>Ga0209310_1000098_pt1 | contig 148607 bp, 105 predicted proteins | sample AD_UKC030_MetaG_FD_184415 | JGI IMG/M metagenome (GOLD analysis project Ga0209310, IMG submission 184415) | Active sludge microbial communities of municipal wastewater-treating anaerobic digesters from USA - AD_UKC030_MetaG (SPAdes) (version 2) | ecosystem: Engineered > Bioreactor > Anaerobic... | reverse complement strand
AATCAGGTGTTCGCGACTGACGGCCAGGTCGTTGTGGTGTTGAAGCTGGGCACCGTCGCCGGATACAGCTCCGCTATGTTCGACAACCTGCAGCTCGTCGGGGGGGGCTCAGGATTCGATCTCACGATTACCGAGCCGTCCGATTTGCCCGATCCTCCGGCGCCGGTAGATGTCACCATCTCGTTTGCTGCGACGGCCAGCACGCAGTATGGCGGCATCGTCACGGTGGGTGATGGAGCTGCCTGGAGTGAGGGCTTTGGATGGGGGATGGTGCCTTCCTACTCAGGGGCCAATGTACGCATGAAGAAGACGGTGAACGGCCAGGCTCGTGGCGCAGCTCGCCTCCGGGGAGAGGAGGGTATGGAGGAAAGCCCGCCCATGTGCATGGAATGGGATCCCTTCACCGGCGACTGTATACTCTGGATGCCGCCGGAATGGTGGCCGATTCCCAGTGGATGGGCCGACGGGCAAGTGGCGGGTGTTCTGACGCTGGGAACGTCCGCCGCTCATCCGGCAGGTAGTCCGCTGGAGATGCTCTTGTCGATTCGCCGCACTGAGTCGTACACTTGGGGGCAGACCTTCTCGTTGCAGCTGAGCCGCGCCGGGACAGCCATTGCCGATCTCAACCAAGGCACGAACAGTGACCTGATCGTGCCCGTTTTCGCGGGCGAGACCCTTGAGTTCAGCCATGCCGCAAACGATTCGAGTGGATGGTACTTCGATACCAGCTTCTTCTATCTCTTTGTTCTCACTGAAGGTCCCCCCCCGCCTATAGGAGCCTGCTGCTTCTATGACGGCCGCTGCGAGCAGTTGTCACAGGCGGCATGTTTGGCCGCCCACGGCAGAGTGTGGACCCAGGACGCCGCCTGCGAACCCAACCTCTGCCCGCCCCCGCTTCCGGCCGACTTCGATTTCGACGGTGACGTGGATAGGGACGATCTGGCGGTCTTTGCAGGCTGCTACTCAGGCCCCGCGATTCCCTATAACGAGACGGCAACCTGTCAGCGGGCGAACTTCGACCAAGACGCCGATGTCGATATGGTGGACTTTGGCACCTTCCAGCGGTGCTTCAGCGGGGCAGGTGGAGTAGGCAGTCCGTCTTGTGCCGATTGAAGTGACCGGGCGCGGATAAGGAACCCAGCAGCGCCGCCGACGCGGCCGGCGTCCGAGTCCAGCCGGCGAATACTGCGACCCGTCCGGCCGGACCTGCACAAACCTGACGCTCCTCCGGTGCGGGTTCTCAGGGGTAAGTGTCCCGGAGAACGCGGCATATACTCTGCCTCTCATAGGGCCCTGTGGTCGATGGGGCCAATGCCCTAGCAAGTTCCTCTTGTGTCTGACGGGCTTGCCTCCGCCGCGCGGGTCCAACCTGATTCTCGGGTGGGACAGGACAGGGGTTTCGCGTGGTTTGGGGTCGGCGGTCCGGTTTCGAGTGCAGCGGCCTTGTCATGCTTCTGCGACTCGCCTGTGGGGAGGTCAGGCGAGCAGGGTGGCGTAGCGGGAGAGTAGCGAAGGTCATCGGGAGGTTTGGTGGCCGTGTGGTCCTTGCAGTCCCGCGGTTCTCGGAGCGTCCGAGGGCAGTTGCTCGAAGCGGAGGCGGCGAATAGAATGGCATTCTCGCGCAGATGGCCGGTCGTTGTCCCAGGCGGGCGTCCCTGAGTCACCTGCGATCCAGCTTCACAGGGGGCGTAGCTCAGTAGGTAGAGCAACGGCCTTTTAAGCCGTGTGTCCTGGGTTCGAGTCCCAGCGCCCTCAATGAGGTCTGAAACCTGATCAGAACCGCCGTAAACGGGGGGTGTGCGTCATCAGGCGGGTCGCTGTGGACGACTTCTGAGGTGACGCCAGGCGGCGAAGGACGGCCATGTGCCGGCGATGGACATGGAAGGTGACTCGGTGCAGGTGATCCGGTTTCAGCTTCATTCCGCGGCCATCCGTGCCATTGACGATCCGCCTGCCCGGCCATTGGCGGCTGTCCGGGATCGCGTTGGGTCGTCATCAGCCGCTGGGGGAGTCTTGTGGGCGGCCTGGTACGCTCCCTGCATCTGCAGACGAGCGGCGTCAAAGCGAACCTGCGGAGAAGTATCGAGCGATCATCGGGCCGCGCTTCCGGGGACGGTCGGTGCGACGGGTGTCGTTGTCTCCAAGCGATGATGGAGGATCGATGGGCTCGGAGCCGGCTTCCGAGATTACCCAGGCGGCGACCATTCTGTCGTTCGCCGGCGAGGACGCGGACTACGCGGCATGGGATGACTTCGTCATCCAACATCCTCGTGGGCACTACTTTCAGCTTCATGGTTGGCTTTCGTCGTATCGGCCGATGGGTTTGGATTGTGAGGTTCTGACGCTCAAACGGGGGGGTCAGATCGTCGCCGGCGCTGCGTTCGCCCACTTCAAACTACCGCTCGTGGATTGGCGGGTTGCTATTCTCCCGCATGGACCGGTTTGCGATGAGCCGGGTAACGGCCAATGGCGCGAGGTGATGGCCGGTCTGGAGAAACGGTTTGTCAACGACAAGGTCGCCTACGTGCAGGCGTGGCCGCCGGTTCGGCTGGGCGACGAACCAGGGCTAGGTCCGTACCGGCGGGCTGGTTATGTCGGCGGGCGGCTATTCCATGCTCACGAGTTCAGTTCCACGCTGCTCTCGGTTGACTTGACTCGGTCGGAGGACCGCGTGCTGGCGGAGTCGCGGCGCAACACGCGTTACTACGGGCGCAAGAGCCGGACGACCGGACTGCGTCTCCATCTGGGTACGACGGCCGAGGATTTGGCCCAATCCTACGAGGTCTGGCTGGAGAACGGGGCCTATCACGGGTATGAGGTTCGTCCCCTGTCGAGCTTCCAGATTATTCTCAGTCGCCTTATTGCGAAGGACCGGGCGCTTCTGATCCAGGCGTGGAAGGGTGATTGTATCGCCGGTTCGATCCTGGTTCTTTTCGCCGGTCGTGTGGCGGTCTACGCCCAGGGCGGGATGCGGCGGGAGTTCGAGTCGTGCTATCCGGGCGAGTTCATGCATCTTGAGGCGATGCGGCTGGGCAGAGAGCGCGGCTGCGTGGCCTACGATTTCAACAACTGGGGTACTGAGGGGACCACGCTGTTCAAGTCCGGCTTCCGCCCGGTGGAGCATCGTTGGTCGGAGCCTGTGACTCGGGTGTACCGGCCGCTCACGGCGAGGTTTGTTGCGTGGGGTGAGGTGTATTGTCGGCCGCTGTTGCGAGCCATAGCCCGGCGGCGTGCCAATCGGCAGGCATGAAGGGTGCCTGGCCCGGTCAGCGAGACTCCGGTGCGGTGTCCCACCATCTGCTCCCCAGCTGTTTCTCCTCGAGCATGCGGGCGTAGCGTTCCCCCAGGCTTCTCTGAAGCAGGGGCAGTCGTTTCAGCAGTCCGCCCACGGGGCTGTTGATCATGGGACTGATCGAACGGGCGAAGAGAGTGATTCGCGCCCGCGGAATCGGTTCGAAGCCCATGGCCATCTTGAATCGATCGAGGGATTCGATATTCCACATCGAACCGAAGCCGTAGGAGACGGGCAACGGTCCGCGTTTCTGGCGGGCATCATTGATGGCGTGGAAGAGGAGCCCGTTCATGGGGTACTGCTTGGACGCGGCGGCGTTCATGAAGGGGTGTATGATCACGAATCGTTCGCCGACCACCACCAGGAGCAGGTAGGCGACCAGGGCATCATTGACGTAGGCGGCGTACGGGTGGACGTCTGCCATCGCCAGGATGGCCGCCATGTAGCGGCGCCATTTCTCCGGTTCGACCAGGAAGTCGTTCTTGCTGCGGTGCCTCGCGGCGGTCTGGAGGTTGATCTCGAGGCCCTTTTCGATCAGCTCGGCTTCGCTGGGAGATTGGAACGCGCAGCGGGACATGCTGGCGCGGACCTGGTTACGGGCCTTCTGCTTGCAGACCGAGAGATCGTACGGAGAGGCCTTGAGCACGAACTCCTGGGAGAGCGGTTCCCAAGGGCCTGTGGTGCAGAAGCGGACGGCCCAGGCGCCTCTCTTGAAGACCTGCCGGATGTCCTCTCGTGTCGGGTAGATGTCATCGAGTGGGGGAAGGTTCACCGCCCGGGAGTCGTCCATCAGCATCCAGTGGCCTGCGGGCGTCTCGAAGCAGTCGTAGCCGCGGGCACGATAGAACTGCAACAGCTGGGGTAGGTCCATTCCGGTCATTCCTGATCCGGCCAATCGAGGCGTCTCTCGCGACAGCTGACACCCTATCCCGCTGGCCCGGATTGACGGGTTCGGTAGCAGTGTATCGCGCCAGGAAATTCCGTCAATTGCCGCATATCCTGTTGAAAAGCAAGTGCCAGCGGTTATGTTCGGGTGCTCCGGCAGCGGCCGTGGCTTGGCCGGAGGAGGTTGCACAGTGGCGACGAATGTGGCATTGAGGCATGGAAGATCGCGGGGGCGGTTGACCGCCCGGACGGCCGACAGGCATCTGCTCTACAGCGAGGCGGTTCAGTGCGCGGCCAGCGAGATCAAGTTTCTCAGGCGGGTATACCGGAAGGCAAACGGCCGCCTCCCGCTGTTGCTTCGGGAGGACTTCTGCGGGACGGGTCTGATCTGTGCTCATTGGGTCAAGGCCGGACCGGCCAATCGAGCGATCGGCGTGGACTTGGACCCCGAACCTCTGGGCTGGAGCCGGAGCCATCTTCTTTCGCGGTTGACCCGCTCGCAACGTGCCCGGGTTCGTCTTCATCGAGCCGATGTGCTTGCCGTGCAGACACCGCCCGTGGATGTCATCGTCGCGCTGAATTTCTCCTTTTGTGTTTTCAAACGGCGACCACTCCTGCTGGAGTACTTCCGTCAATGCCGTGACGCACTCAAGGCCGGCGGGCTCCTGGTGCTGGACATCTACGGAGGGCCAGAGTCTCACCGACCGAACAAGGAGAAGACTCGCTATCAGGGCTTCACGTACGTCTGGGAGCAGGTCCGATACAATCCGATCACCAGTGAGGCGCTGAATCACATCCACTTCGCGTTTCCTGACGGCAGCCGAATGATGAAGGCGTTCACCTACGACTGGCGGCTGTGGACGCTGGCCGAGCTTCAAGAAGGGCTCCTGGAGGTGGGTTTTCGCCAGGCGCGGGTGTACTGGGAGGGGGCGACATCGGAAGGCACCGGGAACGGCATATTCCGATGCCGGCGACAGGCGGAAGTTGAGGATGCCTGGGTCGCCTATGTGGTCGGCTTTCGATGAGGGACGGCATGGCTATGGACAGCGATGCGCACAGCCGTCATGATATCTCCATGGTTAACCAAGGATCGACACTGACCGAACTGGCCCAGCGGGGGGATCTGCGAACGCTTGACGATCGCTGGCTCATGGCCATCGACAATCCGAATGGCGACCAGGCGGACATGCTCGAGGCCCTCGCGACTCTGGCTCAGTCGGGCCGAGGTGACCGAGCGGCTACCCTGGGCTGGAGCTGGCTGACCGTCCGAAAGGAGAAAGGCAGCGTTGCTGATTCCCTGGCCCTGGGGCGAGAGTTGCTGCTTTGCTGCGGTGACAGTGAGGACATGCGTCAGGAGGTCGTGGGGCTGTACAAAGAGGCCTTCGCCGACCGGTCGGGCTTTGAGACCTTGCTGACGGCGTCGGGGCTGGCAGGCGGCAAATCGCCTCGGCGTGCTCTGCGGACGCTGGAGATCGGCCTCGGGCTCAAGGTGGGCGACTATCTGGTGAGTCGCTCGGATGAGGAAGTGGCCCGGATCGAGGCGATCAGCGAGACGACGTGGCACTTCACCATCAAGAGCAAGTCTGGCAGGCAGACGCTTGACCCAGATGCCTTGGCGCTGGCCTGGGACACGGCGGGCGCGAACGATTTCCGCGTTCTGTTGCAGGCTCGCCCCGAAGAACTGGCCGCGATGATCGAGTCGGATCCGGTGTCCCTGATCATCGGCATCCTGCAGAGTCGTCACGGCGGCAAGATCGATTCGGATCACCTGGAGCAGATGCTCGTTCCACGTTTCGTTCCCCAGGGCAAGTGGAGTGCCTGGTGGTCGAAAGCGAAGACCGGGCTGCGGCGATGTCCGAACGTCATTGTCGAGGGGCGGAATCCGGTCGTATTGACCTACCACGCCCAGGGCCAGACCCTGGAGGAGGAGGTCGAGCCGGCCTGGCTCAAGGCCGCTTCGCCCGCTCAGCGGCTGGCGGTGATTGATACGTACCTGCGCGAAGCTAAGGCCCGGCGGCTCGTGCCCAAGGCCCCGTTTGTGCGTCAACTGCACCGTGAGCTGATGCAGCGTGTCGACGTTTCCCGGAAGGGCGCACCGGCGGAGGCCCTCACCGAGGCCCTCCTGATCGACCGGCTGGCGGGAGGAGCACAGCTTCCCGAGGACGCGGAACGGCCGGCGCGGGCAATTGTGGCGGCCAGCGCCGACCCGGCCGCGTTGGTCAGCAGCATCGACGACGACCGCTTCTTTGTTCCGGCGATTGAACTGGTTCGGGAGGCACTGCCCGAGAAGTGGATCGACGTCTACATGTCCCTTCTGCCGGTGGCTCCTGTTGATGGATGTGACGCCATTGCCACGGCGCTCGAGAAAGCAGGACGGACCGAGGACGTGGTTCGTATCGTTGGCGGCCTGCTGGCGGATTTCGCGCGGCATCTGGATGCGATCTGCTGGTTGTGGCGAGGACCAAGCGTCCGGGCTCTCGAGCCGGTACCCCGGCGTGAGCTGCTGCCCAAGCTTCTGGATCATCTGGCCGAAGCCACGCGCAGCGATCGGATTCCCGCGAGGGCCCTGCGGCACACCCGGGAGATCATTCGGGCGGCCCTGAGTGCCCAGGACTACAGACACTATCGCGAGATTATCAGCGGCATGGAAGCCGGTATGGCCTCGACCATCTACCGGACTGTCGACCGGATGGAGGGGCTGGGCCAGGTCGTCCGCTCGACCCTGATGAAGATCGTTCACGAGACCCATCCGCTGCTGTTCGTCAAGACGCGGATTGACCCCTGGCTGGATGACGGCATCATCTTCTGCACCCAGGCCGGAATGCAGAAGCGGGAAGGGGAGATCAGCCACCTGGTCAACGTCAAGATCCCCGAGAACGCGAAGGCGATCGGTGAGGCGGCGGCCCATGGCGATCTGAGCGAGAACTCCGAGTACAAATTCGCCCTCGAGGAACGCGACCTGCTTCAGGCTCGGCTGCTGGCCATGCAGAACGAATTGAGCCAGGCTCGGCTGATGACCGCCAACGACGTCCATACCGATGAGATCAATGTGGGTACCCGGGTGACCCTTGCAGCGGTTGACGGCAGCGGCCGCCGGACCATCCAGATCCTCGGTCCGTGGGAGTCGGATACCGAGAAAGGAATCTACAACTATCGTGCTCCCATGTGCATGCGGCTCAGGGGGCTTAAGGTGGGCGACGTGGTGACCCTGGAGCTGGACGGGCCCGAGGCGGGCTGGCGGATCGAGGCCATCGAGAACGCCCTGGACCGGGTGCCCCGACCCCAGTGAACAGTCATGCTTCCAGCAGCCTCCGCATCGGTGTGGATTCTGGCGGCCTCGGGTTGGGCGGCGACAGCAGAGTTGGCGCCGCCTGCGGGGGAGACTGAAGCGGTCTCGCCGCGCTGTGCCACTCTCCTCGAGACGGGTCCCTGGTGCCCTCCGATCTCGCCCCCCGGGTCATCGAGGATCTCCGACTGGTCCGGAGATCTGTGGCGGCTCTGTTCGGCCGATCGCACCAGCGAAGAACAGCGGCTCCGGGACGTCTATGGCGTGGGGGAGTACGCGGGGCACCTTTTCGAAAGCATCCGGCGCGCGGCGGCCATCGTCCCCCGGTTCACCGATCTGGTATACGAGCCTTCCGGCCGCTACATGCCGCAGATGGGTCTGCTCCTGGTCGACTACGTGGAGCTGCCGACGCGTTCGGCGTTTGAGGAGCAGCAACGGTTGTCCGCGCGCTCGACGACCTCGCCCGCCACCCAGACAGCGCCGGCCGGCATTCCACAAGGCCCCCGGACGAGGGTGGTTGGCATTCGCGACTTCGTCCATGGTCGGCTGGTTCCCGGGGCGGCGACCCCCGAGACTATTGCCGCCGAACTGGGCCAGCACGCGGACGCCTGCAGGTCCAGACTGCCTGCCCTCAGGCACTTGAATCCGGCGGATCCGGTGCAGAGTCAGCAACTCAGCGCCCTGCTGGACCGGATCGAGCTGGCCGCGAATCTGTCCGAACACATGCTGCACAGAATCCAGGCGGCGGTGGCGTGGGAACGGTTTCGGAAGGGTGAGGGGAACGAAGGCGAGTGCACGCGCCGGCTGCAGCGGTCGCTGGACGACTGGGCCCGGCTCGTGGCCGTTGCCCATCGTGCATTTCCCGAGCCTCCTTCGTGGTGGCAGGCCCAGATGGTCTCGGGGCCGCCCTGGTCGATCCGGCAGTATCAGGCGAGTTACGTGCCGGTCCGTGCCCATTGGAGCGAGCAGAAGTGGCGGTTCGAACACGAACTGCGGTTGCTCTCCGAAGCGATCCGCGTGAGAAAGGCCTCCGCCACCTTGCCGCTTTGGGATCGTGTGGACGCGCTGCCCGCCCAGCGGCTGGATCTGGTGCTGGCATTCGGTTTCAACCTGAATCCTGATCGCCGCTACACACTCAAGGATGGAGCCACGGCCACACAAGACCTGCGGCTGGCCCTCACCGGGGGCAGATCAGTCCTGATTGACACGCGGGCGCTGGGGCCCGGCGAGCATGTCGCGTTCATGACCGAGCCTGCTCACGCGACCATGCTGGCGTATCGCGCCTACCAGATTTCGGTTCTCTACCGTGTTGTTGACCGTGGCGGTCAGGACAAAGATCCGTTCGAGATCGGCGTGTCGAGTCCAGAGGGGCAGCCGATCCTGGGCGAGCGCCGCCGATGGGGCGCGCCCGACAACACGATCGACACCCGCGTGATCAAGACCCCGCGACTTGACCGGGACAACTACTCGTTCTTTGTCAAGGTGCACGGCCCGGCCGCAATGGTCATCGACGATCTGCGTATTTCCGCCTTGAGGGACGACTGACCATGCCCTCTGAACCGGCACCGTGGATTACCGTCAGCCAGCTCCATCAAGATTGGGTTCCTCGGAGAATCGGCCGCCAGATCCTGATTCTAGATGAGACGGATAGCACCAATACCCTTGCACTGAAAGCTTGCGAAGAGGTGGATGCCGACGGCCTGGTTGTCCTGGCCAACTTTCAGCTCGAGGGCCGGGGGAGGCTGGGGCGTGCCTGGTTGTCGCCGCGCGGAGCAAGTGTGCTGGCCAGCCTGGTTCTGGTTCCTCCAGCGGCCGAGATCGGCGCGGTCGAGGCCGGTTCTCCGGCCGGCATCTCGGCCTGGCTCACGCAAGTGTCTGCCGTGGCCGCCTGCGAGGCGATCCGTCGGGCAACCGAGATCACGCCGGCTATCAAGTGGCCCAACGACCTGCGTTACGGCGGTCGTAAGCTGGGTGGCATTCTGATCGAATCCCGGATCCTCCCCGAGGAACGACGAGCGTGGGTGGTTGGCATCGGAGTCAACTGCCTGCAGCAGGCCGGGCATTTCCCACCTGACTTGCGCAGAGCCGCGACCTCGCTGGAGTTGGTTGCCTCACATCCAATCGACCGTGTCGAGGTGATCCGCTGCCTGCTGCAATCGCTTGACGAGTGGCTGGATCCCGCCGCATGGGGGCAGACCGGACGAGTGCACGCCGCCTGGCTCAACTACGCCGAACCCCTGGGCCAGAAAACCCGTCTCCGCCGCGAGGGACGGGACTACGCCGGCTGGACGGTGGAGGTGGACCCGGTCGGCGGCCTCATCGTTCAGCTCGAATCCGGTCGGCAGGAGTGGTTTGACCCGATGATTACGACCCTGCTGTGATCGGCCGCGTCAGTCCTGCCGAGCAGGGGCATTGCGGATCGACTGGCTGATTGGCTCCACTGTAGCACTGCTGGAAGAGGCCGAAGTCGGACTGGTCCACGTCGCCGTCGCCATCGAAGTCGGCATGGGCACAGTCGCCGGGGCTGAAGGGCACCGCCGGGCCGGAAGCACATGACTGCAGATGGCTGAGGTCGTCCCCATCGACATCCCAGTCTGCATCGAAGTCGGCTGCATGCGAGTGCACGACAACGGCCGCGACTGGCAAGGCAAGGCCGTAACTGTTGCAGGAAACCGTCTGTGCCGAGATGGACCCGTCAGCTGCGAAGTCGCCGGGCGAAGCGGTAGCGATGCCCGCATAGGTGAACAGTGGCGAGGTTTCGCCGAAGACCGGATCGGCGATCGAATGATTGGCCGCGAAGGCTGCGGAGGAATAGCCCACGAACCATAGCTTGCCGTCCATCGGGTCCTCGGCGATCGACGTGATCGCCGCCACCGGGCCGCTGCTCTCCAGAGGCTGACTATCGCCCAGTCGGGCCGCGGCGTAGATGCCACCGGTAACCGTTTCATCGTCGTAGAGGGCATAAATGCGATAGAAGAAATCCTGGCCGGTACCGGGCTTATCTGAAAGGGCCAAATCCTGGTTGCCCTGGTAGATGCACTGTGTCCCGGCGATCGTGCCGCACGTCTCGCCGCTGGGCATGGTCGGCCAGGAGTCGGTGGTCACGCGGTGGATGCGGACACCCGCGAAGCCGGGCTCTTCGGGGAACTCCCAGGCCAGATCAATGGTGTCAGGTCGGGCGGGGTCGCCGGTTGCCCTGAACCACGGCACTTCGCGGCCGGAGAACGAAACCTGGAGCTGGCCGAGGTACGACAGCCTCACGTCGGTTGAGCCGGGCAGATACTCCACGGCGAACCGGTAGGCCGTCGGGCAACTCTTCGCAGTCGTCGTCTCGATCACCGAGGACGACACGTACAAGTGGTCGTCGATCGCGGAAAGCGTCAGCGCGGTGGGGCTGTGGATGACCGGACTCCCCAGAGAGACAGTCGTACCCCCTACGGTCTGGCAAGCCGAATCCAGCCGCACCTCGTTGACCAGTACGGCGGGCTGGCCCGCGTCGTCAGGCTCGTCCGGCTCGCGGTAGATGAACAGGTACTCATCGTACGTGCCCAGGTCTGCTGAGGCAGTCACCGCAGCGCCGGTGACAAACACGTACATTCCGTGCCGATCCACTTCGATTTCTCGTGGTGTTTTCCTGCCGGGTTCCGTCTCGGAGTCGGAGACTGTGTAGTAGATGCGCTGGACGTCGAAGCCGCCCTCCTTCAGCTTGAGTCTGGCGGCCGCCCAGTAGGGCGTGCCCGTAAGAGGCTCCACGAGTACGGGAACGACGTAAACCACAGCCGGATCGGAAGGATGAAACGCCACGTCGAAGGGAGGCACCTCGCCGACGACAGTGGCCCCGATTCTCACCGAGCTTCCATCGGCCAACTGCTGACATGCCGGGGTGAGCACCTGCTCGGTTGCACCACCGACTCCGGCAAGTGTCAGTCGGCTGAGCCCCATGCTCATAAGTGACGTCGCCCCTCTGAAACCGTTGACCTGGTACACCTGACCGAACCGATCGGTGATCAGCCGGCCATTGCAGCAGCTGCCCTCACCGCCTGCCGGCACAACCGCATCGCCGCAGAGCGTCTCCGGGTCAAGCAGATAGAGCCGTTCCGGGTAGCACATCTGTTCCAGATCCCGGTTTCGGTTAAGCCCGCCCACAACCAGCCGGGTGCTCCCGGAAGAAGCTCTGGTGCTCGCGGAAGCAGGCGACACGGTTCTCGTCGCAGCAGGCTTTGAGACGCAGAGGGACTGATCGAGGTGCCAGAGCAAGAGGTCGTACAAATCGCAGAAGCCGTCTTTGTTCATATCGAGGCAATTCCTGTTCTGGTAGTCCAGGACGGCTTTGCCGGACTCGGCTACCAGGAGGAGAAAATCCTTGATGGTCACCTCCGGGTTCTTATCGAACGAACCGCAGATGGTACACTTGATGGCCGGATCCCAGTTGTCAATCCAGATACGGGAGGCGTTACCGCGCAATTCGAGCTGGACATAGGCGCCGCGGGTGAAGTCCAGAGAACCACGGGGACAGGAGATGGAGAAGACGCCGAAGGTACTGCTGCCGATCGCGCCAGGTCGGCCGGCGGTCGGCGGCCGCAGGGTGGCCGCCTGGACTGCATCGGCGGTGCCCGGCTCCGGACTGTCGGTCAGCGACACGATCAGTTCCGCGTCCGCGCCTTCGCGGAACAGATACTCGAAGGTGATTTGGATGTACTCCTCGGCAGTCCGGGCAAACGAGCCGTGGGCTACCACCGAACTGGCCGGCTCCCTCTCGGGCGCCTGTGTCCGCATCTCCATGACCCCGCCGGTGATCAGCCCGGGGATTTCTGCCTGCACGGCCGTCTCGGTCAGACGCATGATGCGGCCTTCTCGACAGGACGAACGGTCCTGCAGCGTACCTTCCGTACAGGTGCCTTCACACTGGCACGACTGAGGGTCCGCCGGGTTGACGGTCTGGGTCTGGACGCGGACCTCGAACTCGCTGTCGTCGTTCATCGCGATGCAGACCAGCGAGAACCCCAGCAAGGGCACGTTGGTGATCGGGCTTCCCATGATGGCGAGGTCCTCTTGCTCGATGGGCTGGTCGTTACCGTCTACCAGCTTGTTGTAGTAGAGCCGCTGCAACCCGAGGTTGAGCACGGAGCGGGGGTGCATCTTCAGCGTGCGGACGAATAGCGTCTCGGGCATGCTGTTATCCTCGAAAACGAGCCCCTGCCGATTGGTCAGGTTGACCTTTCCTCCGGACAGGATTTCCAGCTTCTCGAGCGCCCAGTCGCCGGAGTAGGGGTCGCCCGGCAGTGCCGGGCGCCTGATCGCGCCGGCCGGGCAATCGCCCGTACAATCATCGGCCATCCTCAGTTCGAGTAGTGCACCGGTGCTGCCCGGCGGGCTGGTTCGGATGGTGACGCCATACCGGTTGTCCGAGACATTCAGGCGGGGCTGGACGGGATCGGGATCCAGGTTCAGGTAACGGTCGCCCTCGGAAGTGATCACGTTGCAGGTCACGCTGGCCAGCGGATCCACCAACAGCTGTCCTCCGAAGCCCTCCGAAGACTCCATCAAGTGGATCGTACTATGAGAGACCGTGCTGGCGTCCATGACCCGCAGACCCCTGACGTCCAGCTGGCAGCAGTGCAGCCGGGCGTTGTCACGGAGGATGAGCGTGCCGGTCGCCGTGAGTGTGCCGGTAAGACCAGGTGGGCCGGGAGACGTGCACGGACCGACCGGGTCGTCGCTGTCGCCGAGGTTGAGGACCGTCTCGCCGGCAAGAACGAGCTGTGTCCCGAGAGGCACGAGAACGTTGCCGCTGCCCCTGATAGCAGTTCGAACCTCTGTAGGCAGGTTGCCTACGCTCATGGCCAGCGTCGTGCCCGCCCGGAGCCGCACGAGACCGGGGCCTTCAAAGCTGCAGGAATCGACCTCCAAGATCGTAGGCTGCGGCCCCAGCAGATCGAGCCGGGAGGTCGGGTCGGCCAGAATCACGTTGGTGGCGGAAAAGAGCCCGGCCGGGTGGCCGTTGCCCACCCCGATCTCCACTCCATCCGAGACAATGAGAGAGGCTTCGAGACTGTAGAGCGCCGCCCACTCGGCGCCGGCGGTGGAGCTGCCGCTATCTCTGAACTCGCATCCTTTGAGGCGCAACCGGGTGTGCTGTAGAGAGAGGGCTCCTCCGGGGTTGCCGCCCCCGTTGATGATATCAAAGCCTTCGAGAGCCACGAAGTCGGCCCGAATCGAGTCCTTGTTGATCACTCTTTGGTGCCCGCCGCAGTTGATGGTGACAGATCCGGGGCCGCTGTTACGCACGATCAGCGATTGGCCACCAAAGTCAAGATTCACGTCGCCAGCGTCGGCGTAAACGGCCTCGGGAACTGGTCGGACAAGAACGGTGTTGCCCTCCTCGGCAGCGCCGATGCCGGCCTGGATGGTCTTGAATGGTCGGGCGGCCGAGCCGTCCGGAGCAACCGAGGAACAGCCCTTGCACACATGGATGGGCGCGGCGACCGGATCGCTTGAGTAGCTCTCGTATTCGTCCAGATTGGGGATGCCGTCGCCGTCCGGATCGATAGCCGGGCTAGTGTTAGGAGGTAGATAGAGCCTCTCCCACCAGTCGGGAAGTCCATCCCCATCGGTGTCGAGGAACTGGTCAGCGCCAATATCGGTGGGGGGCGGGTCGCCTGCATCGATGCACGGCGAGTCGGCCCGCAGGTGGCCGTCCGGCGTGAGCCGCGGATCCCCGCTCAAGATGCCAGTTGCCCCAATGACGGGGTCGAACGCTGGCGTGAAGGCCGTGGGAATGATGCCGTCTCTGCCGCGTGCGATGAGGCTGGCACGCACATCGAGCAGTCCTCCGATCAGTACGATTTCAGGACCCTCAGAGGCCATGTTGCCCCAGCAGATGCAATTCCACAGGAAGGTCTTGGCATCCTCAGGAAGCTGGTTGATGAAAATGGCCCCCCCGCCGGGCTGGCCACCGGCGCTGTTTCCCGTGAAGGTACAGTTGACCAGAGTGGGACTGGAACCGAGATTGGACATTCCCCCGCCGCTGGCTCCGGCCTCGTTGTCCACGAACCGGCAACCGGTCAGGCGCGGGTTGCTGCCTGCGAAGTTGCAGAGCCCGCCGCCGTGGCCGAGTTCATTGACGGCCACGTTTCCTCGAAACACGCAACCCTTCAGCTCCGGGCTGCTTCCGCGGATGAACAGACCTCCGCCCTGGCAGCCCGCGCGGTTACGCAGGAACACGCACCCCACCAGCATGGGGTTGCTCCCGGCCGTCGGGAGTAGCATGCCACCGCCCCGCTCGGTATGTGGGTCACTGCCCGAGGACGGAAGGTCGGCGTTGCCCGCGGTGATCACCACTCCGTCGAGCACCGCGGTGGCATCCACTCCGTCGGCGACCACCACGTGTAGGCTGTTCTCACCCTGGTCGCCACCGGCACGGTCGTCACCCTTCAAGTCTCCGCTCAGCAGGGTGCGGTTCTTGAGAGGGTTCCGGGCGCTCCGGACGCTTTCCGTGCCATCGAAGCCACCGTAGATGCCCACGCCGACTTTAAGGCGGAAGCTAAGGCTTCGGTCGCCGGTGTGGCCACCAGTCACCAAGTCGACGTCCGGGCGGTACACCCCGGCGGCCACCCAGATCTCATCGCCCGGCTGGGCGACGGCCAGGGCGTTCTGAAGCTCAGTGAATGCATCGTGCCACGTGGCGCCGTTGCCAGCTCCGGTGGCGTCAGCCTTGACCCGGCGCACGACCGCCTGCGAGGCGGTAGGGCTTCCCAGAACGACAGCCAGAGCCAGGAGGCCGGCGCGTTCAGCCACTTCGGTCCAGCATCTCATCACTCCTCCTCCACAGTTGCGGTCATTTGTCCTGAATGGCCTGGGCGGCCTCCTGAAGCCTTCGCGTCGGCAGGACCGTGTAATCGCCGGTGCTGTAACGGCCTTTGCGAACGTCGAGAGGCGCGACATGCCCGTCCATGAAGGCCAGGTTGTGGCCGCGCGGACCACGGTGCCACTGCAGGAAATCGTCGTCCAGTGCCGCTAACCACGTGCGCCACCAGGTCTCGTCGCCCAGAAACGCCACCCGGGCAGGCTGGTATGTCTTTGAGGCCTGAAACGCCTGGACATCACTCTTGAGTTGTGCGAGAAAGTCAGAGTCTGCGGTGACCGGGTCGTCGGACATGGCCACGAGGGACTGCGCCGGCACGCCGACCAGGAATTCGTTGGTGCGGTAGCTTGTGCCGTAGTACGAGAAATTGGTGGGAAGCCGCTCCGGCGAACCGGAGTCCGAGGGGCAATGGAACTCCTCCGCACCGGCCGTGACCACCGGCTTGAGCCCTAGATAACGGTTCAGAGGCTTGGCCATTCCCGCCTTCGACCCGAATGAGGGAGGCATGCCCTGACGCCCGCCATAGTTGTACGCCATGTTCTGGTGGCGGGGAAAGCGATCCTTCGAATCCTCCTGGTACAGGTTCCAGGCCGTCCAGAGCTGCGTGAGATTAGCCAGGCAGGCAGTTCGGCGGGCGGAGTGACGGGCGCTGTTCAGGGCAGGCAGCAAAACCGCAACCAGCAGCGCCACCACCGCGACCACCACAAGCACTTCCAGCAGAGTGAAGGCAGGATGCGCGCCGCGTGGTTGCCGATGGCAGGTGAGCTGCACGGTAGGGGCGACAGGTCTCATGGCGATTCTCGCTCTTGTCTGCCGGCCGGGCGATGCTGCCCGGTGCCCGCTGAGCGAAACTGCTCCACCCGGGCTTTGGCCGACGCCGTGAACCAGCCTCCACACCCCAGTGAGATGCACTTCTCGAAGTGCTCGTATGCCTCCTGCTCGCGCCCCTGCTTGAGGGCCCGCTCACCGCAGGCAAACTCCAGTAAGGCCTCGGATCCCGCTCCCAGACGAGAGCGGAGCGTTTCGAGAGTCACGGCCTCGTCCAGCAGAAAACCCATCACCGCCCCATAGTCCGGAGCGGCTTGCGCTGTGGCCACCTGAATCTCCCGGGCGCGGTGCGAGCGTCCGGCGTACCACTCAGCCAGGAACCACCCAAGTGAATTCCGTGCGTTCGTGGCGTACGCGGCGACGCCGGCGGATTCCCACGTTGCGTTGTGCTGTATCAGCGCGCTCTCGGCGCTCGCCTGCTTGCTTGTCGCCTCGCGAGCCTGAAACAGAGCGTGTAGCGCGATGCTCCCGAATCCAATCAGCGCGGCGATGACCGTACCCACCAGCAGCGACTCGAAGCTGTGGCGCACCACGATCTTGCGCAGGAGATACAGCGAGCTGGCGGACCGGGCGCTGATGGGCCGGGCATCGAGCCAGGCCAGGAGGTCCTGCCGGAATTCGCTGACCGACTGATAACGCCGGTCCGGCTCCTTCTCCAGGGCTTTCAGCACGATCGCGTCGATTTCGGAATTGATGCCCCGGGCACGTGCCGAGGCGGCGACCGCAGAAGGCCGTGGGGGGTCCGACTCGCGGATGCTCTGGACAGCATGGGTGATGTCACCGTCGGTCGGGTACGGGAGCGAACCGGTGAGCAGCTGATAGAGAATCACTCCTAGCGAGTAGATATCGGTTCGCGCATCAATGCCCTCCGATTTGCCATAGGTCTGTTCGGGTGACATGTAGGGCAGCGTTCCGAGCAAATTCCCCGGCCCGGTCAAAGGTTGCTCCGCAAGCAGTGCATCCTCTTCCGGCAGCTTGGCCAGTCCGAAGTCGACGATGTAGGGTGTTCCATCTTCGCCGACGAGAACGTTGGACGGCTTAAGGTCTCGGTGGATGACCCCCCGGCGGTGCGCATACGCCACGGCATCACAGGTCCGGGCGAACAGCTCCACGATATCGCGGGTCGGCAGGCTTCGGAGGCCAACGTAGGTGTCCAGACAGCATCCCTCGATGTAGTCCATCGCGAAGTAGTATCCCCCACGGGTGATTCCGCTGTCATGGACCACGACGATGTTGGGATGCTTGAAACCGGCGACCAGCTTGATCTCCCGCTCGAAGCGGAGCTTGGACATCTGGCTGGCGAAAGGGCCCTCCAGCATCACTTTGATGGCCACAATGCGATGGGTGGATTCTTGAAGGGCCTGGTAAACGACTCCCTGGCCCCCGCGGTGCAGCTCGCGGAGGATCTGGTAGCCCGGGAAGGTCTCAGCAGCGAGGCCAAAAGGCGCCTCAGGACCAGGACCGGCCCCTTGCGGCTTCAGCTCCCTCGTCTCGACGGCGACGTCGCGACGGGCCTGCTCGATGAGGGCCAAAGCTCGCAGTTCGCGGCCCAATTCAGGCATCAGGTCGGGGTGCCGGTCGATGATCCGCTCATCCGGCAGGTCCTCACCGGCTGCTCGTCGCTGAATGCAGTCCCGAACGATGCGTCGGACGGTCTCCGAACGGCCATCCGAACCCTCCTCATCGTGGGGTGTCGCTTGCGACATTGAGACACCGGCGGCCCCCGTTGAAGGCAACGACTCCCCAAACGGCTGCGTCACAGCGACATCTCTGTGGTTCGGCATGGGACCGACTCCTGACTTGATACCGACGGCGGGGGGCGACGCTCACGCTTTGTGCGACAGGTACTCGCTCGATCGGCCCAGAATGGCCCGCAGTTCCTTGAGCCCGCGGTTGCAGAGCATGTGGACCGAGCCTTCCGTTCGGCTCATCCGCTCAGCGATCTGGGCCACCGGCAGGCCTTCGATGTAACGCAATCGCAGCGCCTCGCGCTGATCGTCGCCGAGGGCGTTGAGTGCGGCCTGGACCGCCGCCACCGCCTCGTGCCGTGCGGCCGAGCGGCTGGGCGTGCGGCTATGGGCCGCGAATACCGCCAGGAGGTCCGCCGCCGAGCTGACCTCCGGAGCGGCCGCCAGATCGACAGGCTCCCGGCCACCACCACGTTTGGCCGCACATTGGGCCTTGATCGCATCCACCAAGCGATGGTCGGCGATCCCGGCCACCCAGCGGAAGAACGCCTTGGCTCCTTGGGCCTCAAAGCGGCCCATGTGGCGGAAGATCTCGGCGAACGTCTCCTGCAGGATGTCCTCGGGGCTGATTTGGCTCTTCATCGCCGCCGGCAGCTTGCGGGCGATGCGGGCCGCCAGATGCGGATAGCAGTTCAACAGGAGCGATTCGAGCGCAGTCTGATCCCCCGCGGCGGCCCGGTCCAGCAACTGGTCGTCAGCATCGCTGCACGGGTAGTCCTGCATGGCCCACGCCTCCCTGGTGACTGAGGCACGACCCGAGGAACAGTTTGGCGATGCGGTTTCTAGATGCGCATACCATTCTGAGAACTGCCGGGGCCAATGTCAAGAGGGCCCCGGGGCCGCTGACCATGAGCAGGAACGCGGTCACACCTCGGAGGACCACAATGACACCGCTTCTGTCGGCAACGGGCGTTTGAACATCTGGCTGCTTCCCGTGTTCTGCCAGGCAATGACCCCAGCTCACTGCCGGTGAACTGAGGTCAGGCTTCGAATGCCACGTTACGGGACGATCCGCTGCTGCTCAGAAGCCGAAGTCCCGCAGCACCTGCACGAACCACAGAATGATTGGAAGGGGAAATGGGATCATACGCCGTCTCCTTCTGTTCACCACCTTCAGTCCTGGCCGCCCGCTGCGGCCTGTTGATGGATTAACCGAGAGCCGGGAACCGCGCTCACGGCGAATCACGGATTCACGCTTCCCCCTTCCAGAAAAGAACCGCCTGGCGGCTCTCCGCAGGAATACTTGAGTGCAAAGGTGGAATCCCAGAAAGCACACCGGCACAATCTCGGTTGTACCTCCGGAGCCTCGAGCGGTGGAGTGAATCCGAGGCCGGAAAGGAAGCGTGCCATGGGCCGGACTTGTGACCCGATCAGCATCGCCAATCAGATCATTCACGGCGTGACGCGCCTAGTCGGCGGACGAGCGGCGTCGCCGGCCTGGCAGGAGGCCGCACGGCGGGAGTTCGAACGTTACACGCTGGGCCTGTGCGATTTCGAGCGGCAAGAAGTGTGGTTCGCAGTGACCGTGCGGACAGGCCGGCGTATATGAGCGAGACGAGACCCGTCGGCGGGTGCACCTCGGCCTGCGTTTCAGCGTTATCCCGTCGTCCCGCCCAGTAGGCCGGCCTGAATCGCGCTCGTCAGAACCGAGATCAGGGCGGGCACGAGGTTGGTCTTCAGTTGATTCACCACCTCTTCGTTGCAGCCAGCCGAGGTCAGCAGCAGCACGCCGCCGAACGACACCATCATACCGAACCGATACAAGCCTTTCCGGATCATCGAAAGCTCCTTTGTGATGCGGCCCCAGCAAGAGTCACGTGTCGACCGCGTGATCGGCACCGACGACGGGCTTGGGTAAGCCGCTCGCTATTCACCAAGGCGACGAAGGAGACGGCAACCCGCAATCCCGGGGGCAGAGGGGGGCAACTCGTGGCATTCCTTCGGAAAAGGCGTTTCCGCGCGGGGATCGAAGCGGGGAGACTCGGTCGGGGTTCCCGGATGGCGGTTCGGCGGTATCATGGTGCCGTTGCTCCCGTGCGGGCACCGGCGATACCGCGACGAACAACCCGAGCCTGGCGGCGGAGCGTACGCGTTGGCGAGGTATCCATCCGGTCGTCGAGAGCGAGGCGAATCACCTGGAAGGTCTCATGATCGCAGGAGTCCGGCATGAGCATGCATCTTGGCGGGGCTGAGCGTTGGGTCCTATGCGGTTTCGCCGTCGTCCTGTGTTTCTGTTCGGTCGGGCGAGCCCAGGTCAGAGTGTGGGAAGAGCCGATGGTGATTCCCACGTACGAGATCGGCGCCCCTGATCCCGATCCGATGTTCTATGCCCAGGATGCGTACCAGGGGGCGCAGAAGCGGATCTACCCCTATCCGGTTCAGGATCAGCTGACGCACAATCGGGTGGACAAGACGTACACCGCCCTCAACCTCGAGAACGAGTACATCAAGCTGATCGTGCTGCCGGAGATCGGCGGGCGGCTGTTCGCGGCGACGGACAAGACCAACGGATACGACTTCATCTACCGCCAGCACGTGGTCAAGCCGGCCCTCATTGGTATGTTGGGGGCGTGGATCTCCGGTGGCATTGAGTGGTGCGCGTTTCATCATCACCGCAACACGACGTTCATGCCGGTGGATTACACGCTGGCCGAAAACCCGGACGGCAGCCGGACGATCTGGTTTGGCGAGACCGAGCGGCGGCACCGCATGCGCTGGCTCGTCGGGCTGGCTCTCTATCCCGGCAAGTCGTACGTGGAGGCGACAGTCAAGCTCTTCAACCGCACGCCCCACCCGCATTCGATCCTCTACTGGGCCAACGTGGCTGTTCAGGCCAACGATGATTACCAGATCATCTTCCCGCCAAGCGTGCAGGTCGCAACCTATCACTCGAAGATCGACTTCACGCCATGGCCGATCGGGCGTGGCCGATATCGCGGGAGCGACTACACCGGCCTGGACATCAGTTGGTGGAAGAACTCGGTCGAGCAGAACTCGTTCTTCGCGTGGAATCTGGCCGAGGACTTCATGGGCGGGTACGACCATGGACGGCAGGCAGGCATCGTGCATGTCGGCGACCACCACCTCGTGTGTGGAGCGAAGCTGTGGGAGTGGGGGACGGGACCGGGTGGACGGGCCTGGGACAAGATCCTGACCGATGCCGACGGGCCGTACGCCGAACTGATGGTCGGGGCCTGGTCGGACAATCAGCCGGATTACAGTTGGATCAAGCCGTACGAGACGAAGGTCATCAAGCAGTACTGGTACCCGGTGCGCGGGATCGACGGCTTCAAGAACGCGAATCTCCATGCCGCCGTCAATCTGGAGCTGAAGCCGGGGAACGTGGTGGCCGTGGGCTTTCATGCGACGTCGCCGCTCATCGGCAGTGCCGAACTGACGGCCGGCGGCAAGAGCCTGCTCGGCGAGGAGATCACGATATCGCCGGATCGTCCTTTCAGCCGCGAGATCAGGGTGCGCCCGGGGATGAAGGCGAGTGACCTGCGGGCGACGTTGCGGGACAGGGACGGCACGGCATTGGTGTCGTATCAGCCCTTTGAGCGCGAGCCGGTGAGGGAACTGCCCCGACCCGTCAGACCACCGCCCAAGCCGCAGGACATCAAGACGACGGAGGAACTGTATCTCACCGGGTTGCGGGTTGAACAGATCCACAACCCAAGCGCCGATCCACTCAGCTACTACATGGAGGCCCTCAAGCGCGACCCCGGTGACACGCGATCGAACATCATGCTGGGCATCAGCTGCAACAAGCGCGGGCTGTACGCCGAGGCCGAAGAGCATCTCCGGAAAGCAATCGAGCGTCTCGCGGCCGAATACACCCGGCCGGGCAACACTGAGGCGTACTATCAACTCGGACTGGCCCTGCGGGCCCAGAACAGGCCGGACGAAGCGTACGACAGTTTCTACAGAGCAACGTGGGATCAGGCCTTCGCGTCAGCAGCGTATCATCAGCTCGCGGAGCTGTCCTGCGGCCGGCGGCAGTTCGCGAAGGCGCTTGAGCAGATCAACCACTGCCTGGCCACGAATGCGCTGGATACGCGGGCTCGTGTTTTGAAATCAGAGCTATGCGCGAGGAGCGATCCGAGCGAGCGAAGAAATGAACTCATCGGCGTTCTCGCGGAAGATCCGCTGAATTTCTGGGCAGCCAACGAACTGATGTCGGCGAACGACGCGCTGGCCGGTCTTCACGACGGCGATCCACTGCCGGCCGAGCCGCGTGCGAAACTGCGGCGTCTGATGCGTGATGACGTGCAGGCGTACCTGGAGCTGGCGACGGACTACATGAGTTGCGGGATGCGAGAAAAGGCACTGGAGGTCCTGTCGCGGCCGGTTGAACAGAAGATACCTTTCGTCAGCACCTATCCGCTCCTGCACTACTATCTGGGCCACCTTTGTGAACAGCAAGGCGTGAAGGACGATGCTCATCAGCACTACCGGCAGGCATCACAAATGCCGAGCGACTACTGCTTCCCGTTCCGGCTCGAGGACCTGGACGTACTCAATGCGGCCATCGCGGCGGATCCGTCCGACGCCCGGGCGCACTATTACCTGGGCAACCTGCTGTATGAACTCCAGCCGGAGCGGGGAATTCGCTGCTGGGAGAAAGCCCGAGAGCTGGACGGCGCATTTGCGATGGTTCACCGCAATCTGGGCTGGGCCTACCATCGGGTTCTGAAGAACATGGCCGCGGCCATAGAGAGCTACGAGAAGGCCGTGAGCTGCAATCGGGAGGACCCGCGGCTATTCTACGAAATGGATGTGCTGTACGAGATGGACAACGTCGATCCGGGGCGACGCCTGAAGGTACTGGAGGAGAACCATGAGGTTGTGCGTCGTCGGCAGGACGCCTTGCTCCGCGAGATCATGGTGCTGGTACTGACCGGCAACTGCGACCGGGCCATCGAGTATCTGGCCAACAACCGGTTTCACGCCCGCGAGGGGGCCGAGAGTATCCGCGACGTGTACGCCGATGCCCATTTGCTCAGGGGATTGGAGCACCTGAGGGCCAAGAGACCGGCGGAGGCCTTGGTCGAGTTCCAGAAGGCAAGCGAATACCCGGAGAATCTCGCCGTGGCTCGGCCGCGCCATGATCGGCGGGGCCCCCAGGTGGCGTACCTGACAGGTGCCGCGCAGGAAGCCCTCGGCCAGACCGCAAAGGCGAGGGAGTGCCACAGCCAAGCTGCCGATCAGCAAGGTGCGCTCGATTGGCCGGAAGCGCGTTACTACAAAGCCCTGTCGCTGGTCAAGTTGGGCCAGCAGGAAGCGGCCCGAGCGGTCTTCTCCGCGTTGGTGGAAGACGGTAGGAGAAGACTCACTCGAACCGAGGATGCGGATTTCTTCGCGAAGTTCGGCGAGCAGGAGACCAAGAGGATGCGCATGGCCGATGCTCACTACGCCATCGGCCTCGGGTTGCTTGGTCAGGGCGAGGTTCATAACGCCAGACAAGAGTTCGAACAGGCCGTTAGGCTCAATGCGAGCCATGTATGGGCGCGCCATTATTGGGCCGGCGGATGAGACGTGGGAGTCTCGCATGCGTGACGACGTGGCCAGGCTTCGAGAATCTCCTGTTCGCCGCCGTCAAGCTTGGCGCATTGCGGGTTTGAGGGTAACCTGCTCCCCATCCAGCATGGCAGCAACGGCCACGACGCGGTGCGGTCTAGCCGCTGAAAGAACGTGATCATGCGACGCATCGAGAGATCGCCGCGAACAGTCGCGATCCTCCTTGGGCCGGCGCTGCCCCAGATGGCTCAGGGAGCGGACGTCGAGACCGGCCGGCTGACACCGAACGATCTCGAGGATGGTTGGATCCTGTTGTTTGACGGCACCACCCCCTTCGGGTGGAAGGGGGAAGAGGCCGCCAAAGTCGAGGATGGCACGGTCATCGTCGGTGGAGACAGTGTCGCGACCCGAAAACTGACATGAGCTTCAAGAACATCCGACCTGCCGAGCTGCCCCGGGCGGCGCCGGAGGAAGCCGAGTGGAGATCGCTCGGAACACTCTGTTCGCCAAACTGCCGGGGCTGAATGCATGTCTCGAGGTTCGCGGGTCGTTGTTCGTCCGCGACAGGTGCGGGAAACGGGGTTCTCCTGGTTGAAAGGCCGACAAGCCGTGAGTAGCGAGAGAGTCGTATTTGCGGTCGGCGCACACCCGGATGACGTGGAATTCGGCATGTCCGGCACCCTGTCGCTGCTGGTCAAGGCCGGTTTCACGGCCCACATGATGAACGTCGCCCGAAGTAACTTGGACAGCAACGAGCTGCCGGAGGAGGAAATCACGCGGATCCGTCGGCATGAGGCCGAGCGATCGGCCGAGGTGATCGGGGCAACTTACCATCCACCGTTTGTCGACGATCTCATGATCTTTTATGAAGACACTCTGCTGCGTCAGATGGCCGCCGTTGTGCGCGAGATCCGTCCGAGGATCGTACTCCTGCCATCGCCCAACGACTACATGGAAGACCACACCAATACCTCGAGGCTGGTGGTAACCGCTTGTTTCAGTCGAGCCATGCGCCATTACACGACCATTCCCCCGCGCGGGCCGACTGCCCAGGACATCTACTTGTACCACGCCCAACCACACCTGAATCGGGACGGCATGCGGAACCTGGTCGTGCCTGAGTTGTTCGTCAATGTCACCGGCGAGATGGAGACGAAAGTCAGGATGCTAGGCTGCCATGAGAGCCAGCGACGATGGCTGGACGAGACGCAGGCCCTTGACGACTACATCGAGAGCATGCGACAGGCCAATGCCCAAGTGGCTCACCTGTTGGCCCGGTCCGGATGGCAGTATGCCGAAGGCTTCCGGCGTCACAGCCATGTGGGCTTCTCCGCCGAAGATCGCGACTGTCTGGCCGAGGTTCTGGCCGCCAATCTTGAGCGTCGCAAGGAGGCTGCAACCGAATGAGGCGGCGAGCACCATGGTGCGGCCCTCACTCGCCGGGGGGCAGCATCGCGGCTTTGACCACCGGCTTCGCATCGCCGACGATGCCCTGCAGGGTACCCTTGGCCTCATCGAAGGCAAACGCGTGCGTCGCGAACATCCTGGCATCGGTCAGGCCCTTGCTCAGCGTGGGCTTTGCACCGGGAAGTTGATCACCGGCTCCGCGCCGGATGGTCGCCCGGAGGGACTGAAGCCCTCAGCCGACGCCATACAGCCGGCCGTCGAACCCCGGCCGGATATCGTCATCCGCATGGTCCATCACCTCACCAAGATGGTCAAAGACCTTCTGGAATGCCAGAACGACTTTCCTGTTGAGCTCCCTGCCGTTGGGAGGATGAATGGAGTGCACGATGGTGTAGCTGTCGCAGAACATCTGAGCCACGGGATAGGCATTGGGGTCGTATCTGTAGGTAATGCCCTTGGCCTCGTTGATGGCCCACGGATAACGGTTGCCGATGCCGATCATGCTCTGAAAAATGTCCTGGCCGGGAACCGGCATGGTTTGCCATTGCCCAACTAACACTCCTTCCTTGAACAGGCTCTTCTCGATGGCCATGCGGAAGCGGCGGGGCGGCGCCTCGATGCCTGCCGCATGTGGGTCAAAGCGAAGCGCATAAAGCCAGTAAACGTGCCGACAGTCGGGCGGACAACGAGGAGGAACAACGCCCGGAATGTTGCCCAGCTCACGGTTGAGGTACTCGGCATTGCGGATCCGCGTGTCATTGTGTTCCTCGAGATGTCTGAGTTGCCCGCGGGCCAGCGCAGCGGGCAACTCCTGGTTCCGATACATGTAGCCGAGGATCGATGAGTTGTACTTCTGCCGCAGCGTCGCCTCGTCGCACTCGTCACCGAAATACCGGACCAGATCACCCTTCTTGAGGATGTCCTCATCATCGGTGACGAAAAGACCGCCCTCGCCCCCACAGAGGTTCTTCAAGTTGTTCAGGCTGAAAGCCCCGGCAATACCCATCGTGCCGCACCTTCGGCCCCGGTACAGGGCCCCATGGGCCTGGCACGCATCCTCAATGACCCGCAGATCGTGCTTCCCGGCCGTCTCGAGGATCGGATCCATGGCCGCGGGACATCCCTGAATGTGAACCGGAATGATGGCCTTGGTTCGCTCGGTGATTACCGCCTCGATCTTGGCAGGGTCGATTGTGCAGGTGTTCGGTTCAATGTCGACGAACACCGGAATCGCCATCTGGTGCATGATGCACGACGCGCTGGCCAGAAACGTGTAGGCCGGAACAATGACCTCGTCGCCCGGCCCTACACCAACCGCCGCCAAAGCCATGTGCAATGCCGCGGTGCCACTCGCAGTGGTCAGACAGTACCTCGCTCCCACGAACTTGGCCCATTCGGTTTGCAGGGCGACGACCTGGGGAGCCGTGGCACCCGCCACGATGCCGCTGTCCAACACCTCGTTGATGTACCTGCGGTCGTCATCCGTGATCACCGGCCAGTTTTTGAAGTCCCCCCGGGTCAGCACCGGGGTGCCGCCGGCTATCGCCAGTTTCTCAGCCATTGTCGCGCCTCGACTCAGCACCCAAAACCACATGCTTCGGGCTGTACCCCCTTCCCAGCCCGCAGCCCCCGTCGCCCGCCCATGCCCCCACCGCTGCGTGATCGCACGCGTGTCGTGGGGGAACAAGTCGGGCCTTGACAATGTCCCGCCGGCGGCGAGACTAAACGCACGTCAGGTCCGCCAAGTAGCCTAGCCCGAGGAACGCCCATGAGCAAACTGGCCATCGAAGGCGGCACCCCGGTACACGACGGCCGAGTCCGTCCATGGCCGAGCTGGCCCCCGTCCACACTCGAAAGCTGGAAAGGCCAGGAACCGGCCGTACGCGAGGTCTATCTCAGCAGGACGGAGGGCTTGCCGCAGCCTCGCGGCCGGCGGTTCGCCAGAGCTTACTGCGAATACCTCGGCGCGAAGCACGGTCTGCTGACCACTTCGGGGACCAATGCACTCAAGCTCGCCCTGTGCGCCGTGACAGACACCGATGGGCTGGGGTACAACGGCGAGTGCATCGTGCCCAACTATACGTTCATTGCCTCCGCCCATGCGGCCTGGGAGGTGGGCTTCTCGGTCCGGTTCGTGGACGTGGACCCGGAAACCGCTTGCCTGGATCCGGTTGCGCTGGAGAACGCGATCAAACCACAGACGCGAGCCGTCATGCCCGTGGACATTCTGGGTCACCCGGCCGACATGGATGCCATCATCTCCGTTGCCCGCAAGCATAACCTCACCGTGGTCGAGGACGCCTGCCAGGCCCACGGAGCCGCGTACAAAGGGCGCAAGTGCGGCAGGCTCGCCGACGCGGGGGCGTTCTCGTTCCAATCGACCAAGAACCTCTGCTGCGGCGAAGGCGGGTTCTTGGCCACAGACTCGGGCGAAGTCTATGCCCGGGCCTACGCCACCCATCACGTGGGGCAGCCGCCGCAGGGAACGACCTTCAGTCAGCCGCGGGCCGGGTACAGCTACCGCCCGTCGGAGTACATCGCCACACTGCTGGAGGAGCGACTCAAGGCTCTGGACGCGCAAAGTGAGCGGCGAAACCGGGCGGTTCGCTACCTCAACCAGGAACTCAAAGGGATCACGGGCGTTCGCCCGGTTCGGCTGCCGGATTACGTGACCAACCACGCGTGGCACCTGTGCATGATGCGATACATCCCGTCCGCATTCGGCGGCCGGTCTCGTGGGGAGTTCGTCAGGGCCATGCAAGCCGAGGGCATCCCTTTCTCGGCCGGCTACGACGACCTGGTCTCCAATCACGGGGTGGCCCAGGCAGTCTTGAGACGCCACCCCAACCTGGTCGCGGTTGAGCCCTGCCCCAATACCGAGCGAATCTGCAGGGAGAGTCTCTGGCTCGGGCAGACCATCCTGCTCGCCGACGAGAAGGACTTGGCTGATATCCCCGAGGCCATCCGCAAGATCCAGAAGGCCTGGCATGCATGACTTCGGACGGCGCGAGCCGAGCGACCGGTAAGATCGGAGGAGTCTCACACAAGGGAGCGGTGGCTGTGGATCAAAGGCGTGGCGAATCAGTGAGGCCTACGCGGCGGCGAGTCCTTCAAACCGGTCTTGCCTGGGCAGCGGGATCGATGCTCGCAGGCGCCGTCAAAGCGGCAGGCATACGGCGGAACGTGGAACAAACGCTCGTCCTGCTGCACCTGTCCGGCGGAAACGACGGGCTCAATACCGTCATACCCTGCGGCGATCCGCTCTACCGCGAGTTGCGGCCGCGCCTCAGCCGCGTGGCCGGCGAAAGCGTGCCCATTGGGGAGCAGGTTGCCCTGCATCCATCGCTACGGGCCCTGGCGCAGATTTACGAGCGCGGGCAGCTTGCCATCGTTCAGGGCGCAGGCTATTCGACGCCAGACTACTCGCACGTCGGCTCGTGCCGGATCTGGGTGGAGGGGCTGACAGATCGTAATCCTGAGCCCGACCCGTGGGACGCAGCCGTCCACCGAGCAAGCCCTCAACTCAGTTGTCTCTCTGCCACTTTCGCGAGCGTCGGGTACGCTCCGACCCCCAACCCGCTTCCCTACTCGGCCGGGCGGATCGAAGAGGTGCTGGCCGCCGTCACTCGGCTGGCTGAGACTCATCCTGCCCCCAGGCTGGCATTCGCTAGCGTCGGCGGCTTCGATACGCACGAGGATCAGCTCCCGCAGCACGCCCACGTTCTTCGAGAACTGGGCGGCGGACTCGCGCGGCTCCAGTGCGATCTCGAGCGGCAAGGCACGGCCGATCACGTGCTGGTCATGGTCTGGTCGGAGTTCGGCCGGCGGCCAGCAGAAAACACGCGTGCCGGAACGGATCATGGTGCCGCTGGCCCGGTGTTCATCATGGGCCGTGGCATCAAGGGCGGACTGTACGGGCGAACGCCATCGCTGGCAGAGACGGATGCTGGGAACCTCGTCGCCACCGTCGATTTCAGAAGCGTGTATGCGGAACTGGCCGAGCGGTGGTTGCACTGCCTCGTGTGAACCCGTCGCGGGTTTTCCAACCAGAGCATGAAGCCGGGGCTCACTCCGCCCGCCGGCACCGGCCAGCTTGGGGGTGTGAGACCGGTTCAGGAGTATGAAATGCCTTCAAGACTATGAAAAGAGGCCCCTCCGGGGGCCTCTTCTCATCGCGAAACTCTAGTATTTACAAGGGTTTGTAATGGAGCTTCGTTGTCTTGCAGAGAATCCTCGGCGCCTTGGCGGTTCAACCCGTTTTCTCCTAGCTGGGACCAGAAAACGGGCCTGTCCCGTTTTACGTTTTGCGCCCCATTCACGGCTCTCCGCCGGCTACCGCGCGACCGTCCACGACCGCTTCATGTATTGCCAGTCGGCGTTGTTCTGGGCCTGCTGGTAGAACTGCTGCTGCTGGCTCATCTTCACCGTGCGCGGATCGACCCAGCGGCGTACGAGCGCATGGCCGTCGGCAAAACCGAGCGTGCTGCAGCCGTGGTGCCAGACGGTCAGCGGGTCGATCCACTCCTCGTGGTTCAGGTACATGACCCATGAGCCCATGTTGAGCCCGCGCGGATCGGACTCCTCGACAAACACGATCTTGTCGCCCGGCCGGCGGATCGCCGAGGTGAGCTTGGTGACGCGCGTGCCGCCGATGACGCGCTCCCACTCGTTGTCACCGTTCATGCAGTTGAGCATCGAATACGTCACGTACGCGAGCGCCCCGCCGACAGAGACCCGCCTGTCGCGCCCGTCCGACGGGCAGTGATACACCTCCACCGCTTTCGTATACCGATAGAGCTTGCCGTCGCGGATCGCCCGCTTGTGCGCCTCGACGTCTGTGGCGCGCTGCAGCTCGTCCTCGGTCAGGTAGCGGCCGTTTGGCAACTTTGGCCAGTCCACCCAACTGTACTGGTCGGTGAACGATGGCACGATTGCGTCGCGGAATTCGGCCGCGTACTGCACGAACGCCAGCGCCAGCGTGTGCTGGTTCGCCAGGCACACGGCCTGCTTGCCCTGCTCGCGGGCGCGATGCAATGACGGCAGGAGGACCGACAGCAACAGCGCGATGATCGCTACGACCACCAGCACTTCGATCAGCGTGAACGCGGCCTGTCCGCATGCAGACCTCCCGGCGAACCAGGCACTGATAGGACATTTGATTCCGCGGGGGGCGGCGGCGTCGGTCCGGGGGTGGGGGGTTTTCATCTCTCGACTGCTTCTGTGTTAAGACCTGGATCTTAGGAACGGAGTTGCGAACATCGCGTTACCTCCTCTTGTGTGTTGCCCTAGATATCGTCTAGTGTATCTAGTCGCATTGACTTTGTCAACAGCAGAAGCTGCGCGGGTTGCATGACCGTAGTTGCCGTGAGCGAGGCTTCCGTTGGATGCGGGACATTGGGCCCCGGGATCAAGGAGGATCAGTCATGGGCTTAGATAAAGGGTCACAAGCCATTCTCTAGATAGAGGTATCACCGAAGGCAGCAGGAAGACGCTCACAGACTCATCTTAAGGACCGCAAGTGACGCCCGCCCGCCCGCATTCTTGCCCGGTGGGGCATTGCGGTGAATCGCCACCTCTGACGCCCTCGATCGTCGGGTCGAGACCCTGGACTACCTGGATCCGACCACCGGGGTGGTTTCGACGACGCCAGTACGCACTCGGCACATCTACAACGGCCTCAAGGTCATCCAGGAATACACTGTCATCCGTTGCCGGATCTGAGAATCCGAGATCATTCCTTCCTGGACCGGGCATCGGGGAATGGTCACCAGGAAGGGTTCAGGATACTCGTCCGCCAGTCGCACCACGGCTGAGCCGATGGGTAGCGTGCTCAGGGCATCCCGCTGCTCATCGTTCAGGTTCATGGCCCCGGTCAGGGCCTGGATGTCGCCCCAGAGCTTCTGGCTCAGAGCCTGTGTGGCGTGGGAATTAGCGAAAGCCACCTTGCTCAGTAATGACGCCGACTGGTCCACAAAGACATAGCCCATGCCTGCGGGCACGGAGGTTGAGAAGCATGGTGCATGAGATACAGATTGTCTCCCGGCGCGAACTGGAAAAGGGGATTCACCAGGCTGTCCGGGAGCAGCGGGCATCGGAGCGGAGATTCCACAGAGCATGGCGGAAGATGGCAGGCGAGAGCACGTGGTGGGATAAGCTGCTTGAACGGGCGGGGAGATAGTACGTTCCAGCCGGTTGTCCGTGTTGTGTACTCGTTCTACCCTGTTCAACCATGGCTGTGATCCCCGGAACATACCAGCTGTTGGTCAGGCGGCGGCGAGCGGTGTCGATTCGCGTCGGCGGGCTTGGCCTGAGCCGGCTTCCGGCCGGCTGGTACGTGTATACCGGCTCGGCCAGGAATGGCCTTGTCCAGCGGGTCAGGCGGCACTTGCGTCGCGAGAAGCGGATGCACTGGCACATCGATTACCTTCTGATGGTCGCCGACGGTGTCGAGGCGTTTGTGTTGCCGGGGACGGCGGTGGCGGAGTGCGAACTGCATGCTGGGCTGGCGGGCGGGAAAGTCGCTGTCCCGGGTTTCGGGTCGTTGGGCTGTCGGTGCCGATCGCATCTGGCGTGGTTTCGGAAGAGGCCGAGGGTTGGGCTGACAGGTTGGCCGGAGTGTCTGCGGCGGCCAGCGATTTTCGGGTAGCCCAATCTCCACGATGTGCGGGGCGGTGGAGCGTCTCCTTCGTGCCATGCTCATCCCGACGTCCATCACCGCCTCTCTCCGACAAATGGTTCGCCGCCGACCGTGTGGGTTCTTGAAGGCCACGGCGGCACGCCGGTACACTGGACCGCAGCCGGTGAAATGGAAGCAGGCCGCGCGTGGGGCTCTGGGCCTGAGGCAGGCATATTCGCGTTCAAGCGCGGTAGAGCCGCGCTGGTCTGCGGGATCGCGTGTGCGACACCGGGCCATGGCGACCAGTCTGTCGGTTTTGCGAGGACTCACCCATGTTGTGTCAATGGCTGCTCAGTGTCCTGCTCAACACTGCGATGGTGGGGAGCGATCCGCCGGACCGGTTCATCGTGTTTTCCGAGTTCCAGGTGTGGGCGGACGCGGCGAGCCCGCAGGTATTCAAGGAACTCAACAAGCTCTATCTCGAGAAGGGGCGCAGCCACGTCTTCAACCTCTATCCTCACTACGAGTACTTCGTCTGGCGGTTTCCGAGGATGAAGGAGTGGGTGGATGAAGCGGCAGCACTGAAGGCCTTCAACGTGTTTTGCCTCGGCGACGACACCCGCACCGCCGAAGGGCGGCTTTTCGATGGCGAGGGCGTGAATCCGCGGCTCAAGGACTTCCTGTTTCGCACGGTGTCTTATGCTCACGAGAGGGGCTTGATGGTTGCGGTCGAGCCGACGGGGCTTCCGGCGGTCAAGGACAAGGAGCACTTGGTGCCGTGGCTGCGGAGCTGGCTGGGGCCAGAGGTTCCCCGGGCGGCCCGGGCGGACGTCGTGAAGCTGAGTATCGAGTGGTTCGGCGCCTACCGCAACAATCCGCAGATAGCGGAGGAGGTGGAGGCCTTCTTTGACTCCTGCCGGCAGGTGAACCCGGACGTCATGATCTACCTCGATTCCATCGGCGGCATCTGGCGGAAGCCCCAGCCCTTCCATTGCTGGTTTCTGCGTCGGTTTCCCGGCACGATCATTAGTCATTACCTGAACACGGACCAGCTCGATGCTTTTCGGGCTGCGGGCGCGCGGAACATGATGGTGCAGATTAACCCCAGCGAGATGGAGAAGCCGGCGGGCCAATTCTTCATCTACCACGACAAGACGGTGGCTTTTCTTCAAGATGTGGTGCGAAAGCGGGTGCGTTACGTCTCGCTGGCGGGTGTGAATTTCGGTTACAGCCGCTACAACTACGATCTTTTCCTCGAGGTGATCCGCCCGCACCTGGCGCTGGCGCCTGATGTGGAAACGCTGCGCCGGACCTTGCAGCCGGATCAGGTAGCAGAGCCGGCGACGAAGGACGACGTCAGGAAGTGGCTGATCGAACAGGCGAAGAAGTAGAGGGACAGTTTCGTCCCCGACCGGGTCCCAACTGCAAGAGATACGCCGCCATGTTGGTGGTGACGCGACTTCCGGTTGGGTCGATCGTGATTGGCGATGCCGTCGAGGTCAAGGTGCTTGAGGTACTGGGCGACCTGGTTCGCTTCCAGATCGTGAATCCCGGCGTCGTTCCCGCCCGCTGCGAGAAGTTCAGGCTTGCAGATGAGTTGATCTCGCTCAATGGGGGGATCAGCGTAAAGACTGTGCGAGTCGAAGGGAGCAAGGTTCGCCTCGGAATCACGGTTCCGCAGGGCGTAGTTGTTTGCCGGAAGGAGATCGTGTGGAAGTCGAAGCCTCTTGAGCACCAGTGAGGATTCTGACCGGGGCGGGGGAGGCGGTCGTCTGCTTGCTCACCAGCGTGCCGTACGGGTCCCACTGGTACTGTTCCAACACGCCGCCCGTCGCGTCCACCAACGCCATGACGTTGTAGTTGGCGTCCTGGAGCATGTACATCTTGGCCTGGCGGTCGCCTTGGCCCGAACCCAGCGAGTAGCTTTGCAGAACGAACTCGTCCACGTAGTCCGGGCCGTAGACGTACTCGCCACGGGTTGTACCGGTTCCGGTCGGACTGGACGGATCGACCACTTCCTGGATGCGGCGAACCCCATCGTAGTAATAGTGGACGGTCTTGAGGCCATCTGTCGTTTGCTCACCGGCCGCGACCAACCGGCCAAGAGCATCGTAGGTGTTCCAGGCGACCACGGAACCGATGGCATGGCCCTGGACTGGTGCGATCTGTCCCGCCGCGTTGAAATCATCCGTGTCCGGGTTCGTCGGATCGTAGACCAGCGTACCGACCAGATTGACCTGGACGAGCCGGTTCCAGGCGTCGTACTGGTACACGTAGGTGCCATCGAGCACGAGGTTGCCCGCGGCATCATTGAGGTAGTAGACCGGCTGGGGACCGTTGCCCGTTCCCACGCCGGTGATCTGGTTGGACTGATCGGTCAGGTGGGTGATCTTCGACAGGCGAGTCGTCAGCCCGCTGCTCCACTCCTCCCGTCCCCCGAACGTGAGCGTGTTCGTCCAGTTGGCCGGATCACTTCCCGCCCAGTTACCCAGGAGGTCAAGGCTCCAGAAGCTGTAGCCGCTGGCGGTACCCGAGTACACCGGAATGTCGTTCTCGTCGAGCGTTGGTCCCTTCTGGGCTTCGATCAATCGCTGCAGGGCATCGTAGACGTACAGATAGGAGCGGGGGCTCTGGTAGCCATCGCTCTCCGCCCTTCGGACGCTCGAGCGGTTCCCGACCGAATCGTAGGTGTACGCGTGCGGCGTCAGGGCGGCAAGGATGATGGTCAGAACAGCGAGCATGATGGAATCCCGTTTCCACCGCCGAGGATACCGAGGGACGCGGAGGCGCCGCAAGTGCTAGGCCCGTGCAGCTCATGATCCCGCACCGAGATCTATATAGAGCATAACCCATCAGCCCTTATCCGAGCGAACGAGCCAAAGGCGTGGGTAATTGAAAAGGGTGTAACTCGCCGCCCGCTATGCAACTTTCCCATGTTTTCGGCGTACGAGCGGCAAGTACGGATATAGCCTGTGGCGTTCCGCTTGGATGCGGTGATCCTGGAACGCATCCCAGTCATCGTTGAGATACACGGCCCGCAGGTTCAGCATGGCTTGGGCTCCCGAAATGCACCAGCGCATCCCGGTCCGCTCCATCCGGTCCTTCACCAGGTGCCGACAGGCGCCCTCGGCCACGCCGCTGCCGATCGGATATCCTGCCGCCAGGTATTCATCGTAGCGCATCAGCCGTCGGTTCCCTTCCAGGTAGCCGATCACAGCGGATGGTTGTCGCCCGCGCGAACCGCGCAACGCCTGTTTGGTGGCCATCTGCTTCAGGCCGCCGATCACATATCCCACCTCGCCACGTAGCAGCCGGAAGAGCCGATCGGTCACGAACTCCTTGGCTTGGGCGCTGCCCTCCGGGTGCCCGAGGCCGAGCGACAGGCGATGGTACTCCTCAAGAGCTCCTTCCTCGCTCGCCCCGAGGCAAATGCGTCTGCCGCCCCTGGTCACGTAGTACTGGCCGGTCGGCTTGTGGAACGACAGGGGATTTGAAGCGGGTCGGCTTCGGGGCATGACACTACCTCCAGAAGTGTAGTGCCACGGTCGGTAGAGCTGATGACAGGATGCTGACGGATCCTAAGTGCTTTTCCGTCAGATACTTGGGTAATGGAGCCGATGAGATTCGAACTCACGACCTCTTGCATGCCATGCAAGCGCTCTCCCAACTGAGCTACGGCCCCAGCTGAGCGACCACATCCGCCTTGTGGCTCAACCATCGGACAGCTGCCGAAGGCGGGTGCGGCCACCCGCGGCAAGATCGGTTATTAAACCCACCATCTGCACATGCGTCAAGGGAGCAGCCACGATTATTCCTCGATTCCGGAATTTTCAGCTTGACAAGTCATGAGGTCATGACATATAACTATTTTGCCATGCTTGACGCGACCCCCACGCTCGTTCCTCTGGCCCGATTGGAGCAGGCGGCATCCGTGCTCCGAGTGCTGGCCCATCCGCACCGACTCCGAATCTGCGACCTCCTTCTTAACGGACGGCTATCGGTGAAGCAGATCGCCGACCATCTGCGTATTCCCGGCAACGCCGCGAGCCAGCACCTCAACATGATGAAGGCCCATGGAATTCTGGGATGTGAGCGAATGGGAAAGACAGTTTACTATCGGGTGATTGACCCGCGGCCCGGCTGGCTGCTGGCTTGCATGAAGGAGCATGAGGGCCCACCCTTGCCCTCGGTAACTCCGGGAATGGAGCAATGAGAGGGGATAAGTCAGGCAGGAGTCGCGTTGTCGCGGGGTGGAAAACGCGGGGGAGGCTTGTGGTACGGTTGTGAACAAGAGTATCTGTTGGGAGTATCAGTCATGGAGAAGCTGGCCGCGGTAAACGTGATGAATTGGACAGGTCGGATTATCGATGTCCGCGGGTACGATGAGTTCGCGGCGGAGCGGCTGGCGAAAGCGGAATGCGTTCCCCTGGATCGCATTCTCTCTGCCGCGAGCCAGTGGGATCCAAGCGAACGACTGCTGCTCATGTGCAAGAGCGGCATGCGGTCCGGCAAGGCTGCGGAGCAACTGGCTCAGGTCGGCTTCAAGAACCTACTGACGCTCGAAGGTGGTATCGAGGCCTGCGAGGCGGCCGGCATCGAGATCGTCCGCAGCCGCCAGCCGATTCCGATCTTCAGGCAGGTGATGGTTGCAGCAGGTGCCATTCTGCTGATCGGCTTGGCCCTCGCCCACTTCAGCCCGTGGTTCTTGCTCATCGATGCCTTCGTGGCGGTCGGGCTTGTCGTGGCTGGGCTCACCGGTTTCTGTCCGATGGCCAAGCTGCTTGCGGTGATGCCTTGGAATGCACCGTCCTCTTGTACGTCGAAGTCCTGCTGCTAAGAGCCTGTCCCTTTCGGTGTGGGACCGGCATCTTACCGGTCAGGTGACAGGCTGGAAGCCTGCCCGACACTCCCAAGTGAGATGGGCCCTGAGGAGTCACGAATGCCAGCACCTAGAATCCTGATCGTTGGAGGCGTGGCCGGCGGAGCGAGTGCCGCCACACGGGCTCGCCGGATGAACGAATCGGCCGAGATTGTCATTTTCGAGAAGGGCGAGTTCGTGTCCTTCGCCAACTGCGGCCTGCCGTACCACATCGGCGAGCAGATCCGCGATCGTTCCAAGCTCCTGGTGGCCACCCCCACGCACTTCCTCGAGACCTTCCGAATCGACGTGCGGACGCGCCACGAGGTCACCCACATTGATCGGGCCGGGAAACAGATCGAGGTCCTGGACCATCAGACCGGTGAGCGGTCCCTCGAACGATACGACCGGCTCATTCTCTCCATGGGCGCTTCGCCGATCCGCCCGCAGTGGAACGGCGTCGAATGCTCCAACGTGTTCACCCTCCGCGACATGGCGGATACCGATCGGATCAAGGCCTGCGTGGATAAGCGAAAAGCCAGGCGGGCCGTGGTCGTGGGGGCCGGTTTCATCGGCCTGGAAATGGTCGAGGCCCTGACAAGCCGCGGGCTGGCAGTGAGCCTGGTCGAGCTTCAGCCCCAGCTGTTGCCAAATATGGACGCCGAGATGGCCGCTTGCCTGGAACCTGTACTCCACGATCACAGGGTGGCGATCTACCTCGGCGCCCAGGTCGAGAGCCTCACCGTCGAGGACGGGCAGGCGAAAGGCGTCCGGCTCACGGGCGGCCAGACATTGGCCGCCGACCTGGTCGTGGTTTCCATCGGCGTTCGTCCGAACGCGGAGCTGGCCGCCGCCGCCGGCCTCACCATCGGAGCGAGCGGCGCGATCGCGGTGAACGAGTCCCTGCAGACCAACGATCCCAGCATCTACGCGGCGGGTGACGTCGCGGAGGTCCTCTACCTGCCCACCGCCAAGGCGAGCCGCGTGCCCCTCGCCGGGCCGGCCAACCGGAACGGGCGGCTGGCAGGCCAGCATGCCGCTACCGGTGCCGCACCCGCCGCGACGCCGGTGGCCGGCAGCGCCATCGTGGGCCTGTTCGGCAAGGCCGCGGCCATGACCGGCATGAGCCTCAAGGCGGCTCGCAAGGCCGGCTTCGCCTGCTCGGCAGCCTACGCAATTCGCGGCCATCACGCCGGCTACTACCCCGGCGCCGAGCAGATGATCCTCAAACTCGTGTTCGATACCCGCTCCCGGCGCATCCTCGGCGCTCAGGCAGTCGGCGGTGCGGGCGTCGACAAGCGGATCGACGTCATCGCAACGGCCATGCGCTTCAACGGTACGATCGACGACCTGGCGAGTGTTGATCTGGCCTACGCCCCTCAGTTCGGAGCGGCCAAGGACCCCGTCCACATCGCCGCATTCGTCGCTCAGAACCAGCTGGACGGACATGTGCAGCAGGTCCTGCCAGGCGATCCGATCGAACCCGGGCAACTCGTCGACGTCCGCACTGCGGCCGAGGCGGACGCAGGCACACTGCCCGGCGCGGTCAACATTCCCGTTCAGCAACTTCGCGAGGGCATGTTCCGCTTGGATAAGAATAAGCCGGTGACGGTGTTCTGCCAGGTGGGACAGCGCGGCTATGTGGCTGCCAGAATTCTCATGCAGAGCGGCTTCAAAAACGTACGCAATCTCGCAGGCGGTTACACACTCTTCAGAAACGCCTGGCACAGAGCATAGGACCTGGCCGGCGTCCGTTCGCCGGCGGTCGACGATCGTCAGTCAATCACCGGCCGTCGACGGTCATCCCGAATCAGCCCTCGGGCGCTGCGCCCGTGAGCCCCGGCTGCACACCCTCACCTGCCCCTGCGAAGCCCTCTGCGACTGGGTCGCGACCAACCTGATAAGCGGTTCGTCGCTGCCGCCGGCAATGCCTGTGGACGCTCATGCGAGGCCGCAATCAGGGGGCACGCCTGCGGGCCCGTCGCCGGCTGCGCGCCAGCCCCGGCCTTGTGAAGGCCGTGATCACGGCCAGACCCGCTTTTCAAGCCCGAAGCTGCTGGCATGTGCTGCCGATGCCCTCCAGCCGCGTGCCGCGCCTGGATTGCGGATACACCGGCCCGGTTCAAGCTGACCGGGATCGACCTGCGGATCAGCCGCTCGATATCCCTGAGGTACGCCATCTCCTCGTGGTCACAGAACGACACCGCCAGCCCCGTTGCTCCTGCCCGGCCAGTCCGGCCAATGCGATGCACGTACGTCTCCGGCACGTTGGGCACGTCGTAGTTGATTACGTGCGAGACTTCATCGATGTCCAGGCCTCGAGCCGCAATGTCCGTGGCCACCAGCACCGGCGGCGCCTGTGATTTGAACTGGTTGATCACCCGGGTCCGCGCACCCTGACTCTTGTTGCCGTGGATGGCTTCGGCCCGAATTCCGGCCCGGGCAAGATGCCGGGCCACGCGATCGGCGCCATGCTTGGTCCGAGTGAAAACCAACGCCCGGGTGACCGCGTTGCCGTTGAGATAAGACTCCAGCATCGCCGGCTTGCTCCGCTTGTCCACAAAGTAGACCGCTTGCTCAACTGTCTCGGCGGCCAGTGAAGACACCGCAACCTCCACGTGGATCGGCTGTCGCAGTATGGCGTTCGCCAGCGTGCGAATGTCCTCGGGCATGGTCGCAGAGAATAACAGTGTCTGCCGCCGGACCGGCACCTTCGCCAGGATTCTGCGAATGTCCGGGATGAAACCCATGTCCAGCATGTGATCCGCTTCGTCGAGAACCAGTACCTCAACGTGCCTCAGGTCAACAAGACCTTGCTGCATCAGGTCGAGCAGCCGGCCGGGAGTGCCGACCAGAATGTCGATACCGTCCCTCAAGGCGCGGGCCTGCGGGTTCTGATTCACTCCGCCGAAGATGACGGTCGAGCGAACCGCCATGTGCCGACCATAGCTGCGGAGACTGTCGCCAATCTGGGCGGCCAGCTCCCGCGTCGGGGCGACAACCAACGCCCGGATCACGCGCCCGTGACGGCCGTCCCGGGGGCCCGGGCCGCCCAGGCGGTGAAGGATCGGCAGGGCAAAGGCCGCGGTCTTGCCGGTGCCCGTCTGGGCGCAACCGAGAACGTCGCGACCTTCGATGGCCGGAGGAATGGCTTTGACCTGGATCGGTGTGGGGGTGGTGTATCCCTCGGCGCGGACCGCACGAAGGATGGGCTCTGCGAGCCCAAACTGCTCAAATGTCATGAATACTCTTCTTCCAAAAACGAGGCGAAAGTGGATGGTGCCGGGGAGTGTGGCGGCCGCATGCTGCGTCCTGTCAAGCCATCGAAACCTGGCCCTGATCCAATGGCTTTATCGCCCACTGAATAGCAGAAGTGTAGCAGGTTCTCCAGAAGATGTCCAGCACCCCTCCCGGCGGTACCACAAAAATGGAAACCAGGTAACCGATTGGCCCAGCGGCCCCCAAAAACGAAGACTCGGCACCTGCCCGCTCTTCGGCCCGCTCCGCTCCTTGCCACCCACGGGATTTAGCCGTCCCCAGACGCCATCCTCCCCCTGCATCCACCCGGACCCCGATACCCGGACAAGCCCCGGGCAATGCCGACTCGTCCGAACCGTCGAATGTCCACTGTCCGGCTGTGGGCTTCTGGGGTTGACCTGAATCTTGGTGGATTCGACACTGCCCTCGAGGACGACCAACGAACGCGGTGACTTGACGCCCCAGGTCGCCTCCGCCCAGTTTCGCGCCGCGAGGGAGAAGAGCACGGGGAATCGAGCATCCTGCGCGTGACCGAGGAGGATTCGGCATGGCAGAGCATCCGAGTATTCCCGCTGTCTCCATCTCGCCACCCGGGGGCAGACGCCGGTGGAACGCGACCCTGCTGCTCCTGCTCATCTCCGGCCCGTGGCTCGCGTGGTCCGCCTATCAACGGATCACCCTGCGGCCGACGCCTCGGACCGAGTATTGGCTGGCCCAACTCAAAGCAGTGGAACCGCTCGGCCCGCAAGCGATCTCCTCCGACCAGGCGGGCAGACTCCTCGGGGCATGCCCCCGTGCGATCGTCCCCGCGAGCGGACCAACGCCGGCAGCGGCCATACGCTTCGTCGCCGCCTCCGACCCTTCCGGCCGAATGCTGTCTCCCCAGGGACGATCCGATACTTATTACCTCTACGAGATCCTACGCGGGGACTGGGATGAGTCGCGCCCCGATATCCGATCCGTCGGCCAACTCTTCTCGTCAGCGGAATTCAAGAGAAGTCGGGAAGCGCTGAAGAAGGCCGTCCAGCTCGGTTGGTGGGACGAGACGCCCAATCAGCCGGCCTCGGTCAGATTCGATTCCTACGTCCAATACAAGGAGTGGGCCTACTGTCTCCTCGCCCACTCCCGCTGGGCGCGCGAACACGAGCACGATACTGAAACCATGGTCGAGGATTGGCTGACGGCATTCGGTCTGGCCCTTCAGGTGCGGCGATCGCACTCTCCTCTGGCTCACCCCATCGCGTCAGAAACCACCCGACAAGTGGCTGTCGAGATCGGCCTGACCGCAGGCGAAAACCCGGGTATTGTGGCTAGCGCCGCCCTGACGCGCGACGTTGACGCCATCCTCCTCCCAGCCGCATTGCCCGGCAGAGTCGCGCAGGCAGTGTGGATTCAAGCCCGTGATCGCATCGACCGGTACTTCGTCCGGGAGGGCGGCGATTGGATCGATGTCAGCGAGTTTGCCACCGGACGAGAGACGGAACTCTACGCCTGGAGGGTCAAAGCCCGCGCCGGCCAGCGCCATTCGCGGTGGCTGAACCTGGCCTCTCCGCTGTTCCACGACTACCCCACCGCCTGCCGAAACGCCAATCAGCTTGCAGCCGAACTGGTGTCCTTGGTTGACCTGAGGGCATGTCATACACACGACCTCGCGAGAAACCGCGGGCTGCGAAGTGCCCCGGATGTCCTGGATGGCCAGAGTCGAAACGCTCGGCAGGATGCGGTCTGGACGATGACCATGGCCTACAGCAGCGCAATGGAGGTGGACACGGGGCTGACCATGCTGGCACTGGAACAGTTCAGACTCGCCAAGGGCCGCTATCCCCAGCAACTCGCAGACCTGATACCCCACTACTTGCCTCGCTTGCCCGTCGATTACGCCGATCGGGGTGTGCTGAGGTACCGCTTGAAAGGCGAACACTACACGCTCTATAGCATCGGACCGGATGGAATCGACGACCGCGGGCAAACCAGGGGGCGTCATTCGCGCGACCCTCTGGAAGTGGAGGGAGACCTGGTGCTTGGGACGTATTCCCGTGCCGAGAGGTACTCACAATGGCCCAGGTGAATCCGACCTTGATTCAATGGGTGACGGATCTGGACCACGTGGCCCTGTTCCTGCCTCCGACCGCCCCAAGCCCCGAGCCCGCCCGGCGAATCCCATTCTGGAAAGGGCTGCTCTTCCACTGGCTTGTCCCCGGACGGCTGGGCCCTCATCTCGTCGTGGATACCTGGACGCGAGCCTTCGCAGCCCATACCCTGTCCGTACTGCTTGGATTGAGCGTCGCTTGGCACCTGGGAACTCGCTCATCAGGAGGACTGCTCCGGGACCTCACCTCTGCGCAGGAACTGCGGTTGATCCTTGTCGGCGGACTGCTGGATCTGGTCACCCAGGGGTCTTACCTCAGCCTGAATACCGCCAGGGCTATGATCGCTCTCTTCGTGGTGGTGGTCATCGCAGTGGCGCCCGCCTGCCTGGCCTGCTTGCTCATCCCTTGGTGTGCGGACGGCGACAACGGCAAGTCGGCCGCCAGACGCGGTTTCAAGAGCGCCTACTGGGCGACAACGATCCTCATCCCCGCATCGGCCGTCTATTGGACGGCTTGCGGGCTCATGCCTCCCACCTTGAATCCGCTTGCGCAGGCGTACGGCCAACACCTGCTGAGCCCGCTCCCGGTGGCCCTCATGCTGCTGCTCCTGGGCCTGTTCATCCGAACACTGCTCGTCGGGGGGAGACGGTACGTCGGCCAGCCGACCGGCCCCGGTTTCTCGCCGCGCGAGCCATTGTGCGACCATTGCGGGTATCGAATCACCGGCCTGCCGCTGACCGGTCTATGCCCGGAGTGCGGCACCCCGGTTCGGGACTCGCTGCCGGGGGGGCGCCGTCGTCCGTCGCCTTGCCATCAGCCCGGGTTCACCGCCCGCGGAGTCCTGGAATTGGCCCACATGCAGGGGCGGATCCTCCGTGATCCGGGGTTCTTCAATACCCTGGCCGTCTACCAGGGACAGCGGGCGGCATGGCACTTCTGGTGGGGGACATTTCTGTTGATGACCCTGGTTTCCCTCGCCTCCTCCGCCGTGACCCAGACCCTCGTTTCGCCGCTGATCGAGAGCCGCAGTGATCCCGAAGATGCTTGGAGCAGGGCAATGCTGGTCGTGGGCCTGGCCCTGGGCTTGCCATGGCTCCTCCATCTGTCTCTCGTGGTGGTGGCATGCCAATACGCCGAATGCTGGCTGAAGATGACCGACTATCGAGTCGTGGTAACCGTCTGTTACTACGCTTCACCCTTGCTGTGGCCCCTCCTGTTCGTCGGAATCGCGGCCCTGTCCGCGTCCTCCGCCCGACTCGCCGAGAGGCTCGCCGAAGCGGCTACCGTGCCGCTGCTGGACCAACTGCTGACGGCCGCCGGCCTGATCGACGCGGTCCTGTGGCTGGCGGCTCTGGGAGCATCGTGCTTCACGCTCGGAAGGCTGCGCCGGGCGCTGCGCGCGGTTCGTTACGCGAATGTGTAAGCTCTGGCTCGCGAAGGGCAATAAGGGGTAGTCGGGCTGCGCGCCGAGGCCGCCCAGGCCATCCCCCGGCAGCGGGGCCCGGGCGGCTCAGAGCCGGTCACCGCCCCGCGAGTAGAGATGCAGGTCCCTGGTTCGGTACAATGCCGGTGACCAGCGGGCAGCAATCCGTTGGTCGGCTGTCGGTGGGAGATGCTCAGCAGCCATGAACCAGCGCCACGATATCCAGAGAGCTTTCCGTCTTTCTCGCGGGAGGCGAAAAGGCTGGCTGGCCCTTCTGGTCGTCATCCTGACCCTCCTTGCCTGGTTCGGACGGTTCGCCTATCTGCGGATCACACTCCGGCCGACGCCCAGGCCGGACTACTGGCAGGCCCAACTGCAGGCATTGGATCCGCCCGGCCCGGGGGCGTTCCCTTGGGCCCAGGCACACAGGATCCTGGCCAACCCCCCGCAATTGGCCTGTCCCCCAGCCAGCCAGCCGTCCGTCGGAGCCGATGCCTCTGCGGGGCTACTGCCGCGTCGAGTAGTTCGTCAGGTTGTACTGTCTGGGCCATCCGTCACACCCAGTACCTCTGCCGCGCTGCTCCCGCCGGGAACAGGCTTCCTTGCGGCCAACCCCAATCCACCGAACATGAGCTCCGTCCTTGAAGGCCCGTGGGATCCGACACGCCCGGTAATCAGGGCTGCCGACCAGCTCTTCCAGTCCGCGGCTTTCAAGACCAGCCGCGAGTCCATGCGAGAAGCTCTCCAGGCCGGGTGGTGGGACGACACCGTCAGCATGCTGCCCGGAACCAGCCCCAGCTCACTGAGGTCCTACCGCGAATGGGCAACGTGTCTCATGGCCCACGCCCGCTGGGCCCGAGAGCACAACCAGGATAGCCAAGCCGCGACCGATGACTGGCTCATGACCCTGAGACTCGCCCGACAGGTGCGCAGGTCCCACTGCCTCCTGCCTGGACTCACCGCCGCGGCCATCGACGGACTGGTTGCCCGGGAAATGGGCTTGGTCGCCCGGGAAGGGTGCGTCCTCGCCGATACCGCCACGCTCGCCCGACAGATCGATGCGATTCGCGGAGACGTGGTGGGATTGCCCAAGATGGTCGATGCCGCTCGCATCTGGGAGCGATGCCAGTTGGAGTACTGCTTCGTGCGGGATGGGGGCAACTGGGTTGACGTCAGTTCGCTCGCGAATATGGCCCGGATCGGACAGTGGGGGAGAACCGCCGGTTCAGCGTCCCGATTATGGAATGTGGCATCCCCGTTGTTTCACGACTATGAAACGGCTTGCCGTAATGTGGAGCGGTATTGGGCAGTCGCCGCGACAAGGAACAACATGCGGGCGTGGTTCGCAGAGAGGGACCAAGAGGCCCAGGACTCGCTCGCGGGTGTCCTGGACGGCGAGGTCTTCAGGCCCTATGCCCGGAATAGCACGGCGATGCTCCGGTGCTACGCCGGGGCAACATACGTTGAGGCGAGCACGACCATGCTCGGCCTGGCCGCGTATCGGGGCAAACACGCCCGCTACCCTGACAGCCTCACCCAACTGGTATCCGAATTCCTCCCGCGACTGCCTGTCGACTACGGCGACGGCGGCGTCCTGAGATATCGCCGTGAAGGGAATGGCTACGTCCTCTACAGCGTCGGCCCCGACGGCGTGGATGACGGGGGAAAGAGCATAAACACCGGCAATCCCGAAGCGATCGATGGTAATGTGGATCTTGTCTACAGCCGCGTCGTTCGAGAGAAGGAGACCGGGTAGTGGCTGAAGCTGTCCGTGGATCGATCGCCGCCCCGATCCGTACCGAGCAGGTGGCTCACCTCCTGCCCGCCACTGCCCCGCGACCGGAACGCGCTCGGCGTATCCCCTTCTGGAAAGGACTGCTCTGCTATTGGCTCATGCCCGGGCGGCTGGGACCGCATCTGGCCGTGGGCACCTGGAAGTCGGCCCTCGCCGCCCACACCGTCTCCGTCCTCTTTTCCGCCGGCATCGTGGGCTACATCCTGCTCACCAACTACGCAAATGCCATGCAGAGCTCGGGCTTGCACGGGATACGCGTGGCTCTGGCTCGGACAGTCATCGAGCTGGCCGTGGGTACCACCTCCACCAGCTGGAACTGGGTGCCGCCGCTACTGACCGTGTTGCTCGTGCCGATGGCCGAGCTCGCCCTGGTGGCTGTCGCCATCCTGGCCATGCCGTGGTGCGCGGGCGGCGACAGCGCCCTGTCGGCCTTCAGACGCAGCCTTAAAAACGTGTACTGGACCACCACCGCGCTCCTGCCCGGATCAGTCGGATGCCTGGCCGTGCACCTGCTCCAGCCGACAGGTCTGGAACCGGGCTTGCTCGATGGGGCCGAGATCCTCTGTCTCGCCGCGGTCAGCGCCATGATCCTGGTCTTCTCGTTCCTGGTTTTGCGCATGCTCATCGCCGGGGCAAAGCGGTACGTGGGCGACCCCACCGGGCCGGCATTCGCGCCCCGCGAGCCACTCTGCGACCAGTGTGGGTACCGCATCACCGGCTTGCCGTCGGCAGGCAGGTGCCCCGAGTGCGGCCTGCTGCTCCAGGATTCACTGCCCGGCGGCCGGCGGCAGCCGACGGCCTGGGAACGGCACGAGTTCAGCCCGCGAGGATTCCTCGAACTCGTCCGATTGCAGGGACACATCCTCCGCACTCCGGCTTTCTTTGAACGTCTGCCGGTCCACGCGGGGCACGCAACCGCTCGACACTTCTGGTGGGGAACCTTCCTGTTGATCGTCCTGGGCTCGCTCGTGGTGACCAATCTGATGCAGTGGGTCAACTGGTATGCAATCTCTGCACGAACCTTCTTCGGCTACGAACGAGGCGAAGGCGTGACCTCTCTGGTCATTGCATTCGCCGTACCCTTCGGCGCCCAGGCCATGATGCTCTTCGCCGCCTGCCTGTGGGCCCAGTTCCGCTTGGGTATCACCGACTACCGCGTGTCCGCCACCGTGTGCTACTACGCCTCCCCCTTCATCTGGCCTCTGACCCTCATCATCCTGGTGACCACCTTCGTCTTCATCAGCAACGTGGGCGATGTACTCGACCAGCTTTTCCGGGTGACGCTCCTGGGCGTCGACCTGACCGCCGCCGAACTGTTCGCCTTGGTCATGATACTGCTGGCGGCCGGTTCTTGGTTATACTGGTGGCTGCGGTTGTGCCGGGCCCTGCGTGCGGCTCGCTACGCGAACGTCTGATGCGGAGTACCCCATGGCCAAGGAGACCTACGCCGTTCTGATGCAGAGCTTCCAGAAGAGCTACACCCTCATCAAGGACGAGATCGGAAAGGTCATCATCGGACAGCGGCGGGTCTACGACCAGATCCTGGCGGCCATTTTGGCCCGCGGACACTGCCTCCTCGTTGGCGTGCCCGGCCTCGCCAAGACCCTCATGGTGTCCACCCTGGCCGACATCATGACCCTCACCTTCAAACGCATCCAGTTCACACCCGACCTCATGCCGTCCGATATCACCGGAACAAACGTGATCGACGAAACGCCGACCGGACGGCGCGAATTCCGCTTCGTACGCGGACCGGTCTTCGCCAATATCGTGCTCGCCGACGAAATCAACCGCACCCCCCCAAAAACTCAGGCCGCTCTCCTCCAGTCTATGCAGGAACGCGAGGTCACTGTCGGCCAGGAAACCTACCGCCTGCCCGACCCGTTCTTCGTCATCGCCACCCAGAACCCGATCGAGCAGGAGGGAACCTACCCGCTGCCTGAGGCCCAACTCGACCGCTTCATGTTCAATATCTGGGTCGACTACCCCGGCGAGAAGGAAGAGGAACAGATCCTCAACGCCACCACCGGCGGCGGCCGCAAGGAACTCGACAAAATCCTCAACGCCCGCCAACTGCTCAACATGCAGAAACTCATCGCCAATGTGCCCATCAGCGAGTACGTCGTCAACTACGTCTCCCGCCTGGTGCGGGCCAGCCGCCCCAAGGACCCCACCGCCCCGGAATTCATCCGCCGAATGGTCGACTGGGGCGCCGGACCACGGGCCGGACAATGCTTGATCTGGGGCGCCAAGGCCATCGCCGCCATGGACGGCCGCTACACCGTCAGCATCGACGATATCCGCGACCTCGCCGTCGCGGTTATGCGCCACCGCGTGGCGTGCAACTTCGCCGCCCAGGCCGAGGGCGTCGACTCGGTCGGAATCATCCGCCAACTCCTCGACAGCGTGCCCGAACCGGTGATCCCCAAGTACGCCGACAGCACGCCGGCGGCGGATTTCAGCGAAATCGAGATCGAGCAGGAGTAACAGGCAACCGCCGAGCTGAGGTGGTCAACCGGCCCGCAGAAAGCCAGGTCACCCAGCCCGGGGGTTGTATGCGTCCAAGGACAATCGTAAACTCCAGGACATGCCAACCCTGAGGATCAAGGAGCCATCCCGGGCCGAGAACGTGTTTCGGCTCGAGGCCGATGCCGCCCTCTTCGGCAGAACCGAAGAGTGCGACCTGGTCCTGGGCGGCGAGGGCGTCTCCCGCCGCCACGGACGGTTCTTCCGCGACCAGAGCGGCCAGTGGTGGGTCGAGGATCTCCAGAGCAAGAACGGAATCCTCCTCGAGGGACACCGGATCACCCGCCATCGCCTCGCCGACGGCGATGTCCTCAGCGTCGGAGAGATGACCCTCACCTTCCTCGCGGGAACCTCGATCTGGCGCGGCGAACTCGACGCCGGAGTCACCCTCGCGGACCTCACCCGGGCGGCCGATACCACCATCGAACGCGCCCCTAACCAGGCGGCGACGGTCGACGCCAGACGCCTGGGAGCCCTCTACAAGATCAGCAAGCGGCTGCTCAACCAGCGCGACGTCGGCGGGTTGATCGATGCTGCTTCTTCAGAGTTGTCTGAAGCTCTAAAAGCTGGCGTCGTGGTCTTTGGTTTGACCTGCGACCCGGAACACCATCCAGACCAGCTGTTCGTCCGACCGGCCACCATGCAGCGCGTCGGGGTGACCCTCAGCCTCTCCATCCTCCGCAGGACCCTCGACGCCAAACGCTCGATCCTCATCGCCGATACCCATTCCGACGCCAACCTGCAGATGGCCCAGAGCATCGTGTCCGGCAACATCCACTCCGCCCTCTGCGTCCCCCTCATGCGCGACCAGGCCGTCACCGGATTCATGTACGTGGACAGCCGTAAGGGCGGCTGGCCCTACAAGGAACAGGACCTCGACTTCGCGTCCGCCGTCGGGGCTATGGTCGGAACCGCCGTCGAAAACGCCCGCCTCAACCAGGCCGAACTCGCCCGCCAACGCATGGAGGCCGAACTGAGCGGCGCCCGCCGCGTCCAGGAAGCCATCATGCCATCACACTGGCCCGAGGTCGACGGGTGGGAGATCCACGGCCGGCATCAGATGTGCCACGAGGTCGGCGGCGATTACTACGACGCCATCCCCACCGAGGACGGACGACTGTGGCTGGTCGTGGCCGACGTCTCCGGAAAGGGAGCCGCCGCCGCCCTCCTGGCAAGCAGCGCCCACGCCGGTATCCACGCCCTCGTCGATCGGTGCACCACCCCCGCCGAACTCCTCACCCGCCTCAATCGCCTCATGCGGCGCCGGCCGGTGTCCTCGTCCTTCGTCACCTGCCTCGCGATCATGCTCGAGAGCACCAGCCCCACCATCCAGGTCGCGTCAGCCGGCCATCCGCCCCCGGCCGTCGTGCCCGCCACCGGTACACCCGCCATGATGACCGTCCGGCCCGGCTTCATGCTCGGAGCTTTCGACGATCCGGAATACGAGAACACCATCCCGCCTGAGATCAGAACCGGCGAATCGTTCGTCATGTACACCGACGGAGTCACCGAGGCAATGGACCCAAACGGCAACCTGTTCGGTGAAACCGGCCTCCTGCCCGCACTCGAACAGGCCGACCAGCGAACCGCCCCCGCACTCGTCAACGCCGCGGTCAGCGGCGTCGAGGCCTTCCGCGAGGGCTGCCGGCAATCCGACGACCTCGTCCTCCTCGCCTGCCGTCGCACCCGCTAGCTCCGCTCGGGTCGATTCACGCCCCCAGGCCCTTGACACACCGGCCGGGGGGCGACGATCATTCCCCATCGGGCTCCTTCGTTCTCTCTTTCGTGTTCAATGTGGATGGCAGGAGGGCGCCGTGATGACACGATTCGGCATCCGCCCAAACGAGTCAAGCGACTCGAAAGGCGCCGAACGATTGGTCGAAGCGTATCAGACCGTCGCCGGCGAGATCGGCAAGGTCATCGTCGGCCAAAACGACGTCATCGAACAGCTGATGATCGCGATCCTGGCGCGTGGGCATTGCCTCCTCGAAGGGGTGCCGGGCTTGGCCAAGACACTCATCGTCCGCTGCCTGTCGGCGGCAATGGACCTCTCTTTCCGCCGGATCCAGTTCACCCCCGACCTCATGCCCGCGGATATCACCGGGACCGACATCATCCAGGAGGAGCCGGACACCGGCCGGCGCCGGCTGGTCTTCGAGAAGGGGCCGGTCTTCGCCCAGATGATCCTGGCAGACGAGATCAACCGGGCTCCGCCGAAGACCCAGGCCGCCTTGCTCGAAGCCATGCAGGAACACTCGGCCACCATCGGCGGGCGAACCTACAAGCTCGAAGAACCCTTCTTCGTGCTGGCAACCCAGAACCCCATCGAGCAGGAAGGCACCTACCCGCTGCCCGAAGCCCAGCGAGACCGGTTCCTCTTCCAGGTCAAGGTCGACTACCCCAACCGTGAGCAGGAACGGGAAATCATCAACCGCACGACCGGCGCGTTCGAGGTCGACCTCAGCCCGGTCGTCGGCGCGGCGGAGATCATCGCCTGCCAGCAGACGGTTCTGAAGGTGCCGGTGCCGCCTCACGTGACCGACTTCGTCCTCGACTTCGTCCGGAGAAGCCGGCCGGGTGACGCGAACGCCTTCCCCTTCGCGAGGGAGCTGATCGAATGGGGGCCCGGGCCACGCGCCTCCCAGAACCTCATCCTGGCCGCAAAGGTGCGAGCCCTCCTGCAACGCCGCTACCACGCGACCACCGACGACGTCCAGGCCCTGGCCCATCCGATCCTGCGCCACCGCATCGTGCCCACCTTCAACGCCGAAGCCGAGGGAATCACCGTGGATATGATCGTGAATCGAATGCTGGCGGCCATGCCTCGCCCCAAAGCCCGGGTACTCTAGCCGAGCCAGCTTCTTTGAGCCGGTGGAACCATGAGCCGTGCGACCGAACTGGTTTCTCCTCACGACCTCCGTCGGATCGCCGATCTCCAATTGCTGGCCCGCATGGTGGTCGAGGGCTTCTGCGCCGGCCTGCACAAGTCGCCGCACAAGGGCCTCAGCGTCGAGTTCAAGCAGCACCGGGCGTACGTCCGCGGCGACGACCTGCGTTACCTCGACTGGCGGATCTTCGGCAAGTCCGACCGCTACTTCATCAAGGAGTACGAGGCGGAGACCAATCTCCGGGCCACGCTGATGGTCGATGCGAGCGGTTCCATGGCCTACGGAGGAGAATCCGCCGCGGAAACCGGCGACGCCGTTGGTCTCTCCAAGTACGACTACGCCATCCGGCTGGCAGCCTGCCTCACCTACCTGCTGCTCGCCCAGCAGGACGCGGTCGGTCTCATGCTCTTCGACACCACGGTCCGCGAGTACGTGCCGCCGCGGTCGACGCCGCGGCACATGCAGGTGGTGATCGATGCCCTGAGCGCCCAGCAACCCGGAGGGGAAACCTCGCTCGCCGAGGTGTTCCGCCACATCTCCGCGAAACTGCATCGCCGCGGCCTGCTCATCTTGCTCTCGGACTGCTTCGACGAGGTCAACGCGTTCCTGCGAGCCATCGCCCAGCTGCGTCACGCGGGCCACGAGGTCATCGTGCTGCAACTGTGGCATCGGGATGAACTCGAGTTCCCGTTCACCAGGTGGACGCGGTTCGAGTGCCTGGAGGCGGCCGGCCGGAACCACACGGTCGATCCCGCCACGCTGCGGGCCGCATACATCCAGAAGCTCGAGGAGTACCAGGACACGCTGACCCGCGGCTGCCGGCGGCACGCCATCGATCTGCTGCCGATCGCCACCGACCGGCCCTACGCCGAGGCCCTCGCCGAGTACCTGGCCTTCAGGAAGAGGAGAGGATGAGCTTCCTCGTTCCCATCATGGCTCTCGGGGCCGCAGCGGCCCTCATCCCGCTGATCATCCATCTGCGCAACCGCAGCCGATACCGGGTCGTGCACTGGGGGGCCATGCACCTCCTCGAATCGGTCGTCAGAACGAATCGCCGGAGAGTACGGATCGAGCAACTCCTGCTGCTCCTGGTCCGCATGGCGATCCCGGCCGCAATCGCCTTGTTCATGGCCCGGCCGGTGCTCACCGGATGGGAGGCCCTGCCCGGCGACGCCATGCGCTCCGCGGTGGTGGTGCTGGACAACAGCTACTCGATGGAGGCTGGCAGCGGGAACCAGTCGAACCTGGCCAGGGCAAAGCGCGCGACAGACGCGATCCTGGCCGGCCTGCCGCGCGGCTCCGACGCCGGTGTGGTACCCGTGGCCGGAGGCGGACATCCCGTCTTCGCCAAGGCGACCGCCGACCTCGCAGGCCTGCGAAAGCGGCTGGCGGACGCGCCCGAGGGCTTCGCCAGGGCACGGCCTGCCGCTGCAATCGAGTTTGCAGCGGGGCGGTTCCGCGAGATGGGTCACGCCGACCGCGAGCTGGTGGTGGTCAGCGACTTCCAGCGGGTCAGCTGGGGCGAGGCCGAGACCGCCGAGCTCCGACGCTGCGCCGCGGGTCTCCAGGCCATGCCGGTCAAGCCTCAAGTCACCCTCCTGCGCTGCGGCGGCGAACCGGTGGACAACGTCTCGGTCGGCGCCTTGAGCTTCTCGCGTCTGGCGATCGGAGTGGGGCAGAGAACCCGTATCACCGCGACCGTCCGCAACGACGGACGGAGCGCCCGCAGCGGATTGCGCGTTCACCTCAAAGTGGACGGCCGCGAGAGCGAGACCACCGAGATTGCCGTGGGATCCGGTGAACAGGCCCAGGTCATGTTCTCGCAGATGTTCGAGACGGCCGGATCACACTACGTCGAAGTCGCGGTTGATCCGGATGCGATCCTGGCCGACAACTCGATGCTGGCGTCCCTCCGGGTCTGGAGCCGCATCCCGGTGCTTCTGATCAACGGCGAGCCCAGCCCTGAACCCCTGGGCGGCGAGACGGACTACCTCGAAATCGCCCTCCAGCCCTTCGCTGGATCCGGCCGGCTGTCGGACCTGGTTCGTGCCCGGGTTCTGGAACCTGGTCAACTCGATCAGAAGGCCCTGGCCGACACGCGCGTCGTGGTGCTGGCGAACGTGGCCACGCTGACCGCCGAGCAGACAAGCCTGCTCGAGGAGTTCGTACGATTGGGAGGAGGACTCCTGTTCTTCTCCGGCTCGAAGACCGACGTGGGGTGGTTCAATGCCGCCCTGGCAAAGGCCGGCGACGGGCTCATGCCACTGCGGCTGCGGCCGCCGACTGGCAGTCGGACCGACCGCGAGATGCAGACCTCCATCGCGGCGGATCACTTCGAGCATGAGGCGATGGTTCTGTTCAACAACCCCGAGAACGGCACCATCGCCGGGGCGGAAGTCTGGATGTGGTTGCCGCCGGAGGATGCCGGGGCCCTGAAGACCGCGGGTGACTCCATGACCGTGCTTGCCCGGCTGGCCAACGGCGATCCTCTGCTGATCGAGCGGCGGCTGGGCGAGGGGCGGGTCATCTTCTGCGCGACGGCCTGCGATGCCGATTGGAGCAACATGCCAATGCGCCCGGCATACGTCCCGCTCACGCAGCAGCTCGTCACCTATCTTGCATCCACCATTTACCCGCCGACCAACGTCGAGTCGGGCGGCGAGCTGGTCCTCTTGCTGCCACCCGAACGCGAGGGTGCCAGGGTGAAGGTGACCTTGCCGGACGGTGGCAGTCAAAGCATCACCGCCACCGCGCATGGCCCTCGCGCCGTGGCCGTCTTTGGCCCGGCCTGGCACCCCGGACTCTACACCTTTTCAGGCGAGGGAATCGCGGCAACGCACTTCGCCGTCAACGCGCCGCGCGAAGAGTCTGACCTCCGTATGCTGGACGAGCGTGAACTGGCCGGCGTCGGGGCCACACTCGGCGCGGATGTGGCTGCTACCCTTGACGAATACGCGACCTTGCAGAGTCGTCGCCGGCATGGGCGGGAGGTGTGGCGCTATTTGTTCGGTGCGGTGCTGGCCCTCCTGGCGGTGGAGATGCTGCTGGAGCAGTGGTTCGCAAGGAGGACCACATGAGCCTGCGTCTTGACTTCGCCGGGATTCTGACGGCCTGGCAGGGCGCAGCGCTCGGTCTGGGTGCCGCCCTGCTGGCCTGGCACTGGTATCGCCGCGATTTGCAAACGCAGGCTCGGGGCTGGGTCAGGCTCCTGCTGCCCCTGATCCGCGCGTTCACGGTGTTCGCGGTGGTTGTGTGCCTGACCGGCCCGGTGTTGACCCATCGCTGGCAGGAGGGCCAACTGGGGCGGGTCTTGGTCTTCGTGGATGGCTCGCAGAGCATGGGGCTCAACGACGAGCACCTTGACACCGGCCGCAAGCTGCTGATCGCCGCTTCGCGTGGTGACGCCTCGACGGACAGGATCGATCTTGGCTTGCTGGACATGGGCCGGCTTCTCAGCGAGGCTCGCCAGATCGCCATGGGGCGGGGCGGGCCGCTCATGAGCCTCGGCCGCGAGGAGCGGCTGAAACGCTTGCAGGCTCAGCTCGAGAAGGCTGCCGGGCAGCTCGCCGGGCTGGACACCTCTCACCTGCCGCCGCTCGATGCGCCGCGGGGAAGCGTGACCGTCGAGTACTTCGAGGGTGTTCCCGGGGCGAAGCTCGACGATCTCACCGGCAGCCCCAAGTTCAAGCAGGCTCCCGATCAGAAGGAGAGCCGCGACCTTTTCGAGAGCCGGCCGAACCGCGGCGACAACTACGGAACCCGGGTCCGGGGTTTCATCTGTCCGCCGCTGGGGGGCGCGTATACCTTCAGGATCAACAGCGATGACGACTCCATGCTCTCGCTGAGCCCGGATCGGGATCATTCCAGGAAGAAGACCATTGCTCGAGTCGATGGCTTCACCCCGTACCATCAATGGGAAGTAATGCCATCCCAGAGATCCGCGCCCGTCCGGCTCGAAGCGGGGCGGAGCTACTATATCGAGGCCCTGCACAAGGAAGGTAGTGGTGAGGACTTCGTCTGCGTTGGCTGGGATCGGCCGGATGGCAAGAAGGAATGGCCCATCCCCGGACTCTTCCTGTCGAGCTGGGAGCAGCCCGGCCAGGACGGGGCGTCAACACTGGCCGGCTTGCGGCAGGAGTTCGATCGCGAGATCCTCGAAACGGTGCACCGCCTGCCGCGCGAGCCGGCAGCGAACGATCGCACCGCCGACGTGTCGAGACTCACCCAGGTGGCCGACATGCTTGGTCGCTGGGAGGAGCGATTCGCCGCCGCATTCGCCGCCTATGCCGATGGCGTCGTCAAGTCCGGCGATCCGAAGCTGCGCAAGGTGTTGGACGAGGTCTCTGTTCAGACGAGGTGGAAACGGGCAGAATCGCTCGTTCTCGACACGGAGCGAGGACTCGTGGCTCAACTCAGCGAGACTCATCAGGTCGACATCATGACCCTCGCGGGCTCGGAGGCAAGACGAGTATGGGATTCAAGCATGCCGACTCGGATGCCGGATGTGCTTCCGGGCACGCCCGACTCCCGTGTGACCGACTTGGCTGACGGCATTCGGAGTTCTGTGGGCGAGGGGGCCGATCGAACGGCCGTCGTGCTTCTGTCCGACGGCCGGCACAATGATGGTGGGTCGCCGCTGGAGCTGGCCCGGTTTCTGGGGGTCCGCGGCGTTCCCGTTCACGTGGTCGGCCTGGGAAGTCCTTTCGAGCCGCCCGATCTCGCGTTAGCGGAGGTTCAGGCCCCACAATCGGTCTACGCGGATGATCGCGTGAAGGGTCAGATCCATCTGCGGGATGCCATGGCTCCCGGCCGCTCGTTTGTGGTGACCATCTCGAACCGGGGACGCGAGGTCTGGAAACAGGAGCTGCAGACCGACGGCAGCGGCGTACGCCGGATCGATTTCGACTTCGCGGCCAAGGAGGCGACGGCTACCAGGAACGCGGTCGTTCATGCCGACGTGCAGACGCTGTCGGAACCGGTCGGGCTTCAGGTAGTCGTGTCACCGGTTGACGGTGAATGCCGGCGCGACAACAACTCGTCCGAACTGCGATTCATGGTCACCCGGCAGGGTCGGCGGATACTCCTGCTGGACGGGCGGCCGCGCTGGGAGACGCGGTACATTCGGGACCTGTTCGATCGTGATCGGCAGTGGCGGATCGATCCCCTGATTCAGGACGTCGGAGCCCAGGGTCCCACGTGGAGCAGAGTTGACGGTCCCGGCCGGTTTCCTCCGGATCGTGAATCGCTGATGGCCTACGGGCTGATCATCCTGGGGGAACTGCCGCCAGGGGCACTTCGGGGCGAGGAGCTCGAGTGGATTCGTGACTTCGTGGAGAAGCACGGCGGGGGGCTGGTTCTGATCGATGGACAGCGAGGACACCTGAGGGAGTATGAGCGGACAGTGCTCGGGCGGTTGATCCCGGTCGGTCCCGCGGACAGTTTCGGGCGTTCGCTTCCGGATCACCTTGAACTCGCCGCTCCGGGTCGCCTCTCGGCTGCCCTGCGGTTGGAGAACGATTCGGGTGTGAACGCCGCGTTGTGGCCCATTCTGCCCGCACCGCACTGGATCGCGCCGGTCCGGGCTCTCGAGGGTACCGAGGTGCTGGCCGAAGCCGTCTGCCGCGATGAGCGCCGAGTTCCGTTTCTCGTGCACCGCCAAGTGGGCGCCGGCCACGTCCTTTACTGTGCCTCGGATGAGACTTGGCGGTGGCGATATGAGGTGGCAGACCGGTACCAGACGCGATACTGGAACCAGATCGTCAACTGGCTCATGGAGGCTCCGTTCGCCGTCAAAGATCGTTTCCTGGCCCTCGATGCAGGTGGTCCCGCCTACCAGGCCGGCGAGTCCGCACGCATTCGTGTTCAGCTCTCTGACCGGGAGGGCAAGCCCCTGGCCGGCGCTCGTGGCGAAGCGGCCATCTACCGCGCGGGGGTCAGAGTGGCGGCCATACCCCTGGAACCCGATACCAGCCGGATCGGCCGGTATCGTGCGGCGACTCCCGCTTTGGACGAAGGCGAATACGAAGTGGGCGTTTCGATCGAGGGCTTCTCCGAATTGGAGACCAAGGCACGAACGACATTCGCCGTCGAGACCCGCCAGGGTGCTGAAACGGCCCGCCTGAGCAGTGACGAGGAGTTGCTCAGGGCGATGGCGGCCACATCCGGCGGTACTTACCTCCGTGAGGAAGAAGTGGGCCGGTTAGCCGGCTTGCTCAAGCCGCTCAGCGCGGGCCGCACGGTGGTCAGCGAGACCCGGCTGGCCCAGAGTTACTGGTTCTTCGCCCCGATCATCCTCCTCCTGACGCTGGAGTGGGTGGTGCGCAAGCGAGTTGGCTTGATCTAGCAGGTGCTGTCATGCAGATACCGCTTGACGAGGTCACGCAGGAAAGGCTCGATGCCCTCGCCGCCCGGCGACGGGTGTTGGTGCGGCGGCGGGGTTTATCCGCAAGCCTTCTGGCTCTTGTTGCCGCATTGACCGCCGGGGCGGCGATTGACCGATACCTGATACTGTCCGATCAGGCCCGCTGGGGCCTGAGCACCGGCGTCTACCTGGTCGTGGCCCTCGCCGCGTGGTTCTACTGGATTCGGCCGACGTTCCAGGCGCCAAGCCTGGGCCAATTGGCGGTGTTCGTCGAAGGGCTGCGGCCCGATTTACGTGAAGACCTCCTTTCCGCGGTGGAACTGGGAAGTGCGGACTCGGCGGCGGAGTTGGATTCATCCGAATTCCGGGCCATGCTCCAGGTCTCGGTGGCTGGCCGGATGAGCACCGTCAATCCGCGGGTCCTTCTGCCTCCTCGTCTCGTTCGGGGATGGGTCCTGCTCGCGACGGTGAGTCTGGTGGTCTTCGTCGGGCTCTTGACGAACAAGGACATTCGTTTCGGCCGACTGGTGGCTCGAACACTGTTTCCGATGGCAGACATCGAGAGGGTCTCGTCGACTCGGCTCTCGATTCTGGAACCGTCCCCCGCGGACGCCCTGGTGCCGCAGGGTGACAGCGTGCCGATCCGTGTGGCCTGTTCGGGGCCCGCCCCGGCCGAGGTGACGCTGGAGATGGCTCGCGGGGGGCGAAGAGCCGAGTTCGTGTCCATGCCGTCGGCCGATCGGCCGCTCCAGTATCAGGTTACGCTTCAGACGGATGAGAACGCGATCTCCTACCGCGTGCGGGCCGGCGACGCGATCACCCAACGGCACACCATCCGGTCACGCCTGCGGCCATACGTCACCGCTTTCGATGTGACCTATGAGCATCCGGCTTACATGGCACGGGCGCCGCGTTCGGAGAATGCCCAAAAGCGCGGCGATCTGACGGCCTATGCCGGGAGCACTGCCCGCCTGGTCCTGCACATCGATCAGCCCGTGAGCCAGGCGGCCATCGAGATGGAGCAGGGCGGGCAGTTCACGCGTGTGCCGGTGGAACGTGTCGAGCCTCAGAAGCTGGCGGCCGCGATCCCGATTCAGGCCGCCGGCGAATACAAGGTCACGCTGATGGCGGCCGGCACCGGTTTCGACAGCGGCAAGTTCAGTCCGAGATATGAAATCAAGCCTTTGCCCGATGAGCGGCCCACGGTTCGGTTGACGGAACCCGTCAAGGACTTGCTGGTCCCGCCCAACGAGATCGTCCGGCTGGCGGGCGTGGCCAGCGATGACGTCGGGCTCGCGCGTGTGTGGCAACTGGTCATGGTCAACGAGGGCACGTGGCAGGAATCGTCATTTCCCGTGGCAACCACGCTGCCTTCCGGGTCGGCTGCAACGACGAGTCTCCGGAAGGACTGGGACCTGGCGCCGCTGGATCTCAAGCCGGGCGATCGGCTGACGACTCGGTTGGCGGTTGCCGATCTTAAAGGCAGTGTAGCCGAGTCGTTGCCGGTCAGGATCATGATCGCCTCCCCTGGGTTCTCGCCGGCCGATCTCCAGCCAATCGCGGCCAGGCGGGGGGTGCTCGAACTGCTCACCCAGTTCGAGAAGTTCGCTGTGGAGGCCAAAGTCACCGCCGAGGATGTTGCCGGGCGGGTCAGTCCTGCTGACGTGGCGAGCCTGGGTGCGAGTGTCGACAAGCTGCGAGCGGTTGCCGGTCGGCTCGGCCGGGAAGCGAGTTCGCTCCAGGCAGCCCTCGCCGATGCGGCTCGGGCGTCCGGTGGCGGGGCGGACGGCTGGGAGCTGGCGGCCATCGGCATGGTGGTGGCCCGCATTCAGCGTGAGTCCGCCCAGGGTGCGGTGGAACGAGTGGAGTCATCGCTGTCTCCGGGCGATACCGGCAAGACGAGGCAGGCCTTCCGTCAGGCTGCGGAGATGATCGGCCGGGTCGAGCAAGACGCCCGAGAGGCCCGCGAGATCTTCTCGGAACTGCTGGTCAGTGATGAAGTCGGCCTGGCCATGCAGGACCTCATCGAGCTCCAGCGGGACCAGGAGCGGACCGGCGCGATCCTGAGACTGCCGGATGCGCCGGTCGCGCGCTGGACTCGCCGCCAGCAGACTGCCCTCGAGCAGATGAAGCAGGTTGAGACGCGCTTCGCCGATCTTGCGAGCCGCTACACTGGTCGCCCAGCCGAGATCAGTCGACAGCTGGCGACTCGCCTGCGTACCACTCGTGAGGGGCTCGCCAAACGACTCGAGGAATCGCAGGACGCCAAGACGAAGCCGGAGTCCGGTGGGGTCCTCAGACAGCTGGTCGAAGCTCGGACCGAGTGGGGCGGGTACATTGCCGATGAGGCCGGACAAGCGGATGGCCAGCGTCGACGACTCGAGGGCAAGCTCCCCGCCATGGAACCACTTCTCAATGAACTGACCGAGCGGACGCGTGAAGCGGCTGAGCAGAGCCGCAACATCGCCAGGCGTCAGGTGCAGGGCGACAAGCCGGGAGACATGCCAGACGACATCAGGCGGCTCAAGGAACTCGAGGCGGCCCGGGACCGGCTATGGAGAACCGTGTTGGAGCTCTACTCAGATCGGGCCAGGCTGGAGGAAGCCCGCCCGGACCACGACCCGGCCTTCGTGTCTGACCTGGACCTCACGCATCGGGCCCTCAAGGCGATCCGGACCCGCCCCATTGAGGACGACGCGGCTCACAAGTCTCTCACCGCCGTGAACGGGGCGTTCAAAACGCTCGACGCGGGCCATGGCGTTGCCGAGCTGGCCGCGGCTCTTGATGAAGTGCGGAATCACGAACGATGGGAGTCATCGTCGCCGACGACGCACACGAAGCAGCCCGAGAACAGCGATTTTGCGAACCACATGTTCGGGGTTGCCGACCGGCTGGAGTCGGCGGGCATCCGCGGTTGGCCCCGGGAGCGGTTGTACAGGAACCGGGACAGCGCTTCGTGGCGAGAGAGCCGCGAGCAGATGCATCGTCGCCGGCGAATGCCCGAGCCGGTGGTTCGGGTGACGGACAAGCTGGATCGCGTGGCCCGAGAGGCAGCCGAGACGAAGGACTCGATCCAGGAACGATTGGCGCAGGCCCGCCAAGTGATCGCCGCTCACGCCCCGTCGCTGGGTGAGATGACGGCCGGCCTGGCTGACCAGGCGGAGCGGGTGCGGCAGGCGGCGCTTGACACCGCGGCGGGTCTGGCGAGCAAGAGCCCGCAGGAGGCGTCTCGGGAATTAACCGGCCTGCAGGCCAGCCAGAACAAGGTGAGTGAGGGTGTGCGCGACCTTCAGGATGCCTTGCGGCGGGACGCGAATCTCCAGGACGCCACCAAGGCAGAGGGCCGCGAGCGGGCCCGAGATGACGATGACGCCGTAGCGATGCTGGAACAGCCGCGTGATGAGGCGGATCGGGCGTTTGAGCGGGCCGCCGCGCCCGCCGAACGCGAGCAGCAAGTCAGCAACCTTGCGTCGGCCGCCGATCGGGAGGGCAATCTGGCGGATGTCCTTCGGCAGCTCGGCGAGCACCGGAAGGCTCTCGAGTCGGGTGGTGACGTGGCCGATTCCCGAGCGGCGCTGCGCCGGGTGGAACGGGAGCTCGGTTTGGAGGAATCGCTCGAATCCCAGTTTGCGGCCACCGAGCGGATGGCCGCCCTGGCTCGGTTGGAGCCTGGCGACCAGATGGCGGCCATAGCTCAGGAACTAGGTCGCAGCGACGAGATGCGCAGGGCCTTGGCCGCGGTCGCAAGGGAATCGCTGGAGGAGGCTCGCGCCGAGCTGGTGCAGGCATCGGACAAGGAGAGGCAGGTCGCGGAACGTCTTGCTCCACCGCTCGGCGAGGAGAACAACCGCCGCAACGCCTTGAGTGAGCGCCTGGCCCAGATCGGCAGGCGAAGCCAGGAGATCGCCGCCAACGATCTGAAGTCCGTCCGAAGACACGCGGAGCAAGGTCGAGTGGGGTCCAAGGAGCGTCTGGACAGCGCCGAGCGGCGTGTGGCGGCAGCGTCGGAGAAGGCCGCCGCCGTATCCTCCGAGTCGATCGAGGATCTGGCTGGGCGGGCCAAGGCCACTGCCACCGAGCTTGCCGGAGCGGCGGAGGGCGTCAAGGCCTTTGCCGAGATCGGTCGACGGGCGGCAAAGGAGGCCCAGAGAGCGGGGCAGGAGGATCAGGCTCAAGCCGAGGGTGCGAGACAATCCGCGGAGGGAGCCTCCGTCGTCGCGGAAGGCCTGCGGGCGATGGCTCAGGACGCACGGCAGATTGCCCAGGAGGCTGCTCAGCGGGTCGCTCCGCCGGGTGACCTGCATGCCAGCCAGGATCCGGTCGGCCGCAACCTCAATGCGGCCTCCGCGGCGCTGGAACGAGCTGCGCGACTTGAGGAGCGAGTCGGCGATGCGATCACGGATGAGGTTCTGGAAAGCCTGGCCGAGGGCGTGGAGGGAATTACCAGGCACGAGCTGCCTGCCGCGACGTCGGCGCTCAGGACCAAGGGTGCCGGCCAGGCCGCCCGAAGCGTACAGGAGGCTCGCAGGGCGATCGACTCGCACCTGGCTCAACTCGACGCCGCGGCCGAGAGCGGCGAGCAGGCGGCTCAGAGTACCGGGGCGGCAAGCGAGACTGCTTTGCCGCAAAGCGCCGCGGAATCACTCGCCCGGGCGATGGCCCAGCTGGATCAGGCGCTTGCCGCGCCCTCGAACAGCCGCGGGCAGACGGCGGAGCAGGCTCGCCGTGCGGCCTCCGACGCCGCGGCTCTGGCAAGAAACGCTGCCACCGCAAGTGCCCGGGCCATGCGCCAGGCGCGGACCGGCGGCCGGACGGCCGTGGCCCGTACACCCCGAAGTGAGGGAGACTCCCCGGACAGCAGGAGTGGGGCTGACCTCGGCGCCGTGGCCGGCGGTGAGAGCGGCGCGCTGCCCGCGGCGGCCAGGTCGGCCTCGGGCGAAACCTGGGGCAAGCTGCCGCCGAAGCTGGCCCAGGATCTGATGGCCGGACGGCGGGAGAAGGTCGCCGACGACTACCGCGACATGGTGGAGACTTACTTCCAGACCATTGCCGAAAAGGCCAAGGACAACGCCAAATGACGTGGGCACTCGCAAGATGGCTGGCTGTCGGATGGTTCGCATGGCTCTGCGTGGCCGTTCCCGGCGAGGAATCCGTTCCGGCCACGCGGTCGGCTCTGGATCCGTTCCGCAAGGACGAGACGGACCGGGCCCTGGAGAAGGCCGTTACCTACCTCATCCGCCAGCAGGGGGAGGACGGCTCGATCGACAAGGAGAGCCGCAACCGCAAGCGCGACGCGGGGATCGGCCGCAACAGCACGGCACTGACCTCGCTGGCGGCCATGGCGATCGCTTCGCTCGGCCACAGCCCGACCGATGAGACTCCGGAGGGTCAGGCGCTCCGCAAGGCGTTGGTGTGCGTGCTGGATGCGCGGCGTCAGCGCAAGGACGGGTACTTCGGCGAGGGTGATCACTCGCGGATGTATGGCCACGGGATCACCAGTCTCATGCTCGCGGAGATGTTGGGCATGGGCGTGGATCGCGCGCAGGACAGCCAGATTCGTGCCCGGCTGCTGCCCGCGATCGAGTTGATTCTCCGCTCGCAGAACGTTCGCAAGGAGCCCCGCTTTCGCGGGGGTTGGCGCTATGAGCCGGACAGCAACGATTCCGATCTGTCGGTGACCGTATGGCAGGTAATGGCCTTGCGATCGGCCCGCAATGCCGGGATTGTCATCCCCAAGGAGGCGATTGACCTGGCGGCCGACTACATCCGGCGCAGCTACCGGGCTCTGTCTCCGCGGGCTGATACCCGGGCGGTGGCTCCCGCCTCCTTCGGCTACCAGCCCGGCGGCGGTGACCACAAGTACGCGATGGGCGCGGCCGGGCTGCTGTCGTTGCAGGTCTGTGGGTTCTACGAGGATCCGACGGTCAAGGGCTCGGCGGACTGGCTGATGGAGTTCAAGCCTACGTGGGAGACCGAGTGGTTTCTATACGGGACCTACTATTACGCTCAGGGTATGTACCAGCGCGGCGACCAGTACGCGGAGCATGCCCGCGAGGTCGTACAGTCGATTCTGCTTCGCCATCAGGAGAAGGACGGCGAGCACGCGGGATCCTGGGATGCACGCCAGGGTGAGGAGCGAGACGCCGGCCGCGTGTATGCGACCTCGATGGCGATTCTGAGTCTGTCGGTCAAATATCACTACCTGCCCATCTATCAACGATAGGGACTGCATTCTCCGGCGCCCATAGGAAAAGGCCACGGGGACGCTGGCAAGTCCCCATGGCCTTCGTGTGTCCTGGAACGGTCTCGCTTGACCGGCCTGACTGACCTGGTGCGTCTGATCTCAGCCCGCCAAGATGGCGTCCGCGATGCCGGCCTCTGTCGTCTCAGCGGCGGCTGCGACCCAGCAGGGGTAGACCGGCCAGCAGAATGAGCAGCGAAGCCGGCTCCGGTGTCAGCGACACGCCATCGACCAACATGCTGCCGGTCACAAAGCCACCCCATTTGAATGCGATCGTCACGGTGCCGGTCGAGGAGCTGATCGTGCCTGTGACCTTCTCCCAGCCTTCATCGCCGAGCGCATCGACTGTCGGCAACGTGCCGCCCGGCAGGCCGGGCACGCCGGTCCACGAATCGCGTTTCCAGATCATGAACGGCTTGGAGAGATCGCCGCTGTCGATGTTGTTGTCGTCAACGACCGCGTCGGGGAAGAGCAGGACTTCGGCCCAGTTCGTGCCGGGATTCGGGGCGTTGACGTAACAGCTGAAGGTCAGCGGGGTATTGGAGGGGACATCCACCAGCTGCTTGAAGCCGTAGCTGCCCTCGTTGGTGTTCAGCGGGATTTCCGCAGCGTACGAGCCCTCGTAGACGGTGACAGACTGGACCGCGACCGGACCGGAGCCGCCCCAGCCCGGTCCCCACTGGACCCACGGCGCCAGATCGCCGCTTTCGAAGCCCGGGTTGACGACGAGTTCCGCACCGAGCACAGGTACGGCCGCAGCCAAAGCGCAGACGACAATCGCTAGACCTCTCATGACTCTCCTCCTGCCAAAACAGGCCAAATGAAAACCCTACCGAGCCGGGTGGGCCCGCGTGGCGTGCACGAACACAGTCCTCCGACACGCCGGCACTCCCCGACAAACCATCTTATACAAAAGACACCGGTGGATTCAAATGCGGACGGATACCTCCTCCTCCCTGCCTTCGCGGCGATTTCCTCGATTTGCCGACCGCGGCGATTGGGCCGAATCCCGCCCGGCCCGTGCGGGCGGCGGCTGCCGCCGAGCGGTCTACTTCATGTTGACTTCTCAGCAGCCCTCTGTCAAGCATATAACCGATTGTATCGGCCGCCTTGGGCCACCTACGGGCGATGCTCTCGAGCATAGGCGCACAGGGCACGCAGATTGGCGTCCGGCGTCCCCCGCGGAACCTCACAGCCCGCCCCGACGATGTACCGCGGAGCGGCTTCCCGGTGGCAAGCCGCGATCGCGGTCCGCACCTCCTCGGGGGTGCCGTTGCGGAGAATGGTCACGGGGTTGATGTTGCCTAGGAGCAGCTGATCCGATCCCATTGCCGTTCTGGCTTCGGAAAGGGGCGTCATCGAGTCCAGATCCACGATTTCGCAGCCCAGCGTGCCCATGGGGGCGGCAATCTGTCGCGTCTTGCCGCAGATGTGAAGCCGGACGTCAGTTCCCAGGGCATGGAGACCGTCGACGAGTTGTTTCTCGTATGGCCAGACCAGCTCCTGGTAGAGTCGCGGACCGACCAGGGATGCGGCCGCATCACCGACGCCCATCAGTTCCACTCCAGCTTCAATTTGCGCCTTGGCGAATTGCAGCGCCATCTCCACCGCGAAGGCGAAAAGGTCGCGCACAAAGTCCGGATCATCGACGAGATCCAACATCAGCGTGTTCAGCCCGCGCAGGTCGGCGGCCTCTGCGATGGGCCCTTCGATCCAGCCCTCGATCAGTTTGGTCCCGCCCACACGCTCCCGGAACAGTGCCGCAGCCTTGACGCGATCGTGCATTCGGCCGCCGCCCAGCGGGTCGGGCATGTGGAGATGCACCAGATCAGCCTTGTTCGCCAGGCGGGCATCCTGCTCGACGATAGCCGGTGGCTGATCAGCGAAGAACTCGATCCTGGCTCCGCAGTCCGCCGCCTCGCGGGTCGGGTCGGAGATGCACGAGACATGGTCGAAGTCGAATGCTTCAGCGGTGCGGATTTGGCCCTCGACCAGAATGCGGTGGTCGGTTGCGTATCGCCCGTACTCGACTCCGATCCGGTCCGCGGCGAACATCATGGTGATCGGCATCAGAGGGAGTGAGTCCGTCGTTCGGGCCTCGATCATTGCCAGAACACGATCGCGTCCGTTCATGGATCGCTCGCTCCTCGTGAGTGTCTGTTGGACCAGGTTGCAGCCTACCGCGGGGATGCTCACCAGGCAAGCAGTGATCCCTTGCCTTGTCGAGTGAACCGGGACCGGCTACAAAGTCGTCCTATGGTTGACCTTCTTGGGCGGTGGATTGCCCGCAGATCATGGATTCTCGTCTTCGTCTGGATGGCGGTGCTGGCGGCCGGCGTCTGCTGGGTCATGTTCACCGAGCCGTTGCCGCCGAGCGATCTCGGTTCGTTTTTACCTGAGGGTTCGCCGCAGAACAAGGCCGTGGATATTCTCCGCCAAGCGTTTCCGGAGTTGGCCGCCCGCAGCAGCACGATTGTCGTGGCCCACCGTGGAGCCGGTTTGACGTCCGAGGATTTCACCTGGCTCGGTTCATTGGCCATCGAGATCGGGAAGGCGACCGGTGGCGTGGTTCTGTCGCCCGCGATGCCCTTCTTCAACCTCAGATTGGTCAGCGAGGACAGGCAGGTCGCCATGGTCGTGGCCAACCTCAAGACCGGCTTCATCAGCGACGCCTCGGCTGTCGAGGTTCGCAAGATCGAGACGCTGGCGGCTTCGGGGTGTCCGGCAGGCCTGCAGCTGGAGTTCACCGGCGTCGCCGCGATCGGGCGCGATTATGCCGCCGCGACCCGAAAAGCCATGCATCACACCACTTTGGTCACCATCACCGCCGTGCTGGTCATTCTGGTCGTGGTGTATCGTTCGCCGGTAGGGGCTTTTGTGCCCCTGGCCTCGATCGGCACCAGCGTCTTTCTGGCCTTCGTTCTGCTGAGCCTACTGGTCCGTGGGGGATGGCAGGTCACCGACATCGAGCGACTGTTCGCAGTGGTTCTCCTGTTCGGCGCGGGTGTTGACTACGCACTGTTCTGGATTGCCGGGTACCGGGAGCTGGTCGTGGAGACGCCGGACCTCAATGCCGCTGCCGTGGAAGCGACCCGGTGCACCAGCCCGGCCATTATCGCCAGCGCCGCGACGACGATTTGCGGGCTCAGCATGATGATCGCCTCCGACCTCATTCCCACCAAGAACGTGGGCAAGGTCCTGGCCCCGGTGCTGGTCGTCGCCCTGCTCGCCGCGTTGACTCTCTCTCCCGCCGTCGCCCGGCTGCTGGGCAGAGCGTTGTTCTGGCCGGTTGGGATGAAGGCTCCGCCGAGCCTGGGCCAGAGGACGGTCTGGCCGATCCTGGCCGGGTACGTCGGCCGCGCCCCTGCAGCCATCCTTGTCCTGGGCGTGGTGGTTCTCGGCCTTCCCGCACTGAAGGCCCCATGGATCGAGCTTCGTTACGACTCGCTTTCCGAGCTGCCCCTGGGTTCTTCATCGGAACGTGGCTTCAGGTTGCTGGAGAAGCACTTTGCGCCCGGCCAGCTGTTTCCGACCCAGGTCGTGCTGGAATTCGAGAGAGCCTTGCCAGAAGGTAACGCTCTGGGGAAGACATGCCGTGAACTCAGCGATAGGATCATGCGTCTCCCTGGTGTTGAGGATGTCTATTCCCTCGACGCCCCCCTGGGTTCTCGCGGCTGGGGCAGGCAGGTCGCGGTCGTGGACGGCCTGATCAAACGCGCCGCCAAGCCATACTATCAGTCGCCGAAGAACCCTGCGCTGAGGTTCGAAGTGCTGATCAAGCACCGGCCCTTCTCGCGAGAAGCCATGGCGCTGATTGGGGAGGTTCAGGCGATCGCGCTGGCGTATGGCCACGAGCTGGGTGCGGCCGGGTCGGCGGCGGCGGCGACGCTTTCCGGGCTGACACCTTATATCATCGATGTTCGGACCATCTCCGGCGCCGACCAGGTGCGGGTCATGTGCCTGGCAACGATTGTGATTGGTCTCATCGTCGTGGCCGTGGTCCGGGATCTGCCGCTGACCTTGTTCATGATCTTCGCGACCTGGCTGACTTACGGCGCGACGCTGACCATTTGCGATGCCTGTTTCGTCCACTTGTTCGGAGAGAGCGGCCTGGACTGGAAAGTCTGCATGATCGTGTTCGTGATCGTGGTGGCCGTTGGGCAGGACTACAACATCTTCCTGGTGTCGCGTCTCCAGCGCGAGGCCCGGCGGGCGGAGGTCCGCGAGGCCACGGCCCGGGCCATCGTCAACACCGGGTCGGTGATCAGCAACTGCGGTCTGATCATGGCCGCCACGCTCGGCTCCTTGGCGGTCGGCGGCCTTTCCCTCCTTCGTCAGATCGGCTTGGCCCTGGCGGTGGGTATCCTGATCGACACCTTCTTCGTACGGCCGGTGCTGATCCCCAGTTTCTTCCTGGTTTGGCGCCGGCGGGCGGTCACGCGCCGGGAGGTCGCCGGTCCCGGGTGAGATGGTTGTGCGGGTCGTTGCCGGCGATGGGCATGGGCAGGGGATCGGAAGCCCTCGATGTAATTTAACTCCTTTTCTATGAAGGAGTTAGTGTTTTTTCAGGAATAGGCAAGAACGCCTTTTTCCTTGGTGAATGGTCGTCCACGCGGTACAATGCTAGCCTCTTGTTTGCCCTGGGGGGGCGTGAATCGTACGGTTTGCCTGTTGACCGGTCTCCTGCGTTGCAGGGTGGGGGGCGAACCCGGAGGGGCACGGCGTGTTACCGGAACTTCTACGGTCCAGCCTGAACGACGCGTGGCGCGGCGATGATCGCGGCGATCGTGGTGGCGTTCACAGGGTGGCGGATTTCACGGGTGGCAAGCCTGCGGTTCTGCGCCGGCGCACAGTCTATCTGCTCTGCTTCCTCGGTATTCTCGGCATTCTGTACGGTAGTCTTGCCCCGTTCCAGGTGGATCGCGGTCGACAGTTTGGGTGGGGGCTGCTCTGGCATCCCTTCATTCCCAGCGATGCCATTGCCAATGTACTGGTCTACGTCCCGATGGGGGTTTGCCTGCGGCTCATGGTTCGGCGGCGAGGGTCGATCCGGCTTGCTGAGTATGCGGCAACCATGGCTGTGGCGGGGAGCCTGAGCTATCTGGTCGAGGCCTGTCAGACGGTGCTGGCCTACCGAGTGGCGAGTTGGCTTGACGTGATCTGCAACGTGAGCGGAGCGGCCATCGGAGCGAGTATGGCCCCGACCGTGCAGCGGGTGATCCGCAATCAGCATGCAGCTCTGTACCTTGGTTTGCGCAGCCAGCCGTACGGCGCCGCGGCGGCAGCAACACTGATTGTGTTGGCGGTTGCGGCTCTGATGCCGTTCGACGTGCATCCGACCATGGGCCACCTGGGGCGGCGGCTGCACATGTTGGCTCAGTCCTCGCTGGCCCTGCCCTGGACGGCTGCGGCCAGTCCGAGCAACCCGCTGACTCCGCTGCAGAATGTCGACAAGTTGATCGGGGCCTCGGCCTTCGGTTTCGGGGCGCTGATTCTGGTGTTGGCCGGGTGTGAGGCGGGCCGCCTGCGTGAGGCGGCCGTAAGGTACGCGTTGACTCGGATGCTCGCCCTGGCCACGGTGATCGAGTTGCTCCAGCTGTTCACGGTGGCTCATGTGGCCGATCCGCGTGATCTCCTGATTGCCTGGGCCTTCTGTGGACTGGGAGCGGCCATCGGGTCTCGGGTGATTGCCCGATCCCGGTGCCGGCTTCCGCAGCCAGCGAACGTGCTGCGCGGCCTGGTACTCGTCGTTGCGATCGGTTTGGCGGGTCGCGGCGCCGCCGCAGTTCTGCTTCCGACGGGTGGCGAGCACGCCGTGATGTCTTCATGGCTGCCGATGGCGACTTCCTTCCACCGTCCATGGGACAGTCTCTTGGGGGCCTACCTGAGCAGCCTGGCCTGGTACGGACTCTTCGCAGGTTCGCTGGTCTTGAGTTTCCGGGCTGCCCGCCGCGTGCCGCGATGGACCGCGTCGACTACGGCCGCGGCCGCGCTTGTCGGGCAGGCGGTTCTGGCGATGAGCGGACAACCCGTGGACACGGCTCACATCTTCCTGGCGCTGCTGGCGGGCGGGCTTGTCCAGCGAGCTGACCGCGCCCTGTTTGGGCCTTGCCGGATGGGCGCCGAGCCGGTTTGCAAACTCGCCTGAGTCTGCTAATCTACCGACCATGACTCAGCACCCAGAACTCGAGAAGTGGATTCAGGAATGTGCTGCCCTCTGCCAGCCGGACAAGATTGTCTGGATTGATGGGAGCGACGCCCAGCGTGATGCCCTCCGGGCCGAGGCGGTGGCGACCGGGGAACTGATTGAGCTGAATCAGGACAAGCTACCGGGCTGCTACTTCCACCGCACGTCCCCGACGGATGTCGCGCGCACGGAGCACCTGACCTACATCTGCACGAAGGACAAGGAGAACGCCGGCCCGAGCAACAACTGGATGAGTCCAAGCGAGGGGTATCGCCGGGCAGCAGAGATTTTCCGAGGCTCGATGCGCGGGCGGACGATGTACGTGATTCCGTTCTCGCTCGGGCCGGTCGGCTCGGTATTCTCGAAGGTGGGCGTGGAACTGACGGACAGCGTCTACGTTGTGCTCAACATGCTCATCATGGTGCGGTGCGGGCGCGAGGTTCTGGAGGTGTTGGGCACGGACGGTCGGTTTACCCGATGCCTTCACGGCAAGGCGGACTGCAACCCGGATCGTCGGCTGATCCTGCACTTTCCCGAGGACAACACGATCTGGAGCGTCGGCTCGGGGTACGGCGGGAACGTGCTGCTCAGCAAGAAGTGCATGGCCCTGCGGCTGGGCAGCCATTTCGCCCGTGAGGAGGGCTGGCTTGCGGAGCACATGCTCATCCTGGGTGTCGAAGCCCCGTCGGGGCGGATCGAGTATCTGGCGGCCGCTTTCCCGAGCGCTTGCGGGAAGACCAACCTGGCCATGCTCGTACCGCCCGAGGGCCTGACCCGCAAGGGCTATCGAATCTGGACAGTCGGGGATGATATCGCCTGGATGCGGATCGATACGGACGGCCAATTGTGGGGCGTGAATCCGGAGACGGGTTTCTTCGGCGTTGCGCCGGGCACGAACTCGACGACCAACCCGAACGCCATCGCGACAGTACGGCGGAACACGATCTTTACCAACGTGCTGCTTCGCGAGAACAAGACGGTCTGGTGGGAAGGCGCCGACGGTCCGCCGCCGGCTCAGGGCATCGATTGGAGGGGTGACCCGTGGCGGCCGGACGCGGTGGACGAGAAGGGCAAGCCCGTGCCCGGCGCCCATGCCAACGCGCGGTTCACGGCCCCGGTCACACAGTGTCCCTCGATCAGCTTCCGCATTGAGCACCACCACGGCGTGCCCATCTCGGCGATCGTGTTTGGCGGCCGGCGGGCTCGCCTGGCGCCGCTGGTGTACCAGGCTTACAGCTGGCAGCACGGTGTATTCATGGGGGCGAGCATGGCTTCCGAGCGGACCGCGGCCCAATACGGGAAGATCGGCGAGGTTCGCCGTGACCCGATGGCCATGCTGCCGTTCTGTGGTTACCACATGGGTGACTACTTCCGCCACTGGCTCCAGATGGGCCAGCGGATGCGGCGGCCGCCGAAGGTGTTCCACGTGAACTGGTTCCGAACAGATGAGGAAGGGGAGTTTCTCTGGCCCGGCTACGGCGACAACCTGCGGGTGTTGGAGTGGATCCTGGACCGCTGCCGCGGGCAGGCTGAAGCGATCGCGTCGCCGATCGGCTACCTGCCCACGCCGGACAGCCTGGACATGACCGGGCTGGACCTGTCGCCCAAGGTGGTTGAGGGACTGCTCCGGGTCGATCGGTCGGAATGGCTCAAGGAAGTCGAGAGCGTTCGGGAGCACTTCGCGACGTTCGGGGACCGCCTGCCTCACGCCTTGGGCGACGAGTTGGATTCGCTGCATCGGCGGCTGTTGACCTGATTCGCGGATGAAGCGGGACGGTCGGGCAAAGGAGGCCGGGCATGAGCAGAGTGGTGAATCGGCGGGAGCTGCTGGGGCGGTCGGTGGTTCTGCTGGCCGGAGCCTCTGGGAGTTGCACCGCGACAGGAGCGGCGTTTGCCCAGGTGGGAGCAGCCGCGCCGCCGGTGAGCGCGCGGAAGATGAAGCTGGGGCTGGTGACCTACAACATTGCCCCGGACTGGGATCTGCCGACGATCATCGATCGATGCCGCAAGTTGAAGCTGGCCGCCGTCGAGCTGCGGACCACGCACAAGCACGGGGTCGAGCCGGCGCTGTCGAAAGCCGAGCGAGCCGATGTCCGCAAGCGGTTCACCGACTCCGGCGTGGTGTTGTGCAGCCTGGGCTCGACCTGCGAGTACCACGATCCCGATCCGGCCAGGCTGGCGAAGCAGATTGAGGTGACCAAGCAGTTCATCGGCCTGGCCGAGGATCTCGGGGCCAAGGGGGTCAAGGTTCGGCCCAACGGGCTTCCCAAGGGCGTGCCCGAGGAGAAGACCCTGGACCAGATCGGCAAGGCTCTGGCCACATGCGGGCAGGCGGCATCCGATGCGGGTGTCGAGATCTGGCTCGAGGTTCATGGTTCTGAGACGTCCCACCCGCCGCGGATCCGGAGAATCCTGGATATCGCCGGCCGGCCTAACGTCGGTGCGACGTGGAATTCCAACGGCACTGACCTCAAGGACGGTTCGGTCAAGCCCTACTTCGACCTGCTCCGCGACAAGATCATGTCGGTGCACATCAACGAATTGACCAGCGGATATCCCTATCGTGAGCTGTTCGGACTGCTCAACCAGAGCGGTTACGACCGGTACGCGCTGATTGAGGCTCAGGGCTTCAAGACCAGGAACGCCGACCCCGCGGACGTAATGCGATTCCTGCAATACTACGTCGCCTTGTGGGGCGAGTTGTCGAAGCCCGCTCAGGCGTGAGCCATACCGCATGTCCGTCGCCTCATCGCCGGTCCGGCAGCTTCGCCAGAAGGTACTGGCCCTGCTGGAGGCCAGTGATCCATACCCTTTCCTGTCCATTGTCGAAGACTACCTGTTGGCCTTACCGGCGGATGGTGCGGTGCGGGCTGAGGCGGTTCGGGAACTCTTCACCTACGATGCCGTGGTGAGCCGGTTGATGGCATTCCTGCGGGAGCGGCTGTCGACCCAGCAGTGAATGTCCGGTGTCGCACGGTTGTTCGCTCCCCATCCTGCCGGTGGTTATCCGCGCGGCTGTCCTGCGGCTCCGACCGGTGATCGACGCTCGCGGAAGGGGCGGGGGCTCAGCTCACGACGGCTGCTGCGGGAGCCGCGGGGATCATGCCGAGCATGAAGACCATGGTGAAAATACCCACCGTTTCGACGATGCCCAACGCGATGATAATGAACGCAAAGCCCTTGCCCTCGCCGTCGCTGAGGGCGCGCACGCCAGCCGCTCCGATTTGTCCCTGCATCCAGGCCGAGAACATCTCGCCAAGACCGGTAGCCAGACCGATACCCAGCATAAGCCCGGCGTTTGCCGCCGCCAAGTCGGGGGCATCCTCGAGAAGTGCCCCCAGCCGGTTCATGACGATCATGGCATAGAGCGTCTGACTGATCGGGGCGCCGACCATGATGATGTAGGTGAAGCTCAAGGGTTTGCCGGATCGAGCCTCCTTGCCCCAGGCCCCGGCGGCGGCCTGACCGGCGGCCCCGATGCCAAGTGCACTGCCCATGGCCGCCAGACCCAGGGCCAGGGCCACGCCCACCGTGCCGAACACGTGGGCCGGCTCCGCGGCACCGAGGATTGCCGAGAAGTTGGTGTGGGCCAGGAAACTCATTGCCTCAGATACCATGGTCAGTCCTCCTGAACAGCGCTCTTGGTGAACGGTCGGTAGGGATAGCCGGTCCACTGCATCCCCAGGTTGTTTGAGAATTCCAGTACGTTGAGCCGTACGCCGTGGGCAAACAGGGCGATCATGCACAGGGCCAGATTGAGGCTGTGGGCGGCCAGCCAGGCCACGGCCACCAGGGGCCAGAAGCCCAGGGTGCCGACCAGGTTGTTGAAGCTCACCGCCAGGACGCTGCCGGCCAGCCCCACGGCCATCAGGCGGACGTAGCTGATGACATCCGAGAAAGTGCCCAGCATGGCCAACGGGGCATTCGCAGTGCCCAGCAGAACACGCTTCAGGGGGTTGGGATGGCTGTTGTCGAACAGAACGGCAAGCGTGCCGCCCGCGAGCAGCAGGTACGGATAGGCAGTGTCCCAGCCGAAAGGCGATCGCAGGACGAACATCTGGACCACGCCCAGGATGCCCCAGATGAACACACCCCAGCCGACCTTGCCGAGGAAGCGTTGATCAGGGAACAACCGTGCCGCCTGCCACCACTGGGCCAAGCTGACGTGCACGGCCCCGATGAGGAAGCTGATCCGCATCATCAGTGTTCGCGACTCCTCGCTCAGATCCACGCGTATCAGCGGTGAGTAGAGTTCAACGCCGAAGAAACTGGAGATCACCAGTCCCCAGGCGATGGCGGCGGCGCCGATGACGATGAGCAGATGAGTCATGGACGCGCCAAGAAGGTACTTGAGCTTCGCGCGGAAGACCAGTGGCAGAAGAAACAGCACGGTCCCGTAGCCGGCGTCGGCGATGAGCATGGCCGAGAAGAGCGGCAGGGCAATCATGAACGGCACGGAGACGTCGAACTCTCGATAGCCGGCCACCGTGCCGAGCATCTTGAACAGACCCTCGATCGGTTCGGCCCACTTGGGCGAGCGGATCAGGGTGGGGGGGTGTTCTTCGGGCTCCGGTTCGAGAATCTGGACGGCCGCGTCAAGTCCTGATTGGGCGAGCTTGCCGGCCAGCGAGGACGCTTCCTTCGCCGGAACCCACCCTTGAAGGGCGGAGAGCAGGTCGCGGTCCAGGGCGCTGCGCTGGGCGACGTCGACCTCGGCACGCAGCCGCATTTCGGGTACGGCCTGGCCCATCGAGTCAGCCAGGCAAGCCAGGTGGGCGAGGCGAAGGGCATCCTGTCTGCCCGCGGCGTCGAGTTCCGCGGCCTCTTGCCGGATCGACGGGGCATCTCGTTCGGGCAGGGGGTACTCCTCGGCGGATTCAGGCAGCCGGATCTCGCTATCGCGGCTGGCGACGCCGACCAGGAAGCGCCTGCCTGGCAGCTCGCTGAACACCTGGACGACCTCGGCATCCATGGCGGCGACATCCTGGGTCGGCACGGAGCAGAAGCGCAGGTCGACTCCGGCGGCTCGGAGCGACTTGATTCGGTCGAGCCGCACATCGCCCCAGATGGCAATCTGCCGCAGCCGGTGGTCCAGGGCGGCAAGTCGGTTGTGCCGGTCGGTGGCCTGATTCCGGATGGCCAGGACTTCGCGGGCGGCGTCGAGCGGCGACAGGGGTGGTGGGGGGGCGGCCGGCGCGATCGCGGACACGATCCGGATGGCCCGCTCAATGTCCGCGATCTCGCCCAGCGTTTTCTCGTTAGGGGCGGCCTTGGCCGGGTCAACCGGCACCAGATGCATGACGCCCAGATCGCCGAGGACGTCAACCGCGCGAGTCTGATCCCGAGCTCGGCAAGCAACGAACACCTTGGCCATCGGAACGATCATCCGCCCGCCTCCTCGTGGCCATCGGTCTCGTTCCGGCCGACCGGCCCCGCGTCCGAGCCCTCGGCGAGGACCAGGGGTTCCATGCCCGCGGCCAGCTTGCTCTTGGCGATCTTGGCCCGGCCGACGGCCGCGGTCATCTCGTCGCCCAGCTTGATCCGAATGACCCGGATGGCCTCCTGGGCTTCCGGGATCTTCACCTTCTCGAAGAGGTTGACGCGCTGGGTGATCCGGGTCAGCTCCCGGGTGAGCAACTCGTATTGGCGGGCGTAGACGTCCATCTGTGCGGTGCGGCGGTTCAGTTCGCGATAGCCTTCAACCACCTGGTCCACCCACGGCGGCGTGCCGAACAGGCTGTACGAGATGGGAGCAAAAACCACCTCCTGGAACACAGGAACAGACACCCCGGCCACGTTCATGCTCGAGGTCCTGATCTCGACCGGGTCGGCCAGTCTGCGCACGGATACGCCGGCCAGATCGGCCATCACGCCCTCAAACCTCCGGAACTCGGCCTCCGCCGCCCGCAGCGCCGCCTCGGCCTCGCGCCGCTTGCGGGCGATGTCGCGCTGGGCGATCTGCAGCTGCTGCTGCTTGAGCTTCAGCATGGGCAGATAGCGCTGAAAGCGATGCAGGGCATCTCGGTAGCGCTTCAGTTCGGGGCGGGTGAGTTTGACCTTCGCGGCCACGGTTCTGTCCGTTTCCTCGTCGGTTCTCAGGGGCGCTGTGCCGTGCACGCGGCATCGGCGTCCCGCCGGTGTCCTCGAAATCTCACGACGCGCTCTTCGGCCAGTGCTTCTCGATGATCGTCCGGCGAATGCCGGTCTCGGCCGGTTCGAAGCACTCGGCCAGAATCGCCCAGCAGCGGTCCAGGGCCTCGAAAAGCGGCATGTTGACCGACAGGTCCATGATCCGCTCCTCGAGCAGCTGTCCGTACTTGAGCAGCTTGTTGTCCCAGTCCGACATCTCGAAGCCCATGTCCCGTTTCTCCCGGCTCTCGCGGCAGAGGGCATACAACTGGATGCAGCCATCCATGATCGCCCGGTGGTCGTCGCGGGTCTTTCCGTTGACCTGCTGCTTGAGTCGCGAGAGCGAGCCGAAGGGTTCGATCCGCCCGTTGCGCAGGTAGAACTGCCCCTCGGTGATGTAACCCGTGTTGTCTGGCACCGGGTGGGTGACGTCGCCGCCGGGCATGGTCACGCAGGCCAGCAGGGTCATCGAGCCGGCCCCGTCGAAATCGACCGCTTTCTCATAACGCCTGGCAAGCTGCGTGTAGAGATCGCCGGGGTAGCCGCGGTTCGACGGGATCTGCTCCATGATGATCGCGATCTCCTTGAGGGCGTCCGAGAACGCGGTCATGTCGGTGAGCAACACCAGGACCCGCTTGCCCTGCAATGCGAACTGCTCGCCGACCGCCAGGCACAGGTCTGGCACCATCAGGCACTCGACCACCGGATCGGCCGCGGTGTGGACAAACATGATTGCCCGTCCGAGCACGCCGCCCTCCTCGAAGGTGTGACGGAACTTGAGGTAGTCGTCGTGCCTCAGGCCCATGCCGCCGAGAATGATGATCTCCGCGTCGGCCTGGAGGCCGATCCGGGCCAGTAATTCGTTGTACGGCTCCCCGGCGACAGAAAAGATCGGCAGCTTCTGTGATTCGACCAGGGAGTTGAAGACATCGATCATCGGGATGCCGGTGTGGACCATCTTGTCCGGCCGGCGGCGCTTGATGGGGTTGACCGGCGGCGAGCCGGTGCTCACCCGCTCGGCATCGACCTCGCCGCGTCCGTCGCGCGGGCGGCCCGATCCGTCGAACACCCGGCCGAGCAGGGCCTCGGAGAACGGCATCTGCATGGGCTTGTGCAGCATCCGGACCCGGTCGTTGTTGGACACGCCTTGCGTACCGGCAAAAACCTGCAGACTGACCTGCTGGCCTTCCAGGCGAATCACCTGGGCGAGCGACTCGCCGCGATCCGAGGTGATTACCGCCAGGTGGTCATACCCGACCTCCCCGGCCCGGACCGTGACCACGTTGCCGGCGATACGGCTGATCTCGTTGTAGTACTTCCTCATGCCTCGCGCCCTCTCGTGGCGATGAATCGATCGATCTCGCTCAGCAGTCGCCGGTACTCCTCGCTGTCGGTGGCGGCGTAGTTCCAGTTTCTGAAAAGATCGGAGATCCTGACGACGGCCGCCCGAGCTTCGGTCTTGTCCGCGAAGTCATAGCCCACCTCGACGACTTCGAGCATCTTGTCGAAGGCGAATACCTGCCGTTCCGCGGGCGTCGCCCCGTCAACCTCATCGAATGCGTTCTGCTGGAGAAAACAGTTGTCGAAGAGGTCCGCCAGCAGGGCGTCGGTGAAATCATCCGTCGATGTGCCTTCCTCGCCCACCACGGTCATCATCTGGCGGATCTCGTTCCCGCGCGAGAGCAGGAAGCGGGTCTTGCGAACTTTCGCCGGCGCGATGATGCCCGTGTACTTGCTCCAGGAATCGAGCGGGTCAATCGCCGGATACCGCCGGGCGTCGCTGCGGGCTCGCGACAGGCCGTGGAACGCCCCAACGACCTTGAGCGTACCCTGGGTGACCGGTTCCTCGAAGTTGCCACCCGCAGGGCTCACCGTGCCCCCGATGGTCAGCGTACCGACCCGGCCGTCCCTGAGCTCGATCGCTCCCGCCCGCTCGTAGAAGGCCGCGATGCGGCTCTCCAGATAGGCGGGAAACGCCTCTTCCCCCGGTATCTCCTCCAGCCGGCCGGACAACTCGCGCATGGCCTGGGCCCATCGCGACGTCGAGTCGGCCAGCATCAGGACGTGAAGCCCCATCTGCCGGTAGTACTCGGCGAGCGTCGCCGCGGTGTAGACCGACGCCTCGCGGGCCGCGACCGGCATGGCCGACGTGTTGCAGATGATGATGGTGCGATCCATGAGGCTCTTGCCGGTTCGCGGGTCGGTCAACTCCGGGAACTCACGCAGCGTGTCGACCACCTCGCCGGCCCGCTCGCCGCAGGCCGCCACGATCACCACGTCGATCTCGGCGTTCCGCGATGTGATCTGCTGGAGCACGGTCTTGCCCGCTCCGAACGGGCCGGGAATGCAGTATGTTCCTCCGCGTACGATCGGGAACATCGAGTCAATGATCCGCACGCGGGTCACCAGGGGTTCGGTGGGCATCAGCCGCCGGCGCGACACGTTCAGGGGCACCTTCACCGGCCAGCGCTGCTGCATGGTGACCGGCCGCTCCTGGCCGTTCATGTCCTTCAGCACCGCGATTTCCCGGTCGATCGCGTAACCGCCGTCCGCAACAATTCGCTCGACCGTGAATGTGCCTTGCCAGCCGAACGGCACCATGATCTGGTGGGTGAAGATGCCCTCGGGGACGGTGCCCAACGTGCTGCCGGCCACCACGATATCGCCTGGCTTGACCGCCGGGGTGAAGCTCCAGCTTCGATCGACGGGCAGGGCGGGCAGGTATTGACCCGGCTCAAGGAAGAACCCCGTCTTCTCCGCCAATTGCGGCAGCGGATTCTGGAGCCCGTCGAACACCTGCCCGAGCAACCCGGGACCGAGGTCCACGGAAAGCATCTCTGTGGTGAACTCGACCGCATTGCCGACCTTGAGTCCCCGGGTGTCCTCAAAGACCTGGAGATCGGCGCGCTGGCCGCGCACGCGAACCACTTCGCTGAGCAGCCGCACTCCGTCCGACCGCACGCAGTAACCCACCGAGTTCTGCACCACGCGATCACCGGTTTCGGCGATCACCAGGCTTCCATAGACGGCTGCAATCTTGCCAGTCACGAGCTCACCCTTTCCACATTCCCCGATGCCCCGTGGACGGGTTCGCCCGCCGCCCGGCGTTCGTCCGCCTCCACGATCCGCCGCCAGTGTTCAAGCAGCATGATGCGGGCGGCATATACGGCCAACTCGTCGTCAGTGAAGGTGAACCACGGATCGCGCTCGGCCAGCCACGCCCAACGAGCCTGGATCAAGACCTGCTGGCCGGCCAGGGGGGTCCCCGCGGAGGCCCAGTCACTGACGGTGGCGGCGAAGTCGCGGCCGCCTTCCGCCAGGTCGGATGCCACGAGGTAGTCGGCTGGATCCAGCCCCAAGCGCCGGGCACGAGCCGTCGCCAGGGCGTTCCGAAGCCCGACTTCACTTCGAACCCAGCCGGACAGAACGCCGCTCCCGGTTCGCTCGGCCACCCCTGCGGCGTGGCGGAAGTAGGTCTCCCAAAGATTGTCCACCTCGACCGCCCGACGTGGAGCGTTCAATCCGTCTTCCGCCTCGCCGCCATCGACGCCAAATCCGGCGAGGTAGGGCGGTAGCGGACTCTCCCCGCGGACTTCCGGAACGCTGAGGACAACCGGACGTGCCTCCTGAATCTCACCGGCGAGGAATGCCTCTCGCTGCACAAGATCGTCGAACAGGAAAAACGTCTCCATCAGCGTCCGGGCAACCGATTTCCGATCGAAGCGTTCGAGCAGCTGTTCGGCCTTCAGCGGCGCCGGACTGCCCAACTCGCCGACGGCCGGCAGGGAGGCAAGGTCGTAGTACGGTTGGCCCGGCATGTCCGCAGACTCCTGTCAGGTTGTGGCCCCGGCCTCGGCCAGCAGCCTGCGCAGCTCGGGACCCACTAGCTCGGAGAGGATCGATACGACCGATTCCGCGGTGACGTCAACCGTGCCTTCCGTCACCTGATATTCGAATCCGGCGGCCTTCAGTGTGCCGACGAGATTGACCATCACCCCTTGCCCTTGGGCCTCCGCCTGCAGGGACGAGACTGCCCAGGCGGCGAGTTTCTCGCGCATCTCCGGGGCCACGTTGATCGTGACCGACTCGTCACCGGCGACGTCGGCCTTGACGTAGGCCATGATGACATCGTGAAGGACCTTCTCGAGGAAGGTCGGCTCGGCCAGCTGATCCCTGACCGCTTTGTCCAGAACATACCGCAGGGCGCGAGTCAGGGTCTCGCGCAGCCGGACGACCGTATCGCGTGCCGCCAGACGCAGCTCCGTCTCGGTGCGGGCTCGGAGGACGCGGCATTCGGCTGCGGCCTTGTCCAGAATCCCGTGAGCCCGGGTCTCCGCTTCCTGGATCATCGCTGCGGCCTTCCGCTCGGCTTCGGTGCGGATCTTCTCCGCCTCAGTCCGGCCAGCCTCCACCCCCTCGGCCTGCAGCTTCTCGACAAATGCCTCGATCGTTCCAGCCATGACCGCACTCCCGCAGGCCCGGCCCAAACCGGGTCCGCAGCCGGCTATGGTAGGCGGAAACGCGGTCCGTGAAAACCCGCCGAGGACGATTCAGATCGGTTTGTTGTCCCTATTTTGACTGCTTGAGCCAATCTGCAACTGTCTGCTGCTGTTCGCCCTGGAAGCGGTTGTAGTCGTCGGGTGTCAGGTGCGTCAGAGCGGCCGGAGCACCCTTGGATTCCCACCATGCCCGAGCCTTGGCGACACAAGCGGTGATGTCCGACAGACTGGCTTCCCGATCGTGGATCGGCGAGACGATCAGACATGGACGAGGGGCGATCATGGCCAGGAGATCCTCGCAGTCATAGGGCAGTTCGCGCTCGCGCCCATGGAACAGCCCCAGTCGCGGGATCAGGCCATGCCATTCCCACAATCGCCGGAGACCGCCGGTGGGCTTGGCATCGGTATCCGTCCGCATCGGGGTGAAGCCGGCAAAGGAAGCGATGCCGGTGATCCGGTCGTCCAGAGCCGCAGAGTACAGGGCCACTGTGCCGCCGAGCGAGTACCCGACGCAGAAGATGCGCCCCGGGTCAGTCGGCGGCAGTTCGATGCCGCTCTGACCCGGGCCGGCCGGTCCACCCTTGCCGGTCAGGAAATCGACCGCGGCTCGGACGTCCGCCACCATCTTCCCGAGCTTCGACCAACGAGGGTATCGCCCATAGAAGTCCCGACCTTCCGCCAGTCGCCGGCCAAAGCCCAACTGATCGAAGGCCAGGACGGCATATCCTTTCTGGGCGAGGCTGTTGTGGATTCGCGGGCCCAGCATGTACCCCCCCGTATAGCCCGAGGAAAAGGAGTAGGGGTGCAGCCAGATGACGCAAGGCATCGGGTCCTTGATGTTGGTGCGATAGAAGAGGTCGCCCCGCACATTGTGCCCGAAGCTGATCGCCAGGCGAGTCACCTCCTTTGGCTTGCCGTCATCGCGGCCCATCAGGGCGGATTCGTGGGCGACTTCCCTGCTATAGGTGCCGCCGGGGTCGATACCACTCGCGGGGGGTTCGCCCAAGGCCCAGAGAACGGTCTGTCGAGCGTCCTGGCCGGTTGGCGGCGACAGCGAAGCGGAGACCTGTTTGGCCTTCCACTCCGACCAATCGAATGCGTGGAACAACTGCTCCGGGAACTCAAATGCGTTCCGTCCGAAGGCACGGTCGAACCAATCGAAGTAGGATTCCGCGTCCTGGGCATTCCATTCGTGGCTGCCTTCGCGCCAGCGGATTCGCAGAGCTTCCGGCTTGCCCAGTAGCCGGTAGACTTCGCGGTTGGCTACGTAGTTGCGCTCCACCGCGAAGGTCGTGGTCACGTCGTCGTTGCACGCCGTGGATAACAGACAGAATCGCGGGGCAATCAAGGCAGCCAGGGCGTGAATGTCGGTGGGCAGCTTGTCCTCACGGCCAGTGAACATGCGGATCCGGGGATGGAACCAGTCGGCGGTCCCCTGCTGGCGCGACATGAATTCGACGCTCTCCTCGAATGCCGTCTCACTGACGAACCGGAACGGGGAGTCACCGCCCGTGCCGGAACTGCTGGAAACGACCGCGGTGAAACGTTCGTCCAGGGCAGCCGCGATCATCGTCTGCTTGCCGTTGCGTGAATGGCCGGTAAGGGCGATCTGATCCTTGCGGACCTCGGGCAGGGTGACGAGGTAGTCGAGGACGCGGCTGGCCAGCCACGCTCGCCGGGTGAGCCTACCCCAATCTGCCTTGGGATAGGCCTCGGCGAACTTGTCGCCCTGATCATTGCCGTCGCCGCCCGGATAGACGCACACCAGGTAGCCGCGGGCCAGGCCGATGAGCCCGACACGCCGGTGGGTGGATTGAGTCATGAAGACCGGGAAAGGGCCTGTTCCGTCGGGCACCTGCAGTTCGATCGTAATGGCTACTTCCGGGACGGTCGTTGTTCGGGTCGCATATGTCAGCCGCACCTCGCGTCGCGCGCCGCCGGCCAGTTTGTCTGTACGCACGATCTCGGCCTTGGCAAGGGCGGGAATTTCCTCCGGCACATGCCCAAGAATACCGTCGCAAAGCAGGCGGCGCAGTTCGGCCCGGCGTCTCCCCCAGTCCTCGGTCGTCCGTACCGGCAAGCCGTCCTCGAACCGCAACAGCGGCGGCAGATCCGCCCACGACTTCATCGACGCAAAATCCGGGGTCTTTTCGCCCGTTTCTTCCATCCACGCCTCGAACCACGACAGCGGTGGGGCGAGGAGCCGGCTCTCCGCGCTTGCGGCCGGGCCCTGGGCCTGCACGCCGGCCGTTGCCGCCCACATCGGCGCGGATAGAACGATCCATCGAACAATCACTGTCGGCATGATGATCCACCTCGATCAGAATCGGTACTCGCCCGGCACTCGTCGATTGACGATGTCCGGATGTTCTTCGAGGGCCTGCTCAATGAACAGGGCCTGGTCCTCATCATTCAGCGAGGTCACCAGCGTGATCTTCCGGTTGTCGGTCAGCGCGGCGTTGACCTCGTCGGCCAGTCGACGCTTCCGGCGCCCCTCGCGTTTTCTCCGTCGGCAGCAGATCTGGTCGATGCCCGCCTCCAGGATTTTGTGGTGGCCTCGCCGGGGAGGCTGCCGATGCTTGATCCTCAGTATACCGTTCCGCACGGTCAAGGTTGTCGAGTTCGGAAGGCAGTGCGGCATGAAGTGGGTTTTCCTGGAACTCGAAGGAACACGCGTGCGTCGGCCCGATTAGGTCAACGCGAGGGTGGCCAGGGTGCTGACCGCCAGGGCCTGCTGCAGATCCGGAATATCCACGTACTCGTCAACGCCATGGGCCGCCTCGAGCTTGCCGGCACCGAAGATGGCTACCGGATGCCCTTTATGGTGGTAGATCCTGGCATCGCAACTCGTCTGCCAGGCTACCGGTTGCGGCCAGGGCGAGCCTATCGCGGCGAAGGCCGCCTTCAGAGCCTGCATCGGGACACTGTCCGGCGTGTCAGCATAGGCATCGTTGTGCAATCGATCGAACGACATGTGCACCATGGCCTCGTTGAACTTGAAGCGACGCAGCTTGCAGTAAGACTCGACGCCTCGCCGGGCGGCGCCCGCCATACGGTCCTGGATGTCGGCCATCCGGTGGGACGGCGTGAAACCCTGCCCGCCTTCGAGCACGATCTCCTGGTCATCGCCGCCACCGTCGGCAAATCGCCCGGTAGCCTTGATGTTCGGGAAGTTCGGGGCGATCCGCAGCAGGCCGCCGAGCAGGTACGCCGCCTTGGTGATCGCGCTGTCGCAGTCCGCTACCGCGGCCATGTGCCCGCTCTTGCCGTAGATGTCGATGCGGAAGTTCTGCGTCGTCGCGTTCGGCAGTACCTTGATGTCAAAGTGCCTGGCGACCTTGGGCTTGCCCGTAGCCGAGTCGGTGACCTTGGTCTTGTCACCGTAGACCTTCACATACTCCGCCAGGGCGTCCTCAAAAAACTCGCCCATCTTCATCGCCATCCGTTCCGGTTTGGCCCCGGAGCGCGCGATCAGTTCAAGAGCCACGTGGTCACAGACGCTGCCCGGGTGCTTGCCGTAGGGCCCGAGCACGCCATGATTGGTCTGGACGTGGTCGGGAGTGAACAGCGGGGCGTTCGTCTCCTCCTTGATCCGCCGGCCTTCCTTCTCCAGCTGGTAGACGACCAGCGGGAACATCTCGACCGCGCCAACGTTGGGTAATCCTCTGGATGAGAGCCGGCAGCGGTAGTACACCGCCCCGCGGTGGGCGCAGTAGGGTACCAGGTCCGTTGACTCGAGCATCAGCACGGGTAGCCCGGCGAACCGGGGATCCATGGTCAGCGACAGCGAACCGTTGCCGCCAATCTCCTCGTCGATGGCGAGCTGAATGACGAAGCCGCCGGCCGGCTCGTATCCCAGCTTCTGGTGGAGCTCGCCGAGCAACTTCAACTCGGCCAGGATCACGGCGATCTGAGCCTTGTTGTCACAGGAACCCCGGCCGAAAACCCGACTGCCGGCTTCCCTGGGTCCGAACCAGGGCGAAACCACATCCGCGTGGGCGTGAAGAATGGCCGACGGCCGGCTCTGGGGCGCTTGACCCGACACCTGGATTATGAGGTTGGTGCGGCCGGCGTAGACCTGCCCGGACGGAGGCACCTGGCCGCCAGGACCTGCGGCGTATCCCGGGGGCGAGTAGGCCGGATCGTCGGCGATGCGCGGATCGATCGCCGGTCGTTCCACGGTGATCTCTTGGCCTGCAATCTGCTTCACCTCACGTTCGACCCAATCGAAGAAGGCCTTTTCTCGACTCGCAGTGGCATATGAATCGTCGTCCGGAGCGGTGTTGAACTTCACCAGTTCGACCAGCATCCTCTTCAGGTAAGTCGCGAGTCGTTCGCTCTTGGCGGCTTCCCGGATGTACTCCACCACCTTGGTGTCCAGTTTACTGTTCATTAGTCGGTTGCTCGCAACGGCCGTGCGACTCTCCGTCACCTGCCACCCGTTGACGATCCGTCGATAGGCCACTTGTTGAGCCTGCGGTTGAACGGGATGGGCCGGATCTGGTATCCGACGGCACTTTGAAAGGCCTGTTGGCGGTTCGGTGAGGCCATGTCCATCAACACATTGTAGAGGTACGCCGTCCTCACACGCCGGCGCACCTGCCAGTAGGCCACGAACTCCTGCTCGCGGCGCAGGACGTTCTGCCACACGAATATCGACCGGCCGACGTGATCCACGGCGCAGAGATCCGGGTTGTCCAGGGCTTTCAGTGCCGCTTGTGTCAGCTGGCTTTCCAGGTAGTCCGGGCGATAAGGTTCGCTCATCAGCCGCGGCGTACCCAGTGCTCCTCGACTGGTGGCGAACATCGCCCGCACATCTCCACTACTGTCCTTGAGCATATCGGCTTCCAGTTCGGACATGTTGCGCGATTTACCGTCAACCATGAATCGATAATCCTGTTCCAGCACCGGCATCGACAGGTCGTAGACAGTAGAGCACGGATAACGTTGCAGGACCGCCAGCAGCACCAAAGCGTTATACGCGTTGATCCAATAGGCGGTTTTCGCCGTTCGCGAGCTCAACTGATCCGGCGTGCGCGACGGGCCGGTGACACTGATCAGCGCGTAGAAACGATCCAGCGGTTCGCGGGAAGCGGCCAACTTCTCGTAGTCAATCAAGCCATCTCGGACGTGGTCGCTCAGAACCTCTGACCAGTCGCGATCGCTGTAGATGGGGGGATTTTCCTTAGGCAGCAACGCAGGATTGGGTATCAGCGTCAGTTCCGTACAACCTGTAGTGAGAACACAGCAGAGTCCTGCGAGGATGGAAGGTATCACGGGTGGCGAGGCACGCCCGCGTGCGATGCGGCTTCTTGACATCCGCGTGGTCCCCTTTCTGAACGCGCCGATTCACGGATCGATGGCGGCGTCATTGTACCGGAGCGAACGCGTTCGTCGAGGGCAATAAAAAACCCGAGGCGGTGCCGTCTGGCCGGGGTGAACCAGACGGGCTTAGGGGGGATGCCTCGGGCTTAAGTTATCCTAACCGGGTCTCGGTAAGGTCCGCAACCCCCAATCGGTCGAAAATGGGCGCATACATCGGAAATGTTAGAGATACAGTCGCACAGCAATCCCCGTGCAGGGCCGTTTGTCTCGGATTGTGGGCCATGACGAAGGCCGAAGGCCGTTCTGAGGCCGTTGGGAGCGTTCCGGCGGACTCCGTGAAGGTGGCCGATGCCTGTCCGGCGGATGGGGCGCGGATTCGGGGGAAGCGAGCGGAGAAGCCGGGTGGGGGGGCATCTCGGCCGCGAAGGGGTGGGCTCGCCGGGTTGCCCGGGCCGATGTTCGCGGACGCCGGGAGGGGTTCAGCGATCCCCGCGACAATGGTCTATCGAGGCAATAAGAGTACTGCGGTGCGCAGAAGGATGTATTGCCCAGCGCGCCCGGCCGGGGTGGTGAACTGGCTGGCCGTGCCCGTGTCGAGGTATTAGAATGAGCACGCATGGCAGGAGCCATCGCTCCACCGCCGTGCGCCGTGCTCCCGTACAGGCCGGACGCGTACCCGAACCGAGCTCGCTGGCGAGGATTTCCTTGGGGACTGATCGACTGACGACCGTTGCCTTCGTGGCCCTGGGCTGCGCGAAGAACCTGGTGGATTCGGAGAAGATGCTTGGCCAGCTGGCAGAGGCCGGTGTCGCCATCACCAGCGACGAATCCGATGCGGATGTCATCGTCATTAACACCTGCGGTTTCCTGGAAGCGTCGCGGATCGAGGCCCACGAGGCCATTGCCCAAGCCGTCCGGCAGAAGACGAAGGGGCGATGCCGACGCGTCGTCGTGGCCGGTTGTCTGGTTCAGCGTGACGGCGAGCGGCTGCTTGCGGATGTGCCCGGCATTGATGCCCTGGTCGGTGTGCACCGGCGCGAGGACCTAGTGAAAGCGGTCCTCGAGGTCGGGCACGGCCCCCGGGGACGCAGATCCACGGCACGGTCCGAGCCTGCTCTCTACCTAGGCAAGTACCATCCCCACGTGGACCTGGACACCGCTCGGCTGCGACTGACTCCCCGCCACTATGCGTACTTGCGGATCAGCGAAGGCTGCAACCAAAAGTGCACCTTCTGCACGATTCCTTCGATCCGCGGACCGCTGCACTCCAAGCCGGTGGGTGTCATCCTGGCCGAGGCTCGGGAGCTGATCACGGACGGGGCCCTGGAGCTCAACCTCATTGGCCAGGACACCACCAGCTATGGCCAGGACATCGGCTTCCGGCCCGGTCTGGCGGGCCTGCTTCGCGAGTTGGACCGGCTCGACGGGACTCGCTGGATACGCCTTCTGTATGCCTACCCTTCGGTCTTCACCGACGACATGATCGCGGCGGTCGGCGAATGTGAGCGGGTGGTCAAGTACGTGGACATCCCTCTGCAGCACATCAATGATCGGGTGCTCAAGGCCATGCATCGCCGGGTGACCCGGGCCAAGACCGAGCGGCTGCTGGAGCGAATACGCGAGCGCATTCCCGGCGTGACCATCCGGACAACGTTCATCTCCGGCTTTCCCACCGAGACCGAGGCCGAATTCCAGGAACTGCTCGATTTCGTGAAAGGGGCGGGGTTCTCCGCGGTGGGCGTCTTTCCCTACTCGCTTGAGCCGGACACGCCTGCAGGGCGGATGAAAGGCCAGCTGCCGGCCGAGGAGAAGGAGGCCCGGGCCAGCGCGATCATGGAGGTTCAGCAACAGGTGGCCTTCGCGCATGCCGCCGCCCAGGTCGGGAGATCGTTCGACGTTCTGGTCGACGGCTCCGCCGACAAGGGCCGCTTCGTCGGCCGCCACGCCGGGCAGGCCCCGGAGGTTGACTCGGTCACCTACCTTACCGGCCGCAAGCTCAGATCCGCCCGAATGATCCGCGTCCGATGCGACAGATCCGATGGTTACGATTTGCTCGCTCGTCCGATGAATGATATCCTGCCTCTGCTTGACGGCCCTCGGTAGGGTCGCGCTGGAGTGGCAAGGAGGCGGCCGATACTCAGAATGCGAGTCAATCTGCCTAATCAGATCACGCTCGGCCGACTGGTGCTGGCGATCATCTTCTTCGTCTGCCTGGCCCGGTACGATGCTCGGGTGGTCGTGCCCGCTTCCGGCCTGCTTGACTGGTGCACGGCGCTGTTCCTGGTGGCGGCCCTCTCGGATATCGTCGATGGATACCTGGCCCGCAAATGGAATGAGGTCACGTCCTTTGGCCGGGTGATCGATCCCTTCGTGGACAAGATCCTCGTCATCGGGGGCTACGTATTCCTCGCCGGCGAGGGCTTCGTAGATCCCGGCGGGAGAATGGTGAGCGATGTCTCCGGGTGGATGGTGGTGGTCATTCTCGGCCGCGAACTGCTGGTGACCAGTCTCCGCGGCGTGACTGAGGCGAGCGGGAAGGCGTTCGGCGCCAACCTTCACGGCAAGGCCAAGATGTTCTTGCAGTCGTTCACCATTGTCTGGATCCTCGTAACCGTGGCCCATCCGTATGGTTCCTCCATTCTGGTGCAGGCCCGGCCGTTCGTGATCTATCTCATGATCGCGGTGACCCTTCTGTCCGGCGTATCCTATGTGTGGGCCGCCAAGGGCGTCCTTTCGCAAACCTCGGTGCCCACTTCATGATGCGTCGCGCCCTGATGAGCGGCTTTGGACTAGGATACGCTCCGGTGGCGTCCGGGACCTTCGGTTCGGCGGGGGCCATCGTGATCGCTTTCATTTTCTGGCTGATGGCACGGCATATGGGCAGCACGCCGTTCGTTCTGAATGCGGCCTGGGTTATTCTGACTCTGGCGGCGGGATGGGTGTGCGTGGCCTATGGCTCATGGGCGGCACATTACTACGCCGGACGCTCGCCCAAGGCAGGCGACCCGGGGCAGGTCGTGATCGATGAGTTCGCCGGCCAGTGGCTCTCACTGCTGCTGATCCCGCTTCCGAGCGCGTCGCTGAACCGGACGCTGATCGCCCTGGCCCTCCAGTTCTTTCTTTTTCGGGTGTTCGATGTGCTCAAGCCGCCGCCCGGACGACGCATGGAGAAGCTGCCGGCGGGCTGGGGCATTCTCATGGACGATCTTGCGGCCGGGGTGTATGCCAACGTCATCGGGCAGATCGTCCTTCGACTGATCGTGGCCGGCTGACCGGGATACCCCTCGGGCGGGCGGGACGCCGCCCCTGTTGTGTGAAGCGAGGCTGAATGATCGATGTGCTGCGAGCGGTGGTGTTGGGTGTCGTCGAGGGCTTGACCGAGTTCCTTCCAGTGTCGAGCACCGGACACATGATCCTGGTGGAACCGCTCCTGGGGATTCCGGAGAAGGACCCATTCTGGAGCGGCACCTTCGATGTCTTCATCCAGATCGGGGCCATCCTCGCGGTCGCGGCGCTGTTCTGGACCCGCCTGTGGAAGCTGACCTTCGAGCAGGCCGACGCCCTCCGGCGAAGGCACGCCCCGGTCGCCCTCTCGCTGGCCAGGCCGGGGCCGTTGCTCGGACTGCTCAAGGCGTTCATTCAGGAGCATATCCTGGGCAAGATCCTCGTGGCCTTTCTCCCTGCTGTGATCATCGGCAAACTCACCGCGGACTTCATCGAGGCCCACATGAAAACGACCTTCGTGGTCGCTTGCGCCCTGGTGGTCGGCGGGGTGGCCATCCTCCTCATCGAGTATCTGGTCCGCGACTCGAAGGTCACGGATGCCGCCTCGGTCACGCTCACGACCGCCTTCCTGATCGGCGTCGCCCAATGTCTGGCAATGGTGTTCCCGGGAACCTCGCGGTCAGCGGCCACCATCATGGGAGCCCTGCTGCTCGGCCTGTCGTCCTCGGCAGCGGCGGAGTTCTCGTTCTTCCTGGCCATCCCCACCATGTTTGCGGCCGGCGGCTACTCACTGCTCAAGCACATCAACGAGATCGACTCCTCGCGGCTCGTGACCCTCGCCGTCGGTTTCGTGGTCTCCTTCATCGTCGCCTGGCTGGTAGTCAAGGTCTTCATGCGTTTCATCCAGACGCACCGGTTTACCTCATTTGCGATCTACCGGATTATCCTGGGAATCGTCGTGCTGGGGTATTTCTTCGTGGAACGAGGTCGCGGGTAGGAGGCCATGCCCGTCGCTACGGTGTCCGCTCATGCCCGTCGTCAATGACCAGGCCATCGTCATTCGTAGGCTCGACTACTCCGAGACCAGCCAGGTTCTCGTGTTCCTGACTCGCGGTCACGGGCTGTATCGTCTGCTGGCCAAGGGCGTCAAGCGAAGCACCAGGACCAAGTTCACTCCTGGTATCGACCTCCTCGAGCGGGGTGACCTGTCCTACCGACCTTGCCTGCGGACGGAAGGCGGCCTGGGCACGGTCAGCGAGTGGCGGCAGACCGAGCCCTACCTCGCGCTTCGGGGCGAGATCAGGCGATGGTACGCGGCCCAGTATGCGGCCGACATCACTGCCGCCATGTGCGAGGAGGCCGATCCCCACCCGGACGTCTTCGACGGCCTCGACGCGCTGCTCGCCGGCCTGGCCGGAGGCAACGAAACCCTGCCGCTGACGGCCGCTTTCCAGTGTGGGCTGCTCCGGTCCGTCGGACTGTGGCCGGACCTCGGTCGCTGCGTGATCTGTGACCGGCCGGCCCCTGCCGGTCGAGGCGCCTATTACGCCGCCCATCAGGGAGGACTGGTCTGCCGGCAGTGCCAGCCGAGTCAGGCGGGCACGCGGCTGGTCGCGGCGTCCGTCCTGACCGCTCTCCGGGAACAACGATTCGACGGGCCCGAGGCACGCGGCATCGTCGAACTCCTCGATCACGCCTTCGTCCAGGCGATGGGACGGGCGACGTCGGTGCGGCATGTCACCGGGTAGTACTTGGCGGTCACGGACTGGTGTCCACGACCCAGGTCTTGGAGGTGACGGCGTCAGCTTCGGATTCGAGGGCTCCCGCCGAGTTCCGACCCATGACCTGAACGGCGTAGGAGTGGCCGTCCTGCAAACCGGTCACCGTCAGGGCTTCACTGACAGGTCGATCGGCCGTGGTCCAAGGACCCCATGTTCCGTCATCGCGGATCCGGTAGCGGTAGTGGGTGACGCCGGGGCCGGCCACGGTCAGTGTCGCGGTGGTCTGATCGGTGATCCCGTTCGGCTCGCCCGAGACCGAGGCTCCTCCGGGCACGTACGCGCCCATATCCACCCCGTTGGGACCGGCTCCGATGGCCGGGGAGCCCGGCTGCAGGTGCAGATCGGCCGGTGGATTGACGAACAGCGGATCGGCGTCGATGTTGCCCACGCCGTAGCCATGTTCGCTGGCGGCTACCAGGGTGCGGTTCATCGTCAGCTGCAGGCTCGGGTTGAGGTCCAGGTTCTGGAAGACCATCGGATAGCCATAGAGGATATTACCGTCGAGGGCGGCACCCCGGCCTGGCGTGTAGCCCCGCTCCGGCTCGCCGAAGTTGATCACCGCGATATTGGCGTCGTAGACGGTGTTGTTCTCGAACCAGGCGAAACAATCCTCCTTGAGCAGGAGGGCGTGATCGCAGTTGATGAACACGTTGCGTACGACGGTGACCTCCGAATTCAGGTCGAGGCGTATGCCGGTGGAAATCGCGCTGCTGGTGCCGGGGTTGCCGGTGCCCCAGTAGAAGTCGGTGAAGACATTGCCCTCGATGTGGGCGTCCGTGCCATCCAGGTCTGGGCCGTCGTCACGTCCGCCCAGGAATGTGCAGTTGTAGATCTGGAGGATCGGCCCCGGTCGCTTGCAGCCCGAGAAGTCGATCACGTCGTTGTAGCCGGTGGGCACGCCGAACGTGGTGTTCTGAATGATGAAGTACTCGGAGCCGCTGAGATACAGCCCGTGGAACAGCTCCTTTGAGCCGGCTCCTGGAACGACGCAGTTCTGGACTACGATCGGGGGGTGATCGACCTCCAGCATGGTGGTGGTCACGTTGCTCCAGGTCACGTGGTCCAGCAGCAACCGGGAAGAGGTGACGCCGATCGAATGGCCTTGAGCATCCCCGTAACTCTGGTCAACATAACTCACCACGTTGGCCTGTTGTGTGCTGCTGAAAGCCAGGCCGTCCCAGGTTCCGCTGGTCCCGGGCGCCCGGGTCAGGATGATGTGGGCGGCCTCGGTCCCCTGGGCGACCAGTTTGCCATTTACGGTCAAGCCCGTGCTCGGCTGGAAGAACAGGATCGCGCCCGGTTCGATGGTCAGGGTGACCCCGGCGGGGACGGTCACGTCGCCCGTCACGTGCCACGGGCCGGCGGCGGCGCTCAGGGTCTTGTCAGTTGACAGGGTTCCCGACAGGACGTTCTGGGTCGTGTCGTCGTAGAGGATGTCGATTGTGCCCCGCTCGATTTCATTGCCTGTGCCGTCGGGACCGTCGAAGGCCTGGATCAGCACGGTGTTAAGCCCTGGTGTCAGAGGCACGCCGGTCGTCAAGGCCACGGTCTCGGCCACCAGTTCCAGGTCAAAACCGAGATCGGTGCTGTCCCTCACGGACTGATGGACCTCGACCGCGATCACGTTGGTGGTGTTCGCCGTGAGTAGGGTCGGACTGATGCTGGCCTCGTAGTAGGTGTCTTCTTCCTCGTCGCCGATCGTGCTGCTGGCCAGGGTCAGGTAATCGAAGGAATCCGGCATGTTGTCGACCGTCTGCGGGAGGGTCAGCTTGGTGCCGTTGAGGTACACGGCCGCCCCGTCATCGCGAAGCAGTCGCAGCTTGAGGCCGGTGTACTTGGTCGAGTCGCCCACAGGGAAGGACCGCCGGAAGTAGTAGGTGACGTACTTATTGCTCGAGTCCGCTCCGTAGGAAAGCGCAGGTGAGGTCTCTCCGTCATTACCGTAGCCCAAACGGGCGGCCTGTGGACCCTTCCAGGAGCTGTCGTTGAAACCGGTTTCCTTCCAGGCCGTTCCCTGGTTCGAGCCGTTGTCCAGGTACCGCCATGTGGAACCCTTGGCGATCAGGGTCATGGCCGACGTTTCCGCCACCAGTTCCAGGTTAAAACCGAGATCGGTGCTGTCCCTCACGGACTGATGGACCTCGACCGCGATCACGTTGGTGGAGTTCGGGATGAGCAGGCTGGGGCTGACACTGGCCTCGTAGTAGGTGTCTTCTTCCTCGTCGCCGATCGTGCTGCTGGCCAGGGTCAGGTAATCGAAGGAATCCGGCATGTTGTCGACCGTCTGGGGCAGTGTGACCTTCGTGCCGTTGAGATACACGGCCGCCCCATCGTCGCGGAGCAGTCGCAGCTTCAGGCTGGCGTACTTGGATGTGTCGCCCACAGGGAACGACCGCCGGAAGTAATAGGTGACGTACTTGTTGCTCGAGTCCGATCCGTAGGAAAGCGCGGGTGAGGTCTCCCCGTCATTACCATAGCCCAGGCGGGCGGCCTGCGGACCCTTCCAGGAGCTGTCGTCGAAACCGGTTTCCTTCCAGGCCGTTCCCTGGTTCGAGCCGTTGTCCAGGTACCGCCATGTGGAACCCTTGGCGATCAGCGTGACCGTGTCAGTATTGCCGCTGGTCCCGATCTTCCAGGTTCCGGCAACGCAATCCCATTGGGCGAGCTGCCCGTTCGCGACCACCGAGCGGGTGTCATACGCATTGCCCTGACCGTATAGCGCGGCAATCGCCTGGGTACTGTACATGTGGCCGGCCAGGGTCGGCAGATCGCTCTGGATGGTCAGCGCGGAAGGGATTTGCGAGATGACGTATGCGTTCCGGTTGACGACGAACTGCTTCATGGCCGCCGCTTCGGCCGTCGCCGGCGTACCGGCCAGCAGGTTGTCCACCGTGGCGTTGAACTGGGCAGGGGCGAAGACCGTTTGCATCAGCTCGCGCAGCTGGCGATAGTATCGATAGCAGAACGCCGGGTGCTGCAGGAACCTCTTCATGTTGGGCACCTTCGCCGCCAGCCAGATGGAATCGGCCGCCGTCGCGGGAGTGCCGTTGCCGGTTCCGAGCACGGTGTCGAGATCGTGAGGCATGACAACAAATCGGGGGTCCTTGACACCGCTGTACATCGAGTAGTCGTCACCCGCACCGTTGCCCAGGTTCGTTTCCGCGTTGCCGATGAGGCTTTGAACTGCGAACCACCGCAACCACTGATCGACGTTGATGACGCCGGCGACGTCCTGCTCGTAGGTGGCGTCCGAGGCATAGGTGAGCACGTTGGTCAGATTGATCAGGTCCGCCCACTCCTCGAGCGAGCCATGGCTGTCCTTGTTGTAGTTGAGCCGGTAGGACGCCGGGTCCGGTCCGAGGTAATTGAGCGTGGCGAACTGCTGGGGCGACCCGACGAAACCGATGCAGCGGTAGACGTTGCCGTTGTCGTCGTTGGGGAAGTGGTTCTCCGCCCATTCGCCCGAATAGGGTTCGAGGAACATGTAGGAGCCGTACATGAGGCGTCCGGATTGGGCCAGGTTCTGGCCGTTCACGCGCACCTGGACCAGCTTGGTGTCGGCGTTGGGCAAACCGGCGGCCTGGAAGATCTGGTTGCCCATCAATTGCAGCCACGGGTACCGGCAGTTGAGAACGAGCTGAGCCATGTCGTTCCAGAGATGCTCGGTGACGAAGTTGATGCGGTAGTTGTTGGGGGGACCGGTGCGCGTGCCCTTGCCGCGGTTGCGGACGCCGACATTGAAGCGAGATTTCACGCCTTCCTCGTCGACACTGACGAACGTGCCGTTCATCTGGGCGTTGCTTTCCTGCTCGCTGATGCCGTCGGTGCTCGAGTCGCCGATGTCGGCCAGCTCGGCCCTCTCGGCGGCGGTCATGATGATGTAGTAGGTGGGCTGTCTGCCGGCCTGCCACGTCGGGTCAAACGCGTCGTCCACCAGATAGAGTCGGTTGGCAAGCGGTGTGTTCGTGGGCAGGGCGAACGCCGGCTGATGCCGCACGTGGCCGGCAGCGTCGGCGGCCTCGAAGTAGTACTCGACGATCGTGCCGTGGGCCTGAGCGGGCAGCGTCCCGCCATACACGCCGTCGCCCGCGGTGCCGTCGCCGTGGTTTCCGTCGTCGAGCAGCTCGAGGGCAGTGAACGTGGCTGTGCCGTCGCGCCGGTAGTGGACCTTCACGCTCAGGCCCGTCGTGGACTCGTCGATGATCTGGGCGGTCACGAGTACGGCTTCGTCCGAGTGGGGAATGGTCGGCGTCTGCTTGACGTCGCCGATGATCGGGGCGATGTCGATGGACGCCGTGGAGTTGGGCGCGCCGGGCGTGCCGCCTGCAACCGTGCTGGCCGCCCAATTGTGGCCGTACTTGCCGGGCAGGGTCATGCTGGTCAGCTCCATCGAGGAGCCCAGCCCGTCCGATGCCGTGTACCATTCCCAGCCATAGTGCCCATGGTCCAACGGGCCGCGCTGGCGGACCGCCCAGTCGCCCTCGTCGGCATACTGGACCTGATCGATGCCGCGGCCGCCCGCATCTACAAGGGAGACGGTCTCGGAGTCGTTGCTCAGCCGCTTGGTCCATCCTCCGACGACGTGGGTCACGGTCGGATACTTGGCCTGGAACGCCGCGAGATCGGCCGCCACGGTCAGGTACTCGTGCCTCCCCAGGAGTGTGCCAGTCGGGAACTTGAAGCTGATACCTTCAGAGAACCTCCAGCCGCTGATGTCCACGGGAGCATCACCCGCATTGTACAGCTCAATGAACTCCTCAGCGGTCGGCTCGGGCGCGAACTCGGCGGCGTAGGGGCGGTACATGATCTCGGTGATCAGGACCTTGGCTTCATTGAGCTTCTGGATGTTCGGCTGGCCAGGCGTCGGTTGCTGCACGAATTTCCAGGTATTGCTGACATCAGGCACGCGACCCATCGAGATGTCGGTACCCTGGGTGCCGTAGCTCACACTGTCGATGACCGTCTTACCGTCGGGCGCGATCAGGCCGACGTCGCCACCCTCTTTCGGCAGCTTGAAGCTGGTGTGACGCGGTCCTTGCTCTGCTTCGTTGTCCGCCCAGAACAGCAGGTAGCTGCCGCCGTCGATCCGCACGCCGTCAGGGATGCGCCAGAGCGTCTTCTGATCGAGGTCGTTGGTGAGGTACATTCCGCCCAGCTCAAGGGGCGCCGGAGTGTCATTGTACAGCTCGATCCAGTCAGGATACTCGGTCGGCTCGTCGGGATCCACGATCGTGGCGGAGTTTGAGGCCATGAACTCGGTGATGTACAGCCGTCCGGGCGGAATCGGAACCCTCGGGCCGGAAACACAGGCTGTAAGCAGGGCCAGGTCGTCCTGGTCCACGTCCGAGTCGGAATCGAACCGGGCGGAAACGCAGCTCGGATTCTCCTGGGAAACACCGGATCCACTGTAGCAGAGCTGGAGCTTCGCGAAGTCCGATTGGTCAATGTCGTCGTCCCCATCCAGATCGCAGGCTTGGCACATGACACTCTGAGCGCGGACAGACGCCGGATCGCCGATCCATGCCGCCAGCAGACTGCCAACGATGACGAGCGTCAGCAAGAGGCGCGAAGACTCTCCGCATGAGCACGCCCGCGTCAGTATAACGTACATCCTTTGTCTCCCGTGAATGTGCCGTCATTCATGACAATCGGCAAGCCAGACCGCGACAATTCGTGTACTCCAATGATACCAAATGCCCGGAATTTCGACAACAACAAAACCCTCAACAGGGAGCGAGGAATAAGGCTCGACGGGGGATGACAGACCGGCCGAAGCGGGCATCCCGCAAGCGATCATCACAGTTATCAGTCAACAGAATGCGGGTGCCTCCGCGGTTCAGGGACACCATCGACTTCAAGGCCACACGGCCTGGCAAAACAGGCAAGGAGGCCTTGTTCGGAATCTGCGCCCAGTCCCAGAATTGCACTCTGGCTGCGTAGTACCCGCGGGCCGCCGACCAGGCATCCGCCTCTCACCCGCCAGTCTCCGCGTTGGATGAGCTTCGCCTGAGCGACACGCGTTCCGGACGCACATCGGATGCCGCTCGAGTACCTCCGGGAACGAGGCGCGAAGACGTGTGCGAGCCTCCATGGATGAACAACGGCAGAGGCGGTCAGCGGGCGACCCGCAAGCGAATCGACTGAAGGGTGATGATCATCGTGCGACCCGCTCCAGCAGTCCGAGCTGCCAGGGAATCCGGCCATAGGGCTTGCCCGCCTTGTGCTCGTCAAGGACGCCTTGGAACAGGAACCTGAGCTGAGCCGGGTCCACCTCGAGATGCTCATCGTGGCCGGTGCGCAGCAACTCGCCGTGGCTGAAGGAATCAGTCCAATGCCCGGCGATCTCCTTCACGTTGGCTGGGGAGGCAAAAGGGCGTTCGCGGGTGGCGGCTAGTGGTCTCCATTTCCCGCCCAGGCTATCGGCCAAGTAGGCCTTGTAGTATCGCCGGCCGTCAGCCTGGGCTTCCACGACGGTGAGATACTGGTCCATCCCCTTGAGGGTGTACGTGTGGCCGGCCTCGAAGATATCATCCTGGAGAACGACCTCCGGACGGCTCCAGCCGCGCGGAAAGTCGGCCAGTCTCGTTTCACTTCGCCACATCCGCCCGTCAAGGGAGGTGAAGAACAGGTGGGCCCGCTGACGGTCGCAAACCACCCAGAAGTCGATCCAGGCGCTCACGTGGTCGGGCTTTCGATCGATCAGCGCGATCGGTCGGCTCCACGAGGCCGGATCAGCGAGATGGGCGGAGGTCGAGCAGGCCGGCACCATCCCTTTCTCGGGGTCGAGGACCGCTTGGTAGATCAGATACCAACGTCCCTGCGGGGTGAAATAGAATACCTGGGGGGCACAGAAGTACCCGTCACTTGCCTGCAGTACATGCCGTGATGCCTTGTCTGCGTCCCTGAAGTCGGCGAACGCCAGGTACTCGATCTGGTGGGTACGTTTCTCGCTGCGGATCGTGCAGAACACGTGCCAGCGGTCCTGGTATCGGACAATGGTGGGGTCCTTGACCGCCTGGCAGGGATCCTCCGGGCGGTCCGCAGGGCCCACCAAGGGCGGCCCGGTGGTCCATCGGAACTCGCCTGCGAGCAGGCGGGCACCGGCCACGCTGGCCGCAGGACTGGATTCGGGAGACGCCGCCCAAGCCGCCGAGGCGGTGGCCAGGAGCAGACCCATGAAAAGGGAAACGGATGTCGTGGACATGCGACCTCCATGTTTCTGCCCCTTTCCGCTCGCCACAGAATGAGTGTAGTGACTGAATGGCGGGTGGCAAGAGAGTGCATCCCGGTCGCCCAGCAGGTGTATTCCCTGAAGACAACAATATGCTATAATGGCCTGATGCCGTGCGATGTCCTGCGACACCCGGGCTGGCGCCACGGCGATTGCACCGCGACGGGGCCCTGTCGACCCGTCGGAGCGTCCGGTTTGAGGGGGCAGGGAGGTGTGTAGAGTCATGTTGGGACGGAATCGCAGGAATAGCATCAGGCGGATATCCCGGCGGGGTTTCACACTGATCGAAGTCCTCGTCGTCGTCGCGATCATTGCCCTGCTGATAACCGTGCTCCTGCCGTCCCTCACCCGTGCCCGGGAAAGTGCCCGCTCAGCGCAATGCACATCCAATTTGAGGCAGGTGGGGACCGCCACGATGATGTACGTGACGGACCAGAAGTCGTACTTGCCTGGTCCCCTGCACCCGATGCTCTTCCGGGAAACGTACGACGCCTTCTACCTGAGTAGGGACGCCAATGACCCTACGTCGGCGGGCGGGTACTATCGGCGGGCTCACTTGGTCCATTACATCCGCAAGTACTTCACCGAGGCCTCGCGGACGGGCAGCTTGACCGACAAGGTCTCCACCTGCCCGACCGCCGAGAGCATCATGACCCGCAACATCAAGAAGATCATCGACTCCGGCGCCTGGAGCGGCTATGCGGGTTACCGGCCGTTCCACTACATCGTCAATAGCGCCAAAGTGACCGAGGATTCGGGGAGCGGCGTGAATACGGCCGGGCAGTTACCTCGCCACGGAACCAAGCCGCCGTTCTACTTTGGCGTGATCTACCATGGCTACACCTGGGAACAGTGGTCCGTGACCGACGGCAGCGGGCGAAGCGAGTTTGACCGCAACAACGGTCTGAAACCCGGACAGAGGGTCCCCAAGAAGATCGAGGTGATACCGCGGCCCAGCGCCGAGTGGATGTTCGCCGATGCCTGGTACGGCGAGATGCAGGGGTCCGGCGGCATCCGGGCCGGCGGGACGTGGCCGTATGTCCAGGGCAACAGCAGTTCGATCTCGCCCAACGGCGACATGGCCATCCCCGGCTGGGCGTTCCACACCACCACCAGGAAGTTCGGCCTGACCATGGGCGAAACCAAGGCCGACACCGATCCGAGGTCGCCGCGCTTCACCGACGGACGGACCAACGCCGCCTTCCTGGACGGGCACTGCGAGACCGTCCGGAACTGGAAGGGCACCAGCAACCCGTGCCTGCCCAACGACGCGTCGTGCAACTGAGCCGGATCGCCCCCGCGGCCCGGTCCCCGCGTCGCGGTCCGTTGAAACCCCTGCCGCCTCGCTCCATTGACACAAGCCCCCGACAAGCGTAAGCTCATGGCTTGTTGTCTCGAGATACTCTTCGTTCCGTACATCCCGGTGGGCCGGTGCAGGCCGTTCGATCCAGTGTGCATTCTGATCGACGCCGAACTCGGTGGCCCGAGCGTCGGCTGTGGTGGGCCGGTGCGGCCATCCTGGCCGTCGTCGTGACCTCGGGCTGCAAAGCCGCCAAGGGGCCCGCCCCGGCCCCGTTCCAGCCGCTCTCGAGAGCCCTGCCCCCCGAGAAGGCAGAGGAACCCTCGGCCGTCGCCAGCCGTCCGGCTGACGTGCCCACCCCGCTGGAGACGACTCAACCTCCCCCGACATCGGATGACGCACCTCGCCGGCCGGTGATTCTCCAGAGCATCGACTTTCGCATCCTCCGCATCCGGGCTCCCATCGGCACCTTCAGCCAGTCCGGCAAAATCTGGAATCCGATCGACGAGGAGGTCGTGTCCATCCCGATGCAGCGGCTTCTGCAGCGGAACGGGATTCGGGTCGGCGTGGGCAAAGCGGAGGACTGGCCACAGATCAAAGCGATCCTCGACGCGGAGAGGGTTGAAGTGGTGGATCGGCACAAGGCGGTCTTCAACGGCCTGCCGCTCATCATCGATCTCGAGCAGTCGCCTAGAGACCAGACCATGTTTCTCTATCGAGCGGATGGGACCATGCCCGGTGCGAGTTTTCCCAGAAGCACAAACGTGCTCCGCCTGGAATACGGCCTCTCGAGCGCCGAGGTGAACACGGTGATCGTGGATGTGATGCCCGAGATCCGCATGCAGCGAGTCGATACGTCCCCCGCCTTCGACCTGAACTGGCCGCAACCGCCGCCCATCGATCCACCGTCTCGGCCCTTCCGCGAACTGTCTGTCAGGCTGACCATCAGGCCGGAACACTTCCTGGCCATCGGACCATCAGCCGCCGCACAGCGAGGATATCTCGCGGGTTCGCTGCTGCTGTGCGATGAGGTGGATGGACAGCGCTTCGAGGCGCTGTACGTCATCACCCCCAGGGTGTTGAACGGCGGCGACGACGTGGAGCCTGCCAGGCCAAAGTAGAGCCTGGCCCAGGACGAGGTGGCCGAAGAGAATGGAGCCAGTCAGCGACGAGTTCCTGAGGGATGCCTGCCTGCACGCCGGTGTCGCCATGATCGCGGCCGACGCCAACCTGAACGTTCGCTTCTGGAATCGTGCGGCCACACGCATCTTCGGCGGATCGGCGGAGTCAATGTACGGCCAGCCGATCGCTTCGATCGTGCCGCATGAGCGGCGGGAACTGGCCGAACGACTGATCGGCCGTACACTCCAATCCGGCGAGGTCACCGAGTTCGAGTTCCCTCTTCGGGATGCGGCCGGCCACGCCGTGTACCTGGCCATCACCGTGTCGCCGATCATCAACACGAAGGGAAGCCATGCCGGCGTGACCATCCATATTCGTGACGTCACTCGCCGGATCGAGGCTGAACGCAGCATGGCCCAGAGCCGCAAGATGGCCGCCCTGGGTACAATGGCCGGGGCCATCAGTCATCACTTCAACAACCTGCTCTGCGGTCTGATCACTTCGGCGGACTTCGCCCGAGACAGTACCGATCCGCAGGTCCTGCAACGCACGCTGCGGGCCGTCGTTCCCATCCTCAACCGGGCGAGCGTGTTGACACGCAACCTGCTCGCGTTTGCCGAAGGCGACCACAGCCACAGTCCGCCGGAGAACGTCACCACCATCGTCACCCGTTTCATGGAGTCGGTGAAAGCCGTCGCCGTGGTCCGCAAGGTTGAAATCAGGTCCAACCTTCAGCCAGTCAATGCCGAGTTACCGGCGAAACAGCTGACGACGATACTCGATTGCCTGGCGGCGAATGCGTCCGAAGCGATGCCGAACGGGGGGGTGCTGACCCTGGAACTCGAGCCGGCGGCGAACGGACGGGAGTTCGTCCTGCGCGTCAGCGACACCGGCCCAGGCATACCCGAAGACCAGCTGACCCGGGTGTTCGAGCCGTTCTTCACTACCAAGGGGCTGGATGCGACGGGCTCCGCCGACCATCCGGGTCTCGGTCTGGCGGTGGTCCACGGTATCGTGCGCGACTTGGGGGGAAGCGTCACCTTCTGCTCAAGCCCGGAAAGCGGAACGACTTTCTCCGTGCGGTTGCCCTGCCAATCCAAGACACCGGCCACATAGGGTAACTACCACCCGTCGTGAGCTGCCGGAGAGTATCGATCGCCCGGTGCCCTGGAGGGCCTATAGGACCGGCATGGTCCTATAAGAGACACGTGCAGTCGGTACGGGCGTGGCGTGTATAAAGAGGAGAGCGAGATGGCCTTCCCTCCGGATCTCTGTTGAGTTCGGGGGAGCCGGCGGCTAGGATGTGAGTGGCTGGGGAAGGGGCGGACGGACTGGGCCTCCGCGACGCGGAAGCACCCTGCGGCCGGAACAACGAGGGTGCCTGCGGAAGGGTGCCCGGGAGACGAATGCGTTTGAGGAGCGACCATCTAACCGTCGATAGATAGTTGGCTGTGCGCAGGACGGCGCTCTGAGGCCGGTTGAGAAAGCGGCGCGAGCGGGTCCGCGGTCGGTGAATGGACTTGCCGCCGGCGGTAAGTCCAGAGGGAGTCCAAGGAATCGGGAGCGGTCTTTGATTCAGCACCACGTCAGCAAGCGTCGGATTCGCGTGCTCTTGTGCTTGGTTCTGGGTGCGAGTTTCGCGATCCAATGCCAGCGGGCGATGGTGAACCGGAACGCGGAAATGGTCGCTTCGCCGCCGGTGGCGCCCCGCGCGGAGCAGGCCTTCGCCAGTCCGGCCGCGGAGGTTCAGGTATCGGCGCGCAGCGTCGAGGCCCGGGCTGCTCAAGATCCTGTCGCCTTCTTTGAGAGTCTGCTGGACGGTTACGATCGCGGCGTCCGCGACTACACCTGCACGTTCAGCAAGCAGGAGCGTCTGGGCGATGCGCTAGGTCCGATGCAGGTCGTCGAGGTGATGTTCCGCGAGCGGCCGCTCAGTGTTCGGTTCAGGTGGATCAAGAACCAGGACAAGTGTGCGCGGGTCCTGTATGTGGCCAAGCAGTGGGTGAAGGACGGCAATGAGCTTGCCGTGGTCGAACCCGGGGCCATTGCCCGCCTGGTCGTGCCTTATGTCATGCGACCGATCCATGGCGATGACGCCAAGCGGAGTTCGCGGCGAACGATCGACCAGTTCGGCTTCCGCAACACGCTGGCCCTGACGCTGAAATACGCGAAGCTCGCGAGGGAGCAGGGTGTCGGCGATTTCCATTACAGGGGCACGAGTGAGGTGGATGGTCGCGAGACCTTGTTGTTCGAGCGGCATCTGCCGTTCACCGGTGATGAGAACGCCTGGCCCGATCGCGTTCTTGTCGTGCATATTGACAAGGAGTGCCTGCTCCCGGTGCTGTGCCAGTCGTACGCCGATGACGCGAAGTGCGTGTTGCTGGGTCACTACCAGATGTCGGACGCCAAGTTCAACCTGAATCTTCCGGACTCGGCCTTCACCAAGGAAGGCATGGGTCTTCAGTAAGCCGGGCCGGGTATCGGCCTCCGGAACGAGAGAGCGGCGGGCAAGCGATGGGGCTTGCCCGCCGCGTTCGTTTATGGTGATCGGCGCCGCCGGGATTCGGTCAACCGCGGGATCAGGCTGCAGGGCTGATTGCCTGCTTCAGGTCAGCGGCGGGGTCCGTACCGGTCAAACGCAGGTCGAACTTCTCCTGGAGCACCTTGAAGACGTTTGGCGAGATGAAGGCCGGTGCGGCCGGTCCGATGCGGATGCCCTTGACCCCGAGATAGAGAAGGGTAAGAAGCACCGCGACCGCCTTCTGCTCGAACCAGGAGATCACCAGCGTCAGGGGCAGATCGTTCACCGAGCAGTTGAATGCCTTGGACAGTCCGACGGCCACCTGGATCGCTCCGTAGGCGTTGTTGCATTGGCCCATGTCGAGCAGTCGCGGGATGGGGCCGACGCCCTCCAGGTGGAGGGTGCCGAAGTCGTTGTCGCGAATGCGGTACTTGCCGCATCCCAGGGTGAGGACCAGTGAATCCGGCGGCGTCATACGGGCGTACTCGGAGAAGTAGTTGCGGCCGGGCTCGGCCCCGTCGCAGCCGCCGATGACGAAGAAGTGGTTGATCTTCTTGGCCTTGATGGCGGCCACGATCTTGTCGGCCAGCCCCAGCAGTACGGAGTGGTGGAATCCGATGGTGGATTCCTTGACCGGGGCGTGGGGCAGCGGCTGGGATTTCTTGGCCCTGGCGATGACCGCCGAGAAATCGTTGGTCTTGAGGCGGGTGGCGCCTGGGACGGCGGTCACGCGGGTGGTGAAGAGGCGGTCCTTGTAGCCCGCCTCGGGAATGAGCACGCAGTTGGTCGTGGCGAGGATGGGGCCGGTGAACTGGGCGAACTCCTTGCGCTGCTTCTGCCATGCTCCGCCGAAATGGCCGGCGAGATGCGGGTATTGGCGGAGTCCCGGATACATGTGAGCGGGGAGCATCTCTCCGTGGGTGTAGACATTCACGCCGGTGCCCTTGGTCTGCTCGAGGAGGTCGACGAGATCGACCATGTCGTGGCCGGTGACCAGGATGCCCGGGCCGGCCTTGGTGCCCTCGTAGACCTTGGCGGGTGACGGCGAGCCGAATCGCTTGACGTGGCCTTCGTCGAGCATCTGCATGACCCGGAGGTTCTGCTTGCCGCACTCCAGGACGAGTTCGATGTGGCTGTCGAGATCGAAGTTCACGTTGGTGACGGTTGCGAAGAGGGCCTCTTCGACAAAGGCATCGACCTCCTCGTCGACCATTCCCAGCCTGCGGGCGTGGTGGGCGTAGGCAGCCATTCCCTTCAATCCGTAGAGCAGGGTTTCCTGCAGCGACTGGATATCCGGGTTCTTGCCGCACACGCCGGTGATGGTGCACCCCGTTCCGCGAGCCGTCTGTTCACATTGATTGCAGAACACGTCAGCGAACTCCTTTCCGCCCTGTTGCAGGGCTTGGTGATGGAAAACGACCAGGCCGCCGTCGCGGATCCCGGTTGGTCAGAACCACAGATGGAGCAGGTAGTCGGTCCTGCCGCTGAGCAGCAAGCACCTGCCCGAGTGTTTCATGGCTTCTCGAGTCGCCCGGCAGTCGGCCGGGTGGCAGCAGTGCCGGTGGCAGTGTTTGTACGCCGCTGCTGATCTGATGTTGGTTCACATGGATCTGCGTCGGCTGCGAGTACATCATATCATAGCACATTGAGGTTTGCAGAGCGCTCAATTCGTGATTGTGAATGGTACTTCGCGCCGGGCCAGGACTTCTCCTTGGCGGCTGATGACCACATCGTGCAGGGGTACATTCCTCCCGCTTCGGCCGCGGGCTTCGATCGCCATGCGCAGAATTCCGGTGCAGCAGGGTACCTCCATGTGAGCGACAGTGATCGAGGCGATGTCCCCGATCTGGAGCATCTCGGTCAGTTTCTCGACGTAGCCGTCCGGATCATCGAGCTTGGGGCAGGCGATGACCACGGCCCGGCCGCGGAGCATGTTGCGGTGGAACTCGGAGTAGGCGACGGGTACGCAATCGGCCGCCATTAGCAGGTGTGCGTTTTGCAGAGCCGGGGCGCCTGGTTGCAGGAGGCGGAGCTGGACGGGCCAGTGGGTGAGTTCCGACGGCGTCTCGGCGGCGGTATTGTCGGGGTCTGGGCCGGGTGGTGTGGAGTGCCCTGCCTCGAACTGGGCGAACGCGGCAGACGGGCAGCCGCCTCCGGGGTGGCGGCCGGAGGTCGCGGTCAGATTCTGGAAGCGGCTTCCCGGACAGCCGGGGTGGGCGGTCGCCGCCGGAGCGGGAGGGGCGGTCGGGCTTGAATGAGGCTGGGATTGCCGGCCGGAGCGAGCCAGATGTTGGGCGACGGCCGCCTCGTCGAACGCAACCGCCTCCCGTTTCTGGACGGTGATGGCGCCCTGGGGACAGTGTCCCAGGCAGGCGCCGAGCCCGTCACAGTAGAGTTCGGACACGAGCCTGGCCTTGTCATCGATGACCTGGATGGCTCCTTCCGCGCAGGCGGTCACGCACTGACCGCAGCCGTCGCACTTTGCCTCGTCAATCACCACGATATCGCGTACCATGTCTCACCTCGCTGGAACCGACGGTGAAAACGTCGATTCTGATGCCCAAGGATATGCCATTCGGTTCCGGGAGACCTTGATCTGGATCAAGCGAGGCGTTTTTTTTCCGGTTTTTGTATGGCCGACAGCGGGAACTCCCCCATTCAGCGTTACTTGCGGCAATGCGGGCTTTTTCGAGGACTGAACGAGGCCTCGACGACCAAGCTGGCGGAGATTTCGATCTCCCGTCGCTTCTCCAAGGGCCAGACCATCTTCCGCGAAGGTGCCCCGTGTCCGGGCATTTACGTGATGGCCGAGGGGCTGGTTCGTGTCGTGAAGTACGCGCCCAGCGGCAAGGAACACGTCCTTCATCTGGCGTATCCGGGCATGACCTTCGCCGAGGTGGCGGCGATCGGGCGTTTCCCTTGCCCGGCGACGGCCGAGGCCATGGAAGACACGCATTGTGTGCTGATTCTCCAGGACCGGCTGACGCAGCTGCTGCGGGCCGACCACCCGCTGTGTCTTCAGATCATGGAGACTTTTGCCTGGTGGGTAAAGCATTTTGTCGGCCTGCTTGAGGACATCGTGCTGCGCGATTCCACCGGGCGGGTGGCGAGGCACTTGTTGCATGCGGGGGCAGCGGTTGGCGAGGAGGCTTTCCTGCTGCCCATGTTGAAGAAGGATCTGGCGAGCCATCTGAATCTGACCAGTGAGACTTTGTCGCGGACCATTCGGCGACTGGCGGATGCCGGACTGATCGAGTTGCTGGACCAGCAGCGGATCCGGATAATGGACCGTGCCCGGCTTGAGGATGTGGCCGCCGGCCTGCCCGCGGGCGAGTTTGAGTGACCTCAGTACCCAGCGGTGCGGGGTACCCGGCCCAGTGCCTATCCCTTTGGGTGCGGGACGGCCGTCGTGCCGGTCACAAGAGGCAGGCTGGAAGCCTGTCCCACACGCCCAAGTGAGGTGGGCTCCTAGTGAGGTGTTGCGATGAAAGTGCGAGCGATCAAGGCTCATCGACAGGAACCGGTAGTGATGGACGGGGCCAAGGGGGCCCGGATCCGCATGCTCATCGGTCCGGACGACGGGGCGACGACCTTTCACATGCGGCATTTCGAGGTCGGACCCGGCGGCTGTACGCCTCATCACCAGCATGATTACGAGCATGAAGTCCTCGTGCTCAAGGGGAGCGGGATCGCCAAGAGCGCTGAAGGCGACCGGCCGTTCAAGGCGGGTGATGTTGTTTTCGTTCCACCGAATGAGAAGCACCAGTTCTGCAACACAGGGGCGGAGAACTGCGAGTTCATCTGCCTGATCCCGGCGCCGAAGTCCTGCGGTTGCGGGTGAGTCCGGTTGTCGATTGTCCTTTGGCCTGGCGGGTGAAGCCCTGCCGGCGGCGGTTTGTCAGTTGGCCTGACGAGAGGAGAGTAGCCATGCGCAGTTTCCGGATGCCGACAGGATGGGTTGCCTTGGGGGTGCTCGGTGCCTGGGCGGCATTCGAATCGCCGGCGTGGGCGGCGGTGTCGTTGTCGTCCGGCTGCGAATGGCAGCTTTCGGGCGGTGCCGGTGAGCGGATCCCATTGGAGGGTGAGCCGGGCAAGCCGGGTTTCCGGGTCAGCGGACAGGGCACGGACTGGAATGTCTGGATGACGGATGCGCCCCTCGAGCCGGGGCAGCTCTACCGATTCGACTGCTTTTACCTGTGGCGGGGGGAGACGCCCAACGGGTCGATGGTTGCGGGGCCGGAGGCGGTCAACCGCGATTTTCCCTGTGACGTTTCGGGCGCGCTCCGTGAGGTCGGATTCGTGTTCATGGCTTCGCCGCGTCCGAACGAGCGGCGGTTCCGGCTGGGGCAGTGGCAGGTGAAGGGCGTGGTCGACATTGGCGATCCGATACTCACCCCGGTACAGGCGGTACATGTTCACTGCGGCGATCTGGAATTGGGGGAAGGGGAGGAGGTTGCCGACCACACGTACACGTTCACGTCTTCGCTGGGCGGGGAGGGCAGCAACTTCAGCCGCCCGATACGCGGGTTTACTGCGGGCTTTAACAGCAATCGCTGGGTGCTGAACAAGGGGCAGGAGGTTGTATATGGCCACCGGTTGGCCGGTCGCAATCAGACTTCCGGTCAGATCGAAGTGAACGCCTGTTATGCGGCCGATGGAGGGCGATGCCTCATCGAAGCCAGCAAGGACGGCAAGGAATGGAGGCTGCTGGCCACATGTGAGCAGGAGGGGACCGTGCAGGCGGCTCTTTCCCCGGAAGTGTTTCCGGCGACCGAGATCCTGGTCCGGCTGCGAGGTGATGCGGGTGGTGTGGTTCAGATTGACCGCTACCACTACCAAGCGGTGATTGACGGGCCAGCGGTGCGGGTGCGTGGGGGTACTCAGTTTATCGAGGCCGCGTCGCTGGATGGGAGTGCCGTTGTGCATGTTGACCGGCTGCCGGCGGTCCGGCCATCGGGAAGCGACGAGGTTCGGGTGTCGATCACCAACCGAAGCCTGGGCGTCCGGTCTTTCCGGGTTTCGACTGCGGTCCGGGCTGCGAAGCCGGGTGAGGGCGGGGCGGTAGCCCGGCAGCGAGCCCTGGCCCGGCCTGAGGAAGCAGCGGCCTGGTCGGCGGCGGAGGGTGTGAGCGTAGATGTTCCAGCCGGCGAGACGCGGCGGGTGAGCATTCCGACGGTGATCGCCGGGGGCCGCCGGGTGGCCGGGCGGCTCGATGTCGCGGGTGACAAGCCGGTGTTCAGGGGTGAGTGGCAGGTTACGGTTCCGGTACTCTACGCGGCGGACTACGGCGAGCGGTTGGCGGGCGGAGATGAAGCGGTGCAGCTCTGGTGGAGCGATGCGACCCGCAAGATCGCCCGGACGCGGCCGGTGCCCAAGGCGGAAGGCAAGGCGGTGGCGTTGTGGGCGGCGCGGAATGAGTTTGAAGCGGCCCAGCTGGTGGTGCGGCCCGAGAGGGAGCTGCGCGGGCTGACCGCGTCGGTTTCCGGGCTGGACGGTCCCAAGGATGCTCGGACGGGCCGGCCGGCGGTGATTGCCGCGGATCGCATCCAGGTTCTGTGGGTGTACTATCATCGGGTGCGGGTGGTTCTGGATGCCCATGGTGTGGCCGATGACTGGCCGGACGCCCTGCCGCCGCTGGACCACCCGATGCACGTGCCGGCGGGTGTGAATCAGCCGCTGTGGATCCTGGTTCGCGTATCGGCCGACACGCCGCCCGGGGACTACGAAGGGACCGTCCAGCTGAAGGCCGAGGGTTGGTCGGCTTCGGTTCCGATTCAGTTGCACGTCTGGGACTTCGCCCTGCCGGAGAAGCCTTTCACGCAGAGCGGCTTTGGCTTGTCGATGGGCGATCCGTTCCGCTACCAGGGTCTCAAGACGGACGCGGACAAGAAGGCGGTTCACGCCAAGTACATGCAGAGCTTCACCGATCACCGGATCAGCCCGTACGATCCGACGCCGTTTGACCGCATTGACGTTGAGTGGGAACCCAAGGCTCAGCCGCCGCGTGCGAAGGTCGACTTCGCCCGCTTCGACCCGGCGATGGCGGAGGCCGTGGCGAAGAACCACATCACCGCGTTCAATCTCTCGATTCCCGGGATGGGCGGGGGCACGTTTCATGAGCGGTACGAGGGCGAGATCGCGGGCTTCAAGGCCGGCTCGCCGGAATACGAGGCGATGTTCTCGAGCATGGTCAAGCAGCTCGAAGAGCACCTTCGGGACAAGGGTTGGCTGGACCTGGCGTACATCTACTGGTTCGACGAGCCGGACGAGAAGGACTACGCATTCGTTCGCAGGGGGATGGAGCGAATTCACCGGTCCGCGCCCGGCCTGCGGCGGATGTTGACCGAGGAGCCGGCCGGCGCTCTGGCCGGTGCGGTGGACCTGTGGTGTCCGCTGACCCCGAATCTGCATGCTGACATGGCCGGTCGCCGGCGTGCGGCTGGAGATCACTTCTGGTGGTACGTTTGCTGCGGTCCGCGGGCGCCGCATTGCGGTTTGTTCATTGATCATCCGGCCACGGATTTGCGTGTCTGGCTGTGGCAGACCTGGCAGCACCAGGTCGAGGGCATTCTGATCTGGTCGAGCACCTACTGGACGAGCAGTGCGGCCTTCCCGGATTCGCTGCAGAATCCCTATGAAGACCCGATGGGTTACGTGAGCGGCTATTCGACGCCGAAGGGTACGAAGCTGTATTGGGGTAACGGCGACGGGCGGTTTCTGTATCCTCCGCTTGCGGCCGCCGGGGGCAGCGACAAGCCGGTCCTGGACGGACCGGTGAGCAGCATTCGGTGGGAAATGCTCCGGGAGGGGGTTGAAGATGTGGACTATCTCCACATTCTGAAGAACAGGCTGGACGCTCTGCCGGCAGGAGGGAGCGCGGAACGGATCGCCGAGGCCAGGGGACTGTTGCAGGTTCCCAGGGAGATCACCGCGAGCATGACCGACTACACGTTTGACTCGCGGCCGATCTATGAACGTCGGGCGATGATCGCGGCGATGATCGAGCGGTTGGGGAGCGGCCTGGCTGGCAAGTGAGGCCTCGGACGGACTGGTTGATGTTGGGCGGAGAACAGGGAGGCGAACGGCATGCTTACCGGGAGAAGGCAGAGGTATCGATGCGTGGCATTGGGCATAACTTTCATGCTCCCGAACTCGATTCTCACGGCTCAGACGGCTTCGAGGCCGGCGGACGGCGGTCTGCTGGCTGACGTGTGCCTGCTGGGCGATTTCCGGAGCAAGCGGGCTTCGAGCTGGGATCGTACGGGCGGGAACGCGGACTGGCTGGTGATTCCCGCCGGCAAGACCGAGGTGCTGCTGGAGGAGAAGCAGGCGGGTTGCGTCAAGCACTTTTACTGGGCCTATATCGATGCCGGGGAGGTGCCGAGGCTGAATCTGATTCGCGGGCTTGTGCTCCGGGCCTACTGGGACGGGGCGGACAAGCCGAGTATCGAAGTGCCGCTGGGTGACTTGTTCGGGATCAGCAACGGTCAGATCCGGCCCATTCGCTCGCTGGCCTTCACGACGAATCTGGGATTTGAAGTCGAAGCCCAGAACTCGTGGGGTTTCAACTGCTACCTGCCCATGCCGTTCAGCAGTGGAGCACGGATCGAGGTTGAGAACCAGGGCGGCGTGAATGCCCGGATCTGGTACCACATCGACTACCAGTTGTACGATGGTGCGGCCGGCGTCCCGGCGCAAGCCGGGCGGCTGCACGCGCAGTGGAACCGGGAGCGGCCGACCAAGGCCGTTTCTCGGATCGACGCTGGAAAGGAGGCCCGCAACACGACCGGCAAAGAGAACTACACGATCCTGGAGGTGGAAGGCAACGGGCAGTTTGTGGGGTACTTTCTGACCGTGGTCAACGCTCATCGCGGCTGGTGGGGCGAGGGCGACGACATGGTGTTCATCGATGGCGAGGCGTTTCCGCCATCCATCCACGGCACGGGTACGGAAGAGATTTTTGGAGGCGGGGCTTCTCCGCCGGGCGAATACAGTGGTCCTTACACCGGGTTTCATTGCGTCGAGAACCGAAGCGGCTACCGGTGGTGGGGCACGAACGGCATGTACCGGTTCTACCTCACGGACGCGCTGCGATTTCGGAAATCGATCCGGGTCTCGCTGGAGCACGGGCATGCCAACAACATGGCCAACGACTATTGCAGTGTCGCTTTCTGGTACCAGGAAGGCGTCAACCGGAAACTGCGTCCGCTGGTGCCCCTGGACCTGCGCCGGGTCGATTTCAATTTCGAGCGGGACAATCCGCCACCGGCGGACGGGCCTTCCCCCCGCTAGCCGGCCGAACGGAGCGGGTGCCGGTTCAAGGGCAGGTTGGCGGGTTCGCACCTCGAAGCCGGGAGCGTCCGCGGGCCACCGGTCGCGGGTCCTGACTGCGGGCGGCTGCTGAAGGGCCAGCGCCAAACGAAGCCATTGAGCCGCGCGATGCTGTCCGGAAGCAGGCTAGCCGCCGCTGCTTATGGTATCGACGGCATCGGCCAGTCAGCTGCTTTGGTGCACTGCGGAGACGCGACCGGGCGTTCGCGTATGGGTTTGACGGTTCCGGATCCGCTGCTTCGTCGTTTCATCTTCTCTCGCGCTTCGTGCATGGGGCGCGTGTTTTCCATTGGTCTCGATTCGTGCCGCCTGTCACGTCGCCTGGACGCTTCTCGACCGAGCAGGGCATCTGATGCAAGAACACGTCGGCCGTTCCGCGACCGCGAGTTTGACGAGAGGAGTACGATGACGTAGCTGCGCGGGATGGGTTTTCTCGCCGGCTGGCGGGTGTGAGCCGCCGCCGGGTCGGCCGGTGACGTCAAGTGGGCGATTACTGAAGCTCGACCTGGATTGGCTCGGTTGTCGCCGGCTTGAGTGTGAATTGGCCTTTGCGTTCCTTCTCCCCCTCGCCGACGGTGACCCTGTATTGGCCGTAGAAGCCGTGGAAGCGGAGCGTTCCGCCCTGTTCGACGACGGCTTCGGTTGTGGTCCACCACTTGCCTTTGATGAGCTTGAGGAGGGCCTCGTAGGCCGGTTTGGGTGACATGTCTTTTCGAAGCAGGCCGGCGGGGGCTCTCTGCCAAGCGCCCTGGTCGCTGAAGTCCCACCAGGTAATGGCCTCGACGGCCGGGTGGCTGAACAGAAGGGTATAGAAGCGGGTGACATCCTGGGCCTGGCGTTTCTCGCCTTCGGGGGTGGAGTCCCACTTGAAGCCCGGGCGGGTCTCGGCGAGGTTGTGACCTTGTTCGCCGGACACGAAGGTTGTCTCGGTCCAGTGCAGGGGTTTGCCGTACTTCGCGAATCGCTCGCAGACCGCCCAGAGCCTCTCGGCGGGTATGGCTCCGCCGTGCTGGTGGGATTGGAGGCCGATGACGTCGTAGAGTTTCTCACCGCTTTCGTCCACGAGCTGCTTAAGCACGCGGTTTTCGAAATCGGCGTCGAGCCGATAGTCGTTGATGATCAGTTTGGCCTGGGGGCTGGCCTTGCGAGCGGCGAGGAAGGCCTTGCGGACGTAGGGGCCGACGCCGATCTTGGCGATGGCGGCGGTGAGCTTGACGGCCTTTTTGTTCTTGAGCTCGGGGCGGTCGTAGTGGGTGGCCTCGTTGACCACGTCCCAGTATTGGATCTGACCCTTGAAGTGCTGGGCGCATTGGCTGATACGGGTGAGCTGCATGTGCATGACCGCGTCGGGGTCGCCGGGCAGCCAGGATGGATCGACCCAGTTCCAGGCGAGCGGGTGGCCCTTGGGTACAATGCCGTTCTCCCAACACCATTCGGCGGCGCGGCGTGAGCGTTCGTAGGCTGGTTGTCCCTGCTGGGGTTCGTAGCTCCACCAGTAGAAAGCCAGGGTTGCGAAATTGAGGAGCTCGGCGAAGCGGCGGGCGTAGGCCTCGTTGTCTTGTGGTGCGCGGAGGCGACCGAGGTTGAACACGTTGCTGCCGAACAGGAAGGCGTGGCGGACCTGCTCGATTCGGACCTTTGTGCCGGCTGTGAGGATCTCGCCGGGTTTCGGCGTGAGCTTGATCACGGCGTCGGCGGTTCGGTGTTTTTGGATGCGGGCATCGGCGTCGGCCAGGAGCTGCTGCGCTGCCGGCGAGGGATCCGCGGCGAGGGCGGCCGCGGACGCGAACAGGGCAAGGGAGGTCAGCATGGGGAGTCTCCTTTTCGGGCGGTAGTAACGGATGGCAGCAGCGGCGTCAACGGGGGGGTTCGGAGTCTCCCCTTAACATGCCATTGGTTGAACGATAGAATACGTTTGAGCAGATTGCCTTTGGCTGCTCATCGGTTCGATGCCCGGCGTCGTCGCGGCCGGGGCGGAGGTCAACCGTCTGACATCCTTTCTGGAATCGCAGACCGATGCCGAATGAGAGGGTGTTCGGCGGGAGGGATCACGATGCGGAGAGCGGGTTGTCGCGAATGGCTCAATCAGGCGGTGTTCTTATTGGTCGTTGCCGTTCCGGCCGGATTCGTGGCCATGACCGACGGTGTCGTGCGGGCCGAGGACTGTGCCTGTGTGCCCTGCGACTTCGATCACGATGGGGACGTTGACCAGGAGGATTTCGGGTATTTGCAGGGGTGCTTCAGCGGGTACGGTGTTCCTCAGACGAATCCGGCCTGCCTGGATGCACGACTGGCGGGGCATGACTATGTTGACCAGCAGGACCTGGCCATCTTCAGGGCTTGCCTTTCGGGGTCTGGACGCCCTTATCCGGGCACGGACCTGCCGCTGGCCGCGATCTCGGAGTTCATGGCCTCCAACGACTCGGGCCTGGAGGATGAAGACGGCGACCACCCGGATTGGATCGAGATCTACAATCCCTGCCAACCGGCTCTCAACCTCGGCGGCTGGTTTTTGACGGATGATCCCTCCGATCTCCAGAAGTGGGTTTTCCCTCCGGTCGATCTGCCGCGGGGCGAGTACCTTGTGGTCTTCGCCTCGGGGAAGGACCGTCACGAGTCCGGCAGTCCGCTGCACACCAGCTTTCAGCTAGAAAAGGGAGGCGAGTACCTGGCGCTGGTGCTTCCCGACGGGGAGACTGTGCTTCACTCCTTCGCGCCCCGAGCTCCCGAGCAGCTGACCAATGTCTCCTACGGTCTGGCCCAGCTTTCCATGCGGCCGGTCACGATTCGAGCCCAGGCCTGGTATCACGTTCCGACCGCGGAGGATGGGCCTCTGGAGCAAAGTTGGACGGCGCCGGGCTTCCCGGACGGTGCCTGGGACACGGGCCAGACCGGTCTCGGCTTCAGCTCGCTCCCGACCAGCTTCCAGGTGACGATCTACACCGCGAACGTGGCCGTGACCAGCCTGGCCACGGCTGAGGCGGTGATCAGTGATCCGAACAAGCGGACCTCGGTGGTGACGTCTCGGGCCTCGACGGTGAATTTCGTTAACGGTGGAGGAGGCGGCCATTTCGCCGGGGACTTGCCTTTTCCAGGTCAGGATATCTCCCGGGACTATGATCACTTCGTCGTTCTGGCCACCGGTTCGGTGGTTATACCGGCCGCGGGCGAGTGGACGATCGGTGTCACCAGTGACGACGGTTTCGGGCTGACGATGAGTCGTGGCACCCAGACCCTGACGGCGTCGTATCCGGCGCTGCGCGGCGAGGGCGACACGCTGACTCCCTTGGTCATCACCGAGCCGGGGGTTTACGCCCTGCGTCTGGTGTTCTTCGAGTACAACGGGAGTTCGTCGGTTGAGCTGTACGCGGCGCAGGGGTATCACGAGGCATTCTCGTCGGCCGCATTTCGGCTGGTGGGTGACGCGGTGAACGGCGGTTTGACGTTGGGCAGCCTGGGGGCCGACCTGGCGACCGACGTGGGGCCGGCCATGCTGGGCGTCAACAGCTCGATGTGGATGCGCATCCCGTTCTACTTCGATGATCCGGCGGGTTATACCAGCGTGACCCTGCGGATGAAGTACGGGGATGGTCTCGTAGCCTTTCTGAACGGCGAGGAAGTGGCTCGCCGGAATGCGCCGGGCATCCTGTCCTGGGACGCCGCGGCGACGGCCGCCCGCACCGCCCAGGCGGCGGCGGTGTACGAGGAGATTAACCTTCCGGGTTGCGAGGACAAACTGAAGGCGGGCCAGAATGTGCTGGCCATCCACGGCCTGAACGATGCGGTATCGGACGGAGACTTCATCATCCTGCCGGAACTGGTGATCTCGAGCAACAGTTTCCTGCCCCAGTATCTCCCGCAGCCCACGCCCGGTGAGCCCAACGTACCCGGGGTGGTGGATTTTGTTCGGGCGGTGGAGTTTGACCAGCAGCGAGGTTTCCGAAGCGCGCCGTTCAGCCTGAGACTCTCCTGCCCGACTCCTGGTGCGGAGATTCGCTACACGGTGGACGGCTCGACGCCCTCGGAGGCCAGCGGCATTCTCTACACCGGTCCGATCACCGTTGGCCGCACGAGCGTCGTGCGGGCCGCGGGCTTCCGGCCCCACTGGCTTCCCTCGGAGGTCATGACCCACACCTACCTGTTCCTTAGCGATATCGTCACCCAGTCGGCGAACGGGCAGGCGCCGGCCGGCTGGCCCTCGGGCTGGGTGAGCGGCCAGGTGCTCGACTACGGCATGGACCCGGACATCGTGAACAGCACGCGTTACTCCAGCCTGATCGACGATGCCCTGCTTGCGATCCCGTCCATTTCGCTGGTGACCGACCTGAAGCACCTGTTCGATCCGAGCACGGGCATTTACACCCACGCCTCGGGTGATGGAGAAGCCTGGGAGCGCCCGGCCTCGGTGGAGTTGATTCATCCGGACGGCGGGCCCGGGTTCCAGATCAACGCCGGCGTCCGGATCCGAGGCGGATACAGCCGCAGCGGCGACAATCCCAAGCATGCGTTCCGTTTGTTCTTCAGGGCCGCCTACGGGCAGAAGTCGCTGGAGTACCCTCTGTTTGATGCCGAAGGCGTGAGCAGTTTCCGGAAGATGGACCTGCGCACCGACCAAAATTACTCCTGGAGCTTCGGCGGGGACTCGCGCAATACCATGATCCGGGACCTTTTTGCGCGGGACACGCAAGGGGCCATGGGCCAGCCCTACACGCGCAGCCGGTATTATCACCTGTACCTGGACGGCCAGTACTGGGGCATCTTCGAGACGCAGGAGCGAGCCCAGGCCGACTTTGCCGCCTCCTATCTGGGCGGCGATGCGGACGACTACGACGTGGTCAAGGTGGACGCGGGTCCGTACACGATCTACGCCACGGACGGCAACATGAGCGCCTGGTACCGGCTGTGGCAGGCATGTCAGGCGGGCTTCAGTTCGGACGAGGCCTACTACAGGGTGCAGGGCCTCAATCCGGACGGGAGCCGCAACCCCGACTACGAGGTCCTGGTGGATGTGGACAACACCATTGACTACAACCTGCTCACGTTCTTCACCGGCGACCTCGATGGTCCGGTCTCCGCCTTCCTGGGCAACGTTCGGCCCAACAACATGTACGCGATCTACAACCGCGTGAACCCCTCGGGCTTCAAGTTCATGAGGCACGACAACGAGCACACGCTGCTCAACGTGAACGAGGATCGGACCGGGCCCTTCTCCGCCGGATCGGAGTTCAGCGCGTTCAACCCCCAATACCTGCACCAGCGCCTCGCGGCCAACCTGGAGTATCGCACGCGCTTTGGCGACCGCGTGCAGAAGCACATGTTCAACGGCGGAGCGCTGACCTTGTCGGAGAACGTCGCCCGATTTCAGGCCCGGGCGAGTCAGATTGACCTGGCCATCATCGCCGAGTCGGCTCGCTGGGGCGACGCCAAGAGGTATCCGCCGCTCAATCGGAACGATCACTGGATCCCCGAGATCAACTGGATCATGAACACCTACTTCCCGCAGCGGAACGCCGTGGTGCTGAATCAGCTCACCAGCCACGGCTGGTATCCGACGGTGCCCGCGCCGCTGCTCAGCCAGACCGGGGGCAGCGTCGAGGCGGGCTTTGTTCTGACCCTGTCGAAGCCGAGCGGCGCCTCGGGGACCCTTTACTACACGGTCGACGGCAGCGATCCCCGACTGGGGGGCGGGGCGGTGTCGCCCGCGGCACTGACTGCCACCGAGAGGATGTCCAACGTGACGTTCATCTCGACCGGCTCCAGGTGGCTTTACCTGGACGACGGCTCCAATCAGGGCACCGCCTGGACGGCCACGGATTTCGCCGACGGCGGCTGGAAGGAAGGGAACGCTCAGTTTGGCTACAGCCCCGACGAGCACGACGAGATCACGACGGTCAGCTACGGGTCGTACCCCTCCAACAAGTTCGTGACGACCTACTTCCGCAAGTCTTTCGACGTGCCGGTGGGTGCGGCATGCACTCAGATGCAGTACAGGGTTCTGCGCGATGACGGGGCGGTCATCTATCTCAATGGTCGCACGCCGCCGGCCACCACCAACATGCCATCGAGCTGGAGCTACCGGCGACTGGCCAGCACCTGCGCGGAGGGCGCCAATGAGACGACGTATTTCGCCGGGACGATCGATCCTTCTTTCTGCATCAGCGGAGGCCGCAACGTTCTGGCGGTCGAGGTTCACCAGTGCTCGGTCACGAGCGACGACCTGAGCTTTGACCTGGAACTGACCGGCACGCTGAGGGTTTACACAACCGTGGTGATTGACCGTCCGATGACGGTGAAGGCCCGGCTCTACAGCAACGGGCAATGGAGTGCCCTGGTTGAAGGGGTGTTCAGCGTTCCGGCGCTTCCCCTGGTGGTCAACGAGTTCATGGCCGACAACGAGACGACGATTGTGAACCCGGACCTTCCCGGCGTCTACTCGGACTGGATCGAGGTGTACAACCCCAACCCATTTGCTGTCGACATGGGCGGCATGAGCCTGACTGACGATTTCGCTGATCCGGCCAGAGGTCGCATTCCCGAAGGCGTGATCATCCCTGAGCGGGGGCACCTGGTCTTCTGGGCCGACGAGCTTCCGACCCTGGGCAGGATGCACGTCAACTTCAAATTGAGCAAGGGTGGCGACGAGATCGGCCTCTACGCGGTGGACGGAGTCACTCCGGTTGACCAGGTCGTCTTCGGCGCGCAGACGGCCGATGTGTCCTACGGTCGCTATCCCGACGGGTCGGCCGCCTGGGGGGCCATGGCTCCGACGCCGGGATGGATGAACGACTCGCCGTAGGCAGTGGAACCGGCGGCCCTCGTGGGCAGCTACTCGCGAGCCAGTTTCGGGCTGGCGGGCTGCGATCCCGGGGCGGGTGGTCGTCCGGGCATTGGCAGCGTCGGATCGCCGAAGAGCATGAACTTCATTCCCTGGAAGAAGATGCTGGGCGGATACCAGTCGTTGTTGGGTTTGAGCCGGGCGAGGTTTTCATGCTCGTAATAGTAGGCGATCGCACCGGCCCAGCAATCGCCGAGGCGTGGATCGGCCCGGCGGGTGAAGGTATCCATGAAGCCCTCCAGCAGGGTCATGCCGCATGGCTGACTGCCGGTGTTGCATCCGAAGTAGGCCACGGCGCCATCGGGTTTGGCCCGCAGGAGCTGCTCGCCGAGGCTGGTGCGGTTGTAGACTCCGGTCTGGTAGGGGGCCGGTGGCAGAGGTGGTTCAGTGAAGACTTCGCCGTGATCCGAACCGACATGGGGGCGTCCTTCGAGATCCACATACGGCTCGTAGGGGGGTAATGTGGCGAACCGGGCGGTGAGGCAGCCGGCCGACAGCAGGATCGGCAGATGGCCGGCGTTGTGGATCTTGGCGATGCTGTTGACGGTCAGGGAATCGTTCCAGTGGAGGTCCTCACCGTGGCCGGCGTGAAGAGCCAGCCGGACGCCCGAGTTCAGCAGGTCGATGACGTTCTTCTCATCAGGTGGCGGCGTCGCAGCGGTCGCGCCTTTGTCTGCGTAGTATCGTTTATCGATCACCCAGGTTGACGGCAACCGGGCGGCGATGCGGCTCATGCGGTCGCGTACGTCGACCCATCCCCCCACCACGAAGAACGCTGCTCGCCGGGGGTCTTTGTCAGGTGCACGCAGGGATTCCTCGTAGGTCATCGACTTCTTCGCGAGGAGGCGGACCTCCTCGAGGGTGCTGACCGGCCAGCGTCCGACGGCAATCTCGGGGCGGTAGTCGATCTGGTCGTAGTTGATCGGGTCTTTCTTATTCTTTTCGCCTCGGACTTCGCCGAAGTAGCGGCCATGGAAGGTGTCTTTCCTGGCGTTCCAGTCCTCAAAACGCCCGTCGGGCTTGGCCAGATCGGCGTAGTACAGGTCGCTGGGGTAGAACGCGTAGTCAAAGGCCGGTGGAGTGATCCGATCGAGGACCATGTAACGCACGGGCAGGACGTCGGCGTCACCGACGAGGAGCACGTAACGGAGCTCACGTTTCCTCCAAATGTCGTAGATGAATCGCTTGAGCCGCTCTGGATCATCCCCCGGGTTCTTGTCGGCGAGAGCTGTCTCGAGGCTGGTCAGTTCGACGGTGAACGACTGCTGCTTGGAGCGGGCGTATTCGTTCAGGGGTTCATGGAATCGCTGTGGGGCGATGATCAGGAATCGCGGGGGTGTGGCCGCCGAATCCGGTCTGGTGGCGACCTCGGTCGCGGTGAGTTTGCCGAGGGTGGTGAGGGCGATGAGAAGGGCGGTGGGGAGCACGCGGAGAAGATTCGCATCCAGCTTCATGGCTTCATCCATTTGACGGTCTGTGTCGGGGTATCCCCCTGGGTCTTGGGACGAGGGGATTCTATCAGGTGAGGGCGGAGATGGCGATTTTGGGGGAGGCGGGTCTTGGGGGCTGGCGAAGCCGGTCTGGCCCAGGTCTGCGGGTGGCCGGGTCGGCTCGAGGGTCGGCTGACGGGTTCGCCGGTCGGCGTTTGGCGGTGGGGAGTCCAGGCGGGTGTTGGCGGGTTGCGACCTGGTGGCTGGCCGATTAAAATGCCGTTGATCTGGGGTGTCCGGGTGTTGGGAAGGCGAGCAGGTTATCGCAACTTGGGCGTGTTTTTGGACGAAGAACAAGGGCTGGCGGGGAGGGGAGGATCCAGGGCTGGTTTCATAAGCTCTTGACTGGCAGAGACTTGGGGCCGTAGCTCAACTGGGAGAGCGCCTGGTTTGCAACCAGGAGGTTGGCGGTTCGAGCCCGCTCGGCTCCATGGGGACGTGGTGGTGGGGGTGGCGACTGGTGACGGGTTAGGGTGGGGCAGTGGGGGCGCGAAAAAAAGTCGAGAAAATCGCGTGGCGGCCCCTTTACAAACGGGGGACCGCGTGTATATTAGATGGGCTCCGGTGCACTTTGAAGTGGCCTGCGGGCCGCCGGTGGTGAGACTGGCGGGCGGGGGAGGCGGAGAGGTGCGCCGGGGGCGGCTCTTTGACAAGCGAATATGTTTGCAAGCGAGTCAGGTATCGAACCATCCAAGATCACGTTCGAGCGTGAGAGCGAAAAACTCGTTCTGATTGACGCGACGTATGCGTCAAAGGTGCTTTGATTGGGTGGATGGACAGTATGTCATTCATGCGATCAAGCTACTAAGGGTGCATGGTGGATGCCTAGGCGTCGAGAGGCGAAGAAGGACGTGGTAGGCTGCGATAAGCCCCGGGGAGCTGTCAAACGAGCATTGATCCGGGGATTTCCGAATGGGGCAACCCGGCGTCACTCCGCAAGGAGATGGCGTCATCGGCGGGTGAATGCATAGCCCGTCGAAGCGAACCCAGGGAACTGATACATCTCAGTACCTGGAGGAGAAGAAATCAACCGAGATTCCGTCAGTAGCGGCGAGCGAACGCGGACATAGCCCAAACCGGCCTTCGGGTCGGGGTTGCGGGAGCCGAGAGCAGTTACAAAGGTGTCGCTAACAGAAGTGCCTGGAAAGGCACACCACAGAGGGTGACAGTCCCGTATGTGAAAGCGATCGCCCTGCGTTACCATCGGCTTACCAGAGTAGCATGGAGCTCGTGGAACTCCGTGTGAAGCTGGGGGGCCCACCCTCCAAGGCTAAATACTCCTCGACGACCGATAGTGGACAAGTAAGGTGACTGAAAGGTGAAAAGAACCCCTGCAAGGGGAGTTAAAAGAACCTGAAACCATGTACTTACAAGCGGTGGGAGCCCGATGTGACTTCGGTCATCCGGGTGACCGCGTACCTTTTGCATAATGGACCGGCGAGTTACCCTTAACGGCCTGGTTAAGCACCTCCGGTGCGTAGCCGTAGCGAAAGCGAGTCTGAACAGGGCGATCTGTCGTTGGGGGTAGGCCCGAAACCAGGTGATCTACCCATGGCCAGGATGAAGTGCCCGTAAAAGGGCGCGGAGGTCCGAAGCCGTGAACGTTGAAAAGTTCTGGCATGAGCTGTGGGGAGGAGTAAAAGTCTAATCAAACCTGGAGATATCTGGTTCTCCTCGAAATGCCTCTAGGGGCAGCCTCGAGCCACTACGCCACGGGGGTAGAGCTACTGATTGAAACGCGGGGGCCACCAGCCTGCCGCCTTCATCCAAACTCCGAATACCGTGGCGACTATCTCGGGAGTGAGTCCGCGGGGTCAATCTCCGCGGTCAAAAGGGAAACAACCCTGATCGTCTGCTAAGGTCCCTAATTCGTGCTCAGTGCATAAGGAAGTCTGGTTTCCGAGACAGCGGGGATGTTGGCTTAGAAGCAGCCACCATTTAAAAAGTGCGTAATAGCTTACCCGTCGAGAAACTGGGCGCCGATAATGATCGGGACTAAGCACGGAACCGAAGCAGCGGGCTCGTGAGTTCTTCGGGACGATCGAGCGGTAGAGGAGCGTTGATAGGGAGATACAGGCCATACCGAAAGGAGTGGTTGCGGCCCTATCAAGTGATAATGCCGGTATGAGTAACGAGAAAGAGGGTGTAAATCCCTCTCGCCGTAAGCCTAAGGTTTCCTGGGGAAGGTCAATCCGCCCAGGGTTAGGCGGATCCTAAGGCGAGGCCGAAAGGCGTAGTCGATGGACAGCAGGTTAATATTCCTGCCCCGTGTCATGCGGTTGATTCGCATGTGCGTTTTCTCAAGCTGCAGCCCACCACTAGACGAGAGGGTTCCCGCAAGGGCGAGGCCGATTTGTTGCCGAAGTGCGGAGAGAGAGAGCCGAGAAAAGCATGCGAGGACAAGTGGCACGTCCGTACTAAAACTGACACAGGTAGGCGAGGCGAGTAGCCTCAGGCGCTCGAGAGAACGGTCCTTAAGGAACTAGGCAAGTTAGCCCCGTAACTTCGGGAAAAGGGGTCCCTACTCCTCGGTAGCAATACAGTGGAGAGGGCACAGCAAAGCGGCTCTGGCGACTGTTTATCAAAAACACAGGTCTCTGCCAAGTCCAACAGACAACGTATAGAGACTGACGCCTGCTCGGTGCGGGAATGTTAAGGAAGGCGGTCAAGGGGGCAACCCCTGAAGCTGGCAACCGAAGCACCCGTAAACGGCGGCCCTAACTATGAGGGTCCTAAGGTAGCGAAGTTCCTTGTCGGGTAAGTTCCGACGCGCATGAATGGCGTAACGACTGGAGCACTGTCTCAAGGACCGACTCGGTGAAATTGGAATTGTGGTGAAGATACCACATACCCGCGGCAAGACGGAAAGACCCCGTGAACCTTTACTGTAGCCTGATATTGGCCACAGATATCGCATGCGTAGGATAGGTGGGAGGCGATGATCCGGCAGTTCTGGCTGTCGGTTAGCCAACGTTGAAATACCACCCTTGTGCTATTTGTATCCTAACCGCGCTCCGTGAATCCGGGCGTGGGACAGTGTTAGGTGGGCAGTTTGACTGGGGCGGTCTCCTCCAAAAGAGTAACGGAGGAGCGCAAAGGTCGGCTCAGTGCGGTTGGCAATCGCACGACGAGTGTAAGGGCATAAGCCGGCTTAACTGTGAGACCCACAAGTCGAGCAGATACGAAAGTAGGCCCTAATGATCCGGTGATCCCGTGTGGAAGGGTCATCGCTCAACGGATAAAAGGTACTCCGGGGATAACAGGCTGATCTCCCCCGAGCGTCCATAGCGGCGGGGAGGTTTGGCACCTCGATGTCGGCCCATCGCATCCTGGGGCTGAAGGCGGTCCCAAGGGTTTGGCTGTTCGCCAATTAAAGCGGTACGCGAGCTGGGTTCAGACCGGCGTGAGCCAGGTCGGTCTCTATCTGCCGTGGGCGTACGAGACTTGAGAGGATATCTTCCTAGTACGAGAGGATTGGAAGGTACGGACCACTGGTGTACCTGTTGTCGCGCTAGCGGCAGCGCAGGGTAGCTAAGTCCGGAAAGGATAAACGCTGAATGCATATAAGCGTGAAGCCCCCCTCGAGATGAGGTCTCGGTGACTCTTCGGAGTCTGAAGGCCCCTAGTAGACCACTAGGTCGATAGGCGGGAAGTGTAAGGACAGGAATGTCTTCAGCGGACCCGTACTAATGGCCAAAGGCTTGATCGTATGAATGATGCACTGTCATCATGGATCAAAGCACCATCACGCTCGAACTTCTTCAACGTTTGGTTCGTCCGATTCGCTTGTACGCATGTTCGATGACTCAGAGACTGCAACCGCCGGGAAGCGGCAACGCTCCCGGCGGTTTTGTTTTTACCTATACGATGCGGACCGGCGGCGGGGGTCGGTGGTTTGGGGCTGGGTGCAGCGGGCCGGCGGGCGCGGCGCGAACGGCGGCGATGGCTGGTTACCGCTCCCGGGGGTTGGAAGGGCGCTTCCGCAGCGGCTGCGTCGCGGGGTGGGGGCAGCGAGGGGTAGGCGTGACGCACGGATCGTTGTACAATGTTACGACTTCGCCGAGCCATGGAGACTGGGACGATGGACCGAAGACGCTGCGGCGAGGCGTGTGATGCTTGGCTCGGTGGTGGTTGCGGCCTGGTGGCGGAGCAAGGGTCACATCGACGCTTGAGGGAAACTGACGGCGATGAGTGAAGGCGCGGTGGTCGATCTGATCTATGTGGTTGCCTTCGGGCTTGGTGGGCTGGCATTCGCCCTGGGGCCGATCGTGATTGTTCACCTGCTGGCCGCCCGCAAGACGCGCCAGTGTGCCAACAAGACCGGCCAGCCCATCGAATGCGGCATGGAGCCGATCGGCGACGCCTGGATTCGCTACAGTGCGGTCTACTACCTGTATGCCCTGGTTTTCGTAGCCTTTGCGGTGGATGTGCTTTTCCTGGTGCCGGTTGCGGTGGTCTACAACCGGGTGGAAGGTTTCGTGATCCGCGACTTCGTCGAGCTGGTCATCTTTGTTGGGGTGCTGTCGCTGGTGGTCGTTTATGCGTGGAAGAAGGGTGTGTTTGAATGGAAGCGCAAGAAGACCAGCTTCTGAAAGACTGCGCCCCGCACGTCAAGTTCGCCAAGTTAGACGAACTGCTGAACCTCGGGCGGGCCTACTCGCTTTGGCCGTTGACCTTTGGTTTGGCGTGCTGTGCGATCGAGATGATGGCGACGGGGGCGGCGCGGTTCGACCTGGCCCGGTTTGGAGCGGAGGTATTTCGGCCATCGCCCCGCCAGGCGGACCTGATGATCATCGCCGGCACGATCAACAAGAAGATGGCCGCTGCGGTCAAGACGCTGTACGATCAGATGACCGAGCCGAAATGGGTTATCGCAATGGGCAACTGTGCGATTTCCGGCGGCCCCTTTGTGTTTCCGGGCCAGTACGCGGTGGTTGAAGGCGCGGATCAGCTGTTTCCGGTGGACGTTTACGTTCCCGGGTGCCCGCCGCGACCGGAGGCGCTGATTGAGGGCATTCTCAAACTGGAAGAGAAGCTGACGGGAAAGCGGCGTTGGCCGGTAGTGAAGCCGGAGTAGCCGGACGTTCGAGCACCCAGGTCATCCTGCGATGAGTGGTGACATTCCGAGTGAGAAGGCTTCCTTGGACGGCCCGGCCGTGCCCGACGGAGGGCCTGCGCTGAGGCCGAATCCCCTGGCTCATCTGCCGATTCCGTTTCAGGTTGTGGACTATGCGGAGCGAGGCGTTCATCTGGACGCCAGCGTCGCTCCCGACCAGGTTGTCGCGGTGGCCGGTGAGCTCGACAAGAGCGGATTCGCCATTGACACAATTACGGGTGTGGACTGGCTGGCCGAGGGTCAGATGGAGGTCGTCTACGACTTCTTTCATCCGACGCAGCGGCTCCGGGTAGCCGTGCGAACGCGTGTGCCCCGGGAGCATCCCGAGGTTCCGACGATCAGTACCGTGTTTCCGGGGGCGAACTGGCATGAGCGGGAGACGCACGATTTCTTCGGCATCCGGTTCGCCGGGCACCCGGACCTGACGCCGTTCCTGCTGCCTGAAGACGCCACTTATCACCCGCTGAGGAAGGACTTCAACCCGTGATGGTCAAAGAAGCGCCTTCCTCCAGGGCCGCCGGCCGCGAGACGTTCGTGCTCAATCTGGGGCCGCAGCATCCGGCCACGCATGGCGTGTTGCGGGTCAGGTTGACGATGGACGGTGAATACCTCGTCGAGGCGGAGCCGGTCTGCGGGTACATCCACCGGATGCAGGAGAAGATGGGCGAGAACCGGACCTATGCCCAGTTTCTGCCCAACACCAGCCGGATCGATTACCTCTCGGCGATGATGTATACCCACGCGTTTGTGGGCGTGGTCGAGCGGGCGGCCAGGATTCAGGTTCCTCCGCGGGCCGAGTACATCCGGGTGATCACGTCGGAGCTGAATCGGATATCCAGCCATCTGGTCTGGTGGGGTGCGTTTCTGCTGGATCTGGGCGGCTTCACCCCGCTGCTGTACGCGTTCGACGATCGGGAGCGGATTCTGGACTTGCTCGAAGGTTTGACCGGCGCCCGTCTCACCTACTGTTACTACCGCTTTGGCGGAGTCTGCAACGACGTGGATGAGAGCTTCCTGAGAGGCACGCGGGCGTTCGTCACCCACATGCGGCCGAGGCTGAAGATGTACCGGGACCTGGTCACGGGGAACATCATTTTCCAGAAGCGGCTGAAGGGCATCGGGCCGATCAGCGCGGAGATGTGCCGCCGGTACGGAGCGACTGGACCGGTGATTCGTGGCGCGGGCGTCGCCTACGATGTTCGTCGGGCCGAGCCGTACTCCGCCTATCCAGATTTCGATTTCGAGATCCCGACTTATCCGGAATGTGATTCACTGGCCCGGTACATGGTGCGGATGGCCGAGCTGGAGCAGAGCTTGCGGATCATCGAGCAGGCCTTGGACCGGTTTCCCGATGGGCCGGTGATGGCGGAGAAGGTGCCTCGTGTTCTCAAGTTGCCGGCCGGTGACTTCTGCTATGCGGTGGAGGCCGCCCGGGGGCGCTTTCTGGTGCGGTTGGTGAGTGACGGCAAAGACGGGGCGTATCGGCTCAAGCTCCGCACTCCGTCGCTGTCGAACCTGAGTCTGTTTGGCGAGGCGAGCCAGGGAATGCTCCTGCCGGACGCTTTGGCGATGATGGGAAGCCTGGATCTGGTGATTCCGGACATCGACCGGTGATTCCAGGCCAGGATGGAAGGACGACACGGATGCCCGCGACGAGTTTAGACCGGAGCTGTGAGGGGATGTTGGGGTGACGGAGTGGCTCTCCAAGCTGGGCGGATTCCTGTCCACCGAGCCATTTCGGCTGGTGGTCGCCCTGGTGGCGATTCTGGCCTTTGTCGGGGCGAATGCGGCGTATCTGGTCTGGGTCGAGCGCAAGGGGGCGGGTCGTTTCCAGCGGCGGCCGGGACCCACCGAGGCGGGTTTTGCCGGCCTGCTCCAGCCCATCGCCGACGCCCTGAAGCTCATGTCCAAGCAGCTGCTGGTACCTCCGATGGTGGACAGGACGCTCTTCCGAGCGGCCCCGCTGATGATGATGTCGCCCGCCCTGATCAGCCTGGCGGTCATTCCGTTCAGCGACAAGCTGGTCGGCCGCAACATCAACCTCGGTCTGCTGATGATCTTCGCCTTCGGGTCGGTCAACGTGATGGCGATCATGCTGGGCGGCTGGTCCTCGCGGAACAAGTACGCGATCATCTCGTCGGCTCGCGTGGTGTCGCAGAACGTCGCTTACGAAATCCCGATGCTGCTGGTCGTGATCACCCTGATTATGATCACGGGGACGACCAACCTCCACGAGATCGTCGAGCAGCAGGCTGGGGCCTTCTGGCACTGGAACCTGTTCCGGGTGTGGGTCAATCCGCTCATGCCGGTTACTTTTCTGATCTTCTTCATTTGCATGCTGGCGGAAACCAACCGTTCGCCCTTTGACATGGCGGAGGCCGAGAGCGAGTTGGTGGCCGGTGCCTACACCGAGTACTCGGGGATGGGTTTTGGCGTGTTCTTCATGGCCGAGTATGCGAACATCCTCCTGGGCTGCAGTCTGGCGACGGTTCTGTTCCTCGGCGGCTGGCACAGCCCGATCGGCATTCTCCCGGGGGTCGTGTGGTTCCTGGTGAAGATGTACTTTCTGGTGTTCACCGTGGTGTGGATACGCTGGACGTTTCCGCGCACCCAGTTTTACGGCTTGCTGAATCTCTCGTGGAAGATCCTGATCCCTGTGTCGTTGTTCACGCTCCTGCTGTCGGGGGCGATGGTCAAGTTGCCGAGAGTGTTTGGGGCATGATCAAGCTGATCAGGGAAATCGTCGGCGGTCTGTACAGTCTCCTGGTGGGGATGCGGATCACGATCGGCCAGTTTTTCAAGCCGACGGTGACGGTTCATTACCCTCACGAGGCGCTCAAGATGCCGCCCCGTTTTCGGGGTCACATTGAACTGGTGCTGGACCCGGAGACGGGCAAGCCCAGGTGTTATGCCTGCAAGGTCTGTGAGAAGTCCTGTCCGAGCGACTGCATCACGGTGGACGGTGTCAAGTTCGAGGGTGCCAAGCGGAAGTCGGTGACGATCTACAAGCTTGATTTTACCAGGTGCAGCCTGTGCGGCTCCTGCGTGGAGGCCTGTCGCGACGGGGCGATCCGCTTCTCTCACGACTACAACATGGCCGGTCTGAGCAAGGAGGAGTTTGTGATCGACTTGTTCAAGAAGCTGGAAGACGAGACCCGGGCGGCGGGGGGCATGCCGTTTCTGCCGCCGGTCGCGGCTGGGCCAGCGGAGCCGGCGGGGGGTGGGGCGTTGCCCGGTGCGGGCGGGGCCGCCCAGCGGTCCAGAGCGGAAGGGGCGGCGGTCGAGCCCAACCAGACGGAGGTGAAATGAATCCGTTTCCCGCCTGGACACTGATCATGAACGGTCTCTTCGTCTTCTGCCTGGCGACGACGGCGGCCGGGGCGTTGATCGCGGTGGCGAGCGTGCGGTTGATTCGCGCGGTCTGCGGTCTGGCGATCTGCTGTTTTGGGCTGGCCGGGCTCTACTACTTTCTGCAGAGTCCGTTTCTCGCGCTGATGGAGATTTTGATTTACGTCGGGGCGGTTTGCGTCACGATCGTCTTTGCGGTCATGCTGGCCGAGCCGGACGAGCCCGGAAAGGACGCGAGCAAGGGTTTCTCGGTGTTGTGGACGGGCATTGCGGTGACGGCCGCGACGGCCATCTTCCTGGGGGTTGTGCGGCTGGCGTTGTCCTGGGACTGGGTACGGCCGGAGGCGAGGGTGAACGACGGCTCGATGAAGGCGGTTGGCACCGCACTGTTAACGACCTACAGCATGGCCTTCGAGCTGATTTCGCTGGCGCTGCTGGTGGCGATTCTGGGTGCGTTGGCGATTGCCCGGACAGGGCGGACGAAGCCGTAGAAGGTGCTCGAGGTGATGAGCCGAGCCCGGGGGTGGCGGCGGGCCTGTGGTGAGGGTTCGGCGGTGTGCTCGGGGTGGAGTGAAGGGTGGACGATGGGACAGCCTCTCTATGATCGTCTGGAGATCTACCTGGTCGCGGCGGCTTTCCTGCTGGCGATGGGGATCTTCGGCCTGGTTTGGCGGCGCACGCTGATTGGCATGCTGATCTCGGGTGAGCTGCTGTTTGCGGCCGCGTCCCTGAATTTGATGGCGTTCAACCGGTTCACTGTTCGGGATCAGGCGGTGGGGCAGGTTTTCGTCCTGTTCATCATGGGATTGGCGGCGGCGGAGGTGGCCATTGCCTTGAGTATCACCATCGCGGTGTATCGGAACTACCGGTCGGTCAAGACTGAGGAGCTTTCCGAGCTGAACGGATAGGCCCATGGAATTTGTGTACGACATCCGACTGCTGCTGGCGGTACTCGCCCCGTTGATCGGCGCGGGCCTGGTGATGGCCGCCGGCAGGCGCCCGAACACGCGGGAGGCCTGCTCATTCATCTCGGCGGCGGCCCTGTTTGTCATCACCGCCTCGATGGTTCCGGACATTTACGGGGGCGGGGGTCTGCGTTTCACTCTGTTCGAGCTGCTTGGCGGGCTGAGTTTCTCGCTGCGGGCGGACGCCTTGTCCATGGTCTTCGCGGTTTCGGCGTCGTTCCTGTGGGTGGTGACGGTGTTCTATTCCGCGGGTTACATGCGCGGGCTCCGCGAGCACGAGCAGACGCGATTCAACACCTGCTTCGCCCTGGCCCTGTTCGGCGCCATCGGGTGCGCCTTCTCGGACAACCTGCTGACCCTGTATCTCTTCTACGAAATCGTGAGCATCTGCACCTACCCGCTGGTTGCCCATCACCAGGACGAGGAGAGCTACGAGAGTGGGCGAAAGTACCTGACCTACCTGACGGGCACGGCCAAGGGTCTGATTCTGCCGGCCATGGTTCTGATCTACGTCATGTCGGGAACGCTGGACTTCGCGGACAACATTCGCACCGGTATTCTGCCGGTCGGCGTGCACAACGGGGTGGTCACCCTCCTGTACGCCTGCTGCATTCTGGGATTCGCCAAGAATGCGGTCATGCCATTCCACAGCTGGCTGCCCAGCGCGATGGTAGCTCCGACGCCGGTCAGTGCCCTGCTGCATGCGGTCGCGGTGGTCAAGGTCGGCGTGTTCGCGACCGTCCGGGTGATGCTCTACGTGTTTGGTGTGGACTGCATGGACGCCTTGAGCCTGGGCCTGCCCACGGCCTACTTCGTGTCCATCACCATCGTGGTGGGCTCGATCATTGCCCTCAGCAAGGACAACTTGAAGGCCCGGTTGGCGTACTCGACCGTCAGCCAGCTCTCCTACATCATCCTGGGCGTGGCCCTGCTCAAGCCGGCGGGGATCGAGGGTGGGCTGATCCACATCGCCAACCATGCCTTCTCCAAGATCACGTTGTTCTTCTGTGCCGGAGCGATCTACGTTGCCACGCACAAGAAGGACATCTCGGAGATGAGCGGCCTCGGACGGGCGATGCCGTTCACCTTTGGAGCGTTTGCCTTGGCGTCGCTGAGCATGATCGGCGCGCCGCCGGTGGCCGGCTTCGTCACCAAGTGGTATCTGCTCAACGGCGCCCTGGATGCCGGTTCGATCGGCATCATCATTGTGCTGATGGCGAGCACGCTGCTTAATGCCGCGTACTTCGTCCCGGTGGTTTACCAGGGTTTCTTTGGCCAGCCGTCGGAGGCCGACCTGGAGCACCGGTACAGCGAGGCCCATCCCTCGATGGTCGTGCCGTTGACGGTGACGGCCCTGATTTCGGTGGTGATTGGCCTGTGTCCTGGGTTGTTCCTGAGTTTTGTTCAGCGTGTGATTTCATGAGCCTGGTCAAGCTGATCGAGTTTCTGGGCAGCCACCTGAGGACCGTGGTGCGAGTCTGCGTGGCCCTGCTTGCCCTGCTGGTCGTGGTGGACGCGATTCCGGGCGTTGTCGACAAGGAGCATGCCCACACCCAGGCCGAGCATTGGCCGGCCTTCTGGGCGGTGTTCGGGTTTGCCGGTTGCGTGTTGATCATCATCGTGTCGAAGTGGTTCGGTCATGCCGGCATCATGACCCGGGAAGACTACTACGATGAATGACCTCTGGATCCATCCATCGCTGATTCTCATCGTCGGGGCGATGCTGCTCCCGCTGATCCCGGCCCGGGCCAAGAGCGGCTTTCTGCTGTTGGTTCCGGTGCTGGTCTTTGCCCGGACGCTGATGATGACGCAGGGCGACTTCGGCCAGATCGAGTTCCTGGTCGCCGACCCGGCCAACGCTTTGACGCTGGTTTTCGGCCGGGTGGATCGGCTGAGCCTGATCTTCGGCTACATCATGAGCCTGATGTGCGTTCTGGGCACGCTCTACGGCGCCCACGTCAAGGAGGACGTCCAGCATATCGCCGCCTGGATCTACGTCGCCGGTTCGATCGGGGCGATCTACGCGGGCGATTTCATTGTTCTCTTTCTGTTCTGGGAGATGATGGCATTCTCCTCCGTGTTCCTGGTCTGGTTTCGAAGGCGCAAGGAGTCGCCGGCGGCCGGGCTCCGCTATTTGCTGGTGCACGTGGCCGGGGGGCTGGCCCTGCTGGCCGGCATGGTGCTGCACTGCAATGCCCAGGGCAGCTGGGCCTTCAACCAGCTCGACGTTCAGCATCCGACGGCGGCCGTCTACCTGATCCTGATCGGGTTCATGCTGAACGCGGCGGTGCCCCCGCTGCACGCCTGGCTGCCCGACGCCTACAGCGAGGCGAGTTTCAACGGGGCGGTTTTTCTGTCCGCCTTCACGACCAAGACCGCGGTGTATGCGCTTTGCCGCGGATTTCCGGGGATGGAGATCCTGGTGTTGCTGGGCGTGATCATGGCCCTCTACGGCGTCGTTTACGCGGTGTTGGAGAACGATTGCCGGCGGCTGCTCGCCTACCACATCATCAGTCAGGTCGGCTACATGGTTGCCGGCGTGGGCTTGGCGGATCCGCAGACCTCCCTGGGCCAGCTGGCCCTGAACGGGACCTGCGCCCACGCCTTTGCCCACATCCTCTACAAGGGCCTGCTGTTCATGGGTTGCAGCTCGGTCCTGTACATGACGGGTGAAACCAAGTTCACCGAGCTGGGCGGCTTGTGGAAGAGGATGCCCTGGACCTTCGTCTTCACGCTGATCGGCGGGCTGTCGATTTCCGCGTTCCCGCTGTTCAGCGGATTCGTCAGCAAGTCGATGATCGTGTCGGCCGGTTTCGAACAGCATAAGCTCTGGGTTGGCTTCCTGCTCATGCTGGCCTCGGTGGGCACCTTCCTGCACACCGGCCTGAAGGTGCCGTACTTCATCTGGTTCGGCAAGAACAAGCCGAGGCAGGAAGTCGTGGACCGGGCCGCCGATCCGCCGTGGAACATGATGGCGGCCATGGCCATCACTGCGGGGCTGTGCATCTTCATCGGCTGTTACACGCCGTACCTGTACTCCATGCTGCCTTTCCCGGTGGATTACCATCCGTACACCGCGTACCACGTCTCGGAGACGCTGCAGGTCCTGCTCTTCACCGCCGTGGGCTTCTTTCTGCTGGTCAAGAAGCTCCAGCCCGAGGCCAAGATCAGCCTGGACCTTGACTGGCCGTATCGCATGGGCGGGCGGGCGTTCCGGTGGCTGGCCTCCAGGCCGGTGCAAGCCGTTGACACCCTGGTGGGCGAACTCTACCGACTGGCGGGCCTGGTGCCGCTGATGATTACCGCCCGGCTGGCGGGCAGGTTTGACAACGGCGTGGTGGACGGCGTGGTCGATGGCCTGGCGTCCGGGGTACGGGGCGTCGGTCGTCGGCTGCGCGCCGCCCAGCGCGGGCAGATGCAGGAGAATTTGATGCTGGCGTTTGGTGTGGCGGCGGTGTTGATCGTGGTTTTCATTTGGTGTTCGAGCCGGCCATGAGCTTCAGCTACGACGACACGATTCTGACCGTGCTGGTGTTCGGACCGCTGCTGGCGGCGGTGATCGCCGCGTTCGTCAAGAGCGAGCACGCGCTGCGGTGGTGGACGCTGGCCAGCACGACCGCGATCGGGCTCTGGTCGCTTCCGCTGTTCTGGCGCTTCGACGCGGCGAGTGCCCGGTTCCAGTTCCTCGAAGATGTGGAGTGGATCGCGGCCCTGAAGATCCGCTACGCCCTGGGCGTTGACGGCATCAGCCTGTTGCTGGTGCTGCTGACCACGCTGATCATGCCCCTCTGCGTGCTGGCCTCCTGGGACTACATCCGGACTCGGCTCAAGGAGTACATGATCTGCCTGCTGATCATGGAGTCGGCCATGATTGGCGTATTCTGCTCGCTGGACCTAGTCCTGTTCTACGTTTTCTGGGAAGCGATGCTCATCCCGATGGCCCTGTTGATCGGCATCTGGGGCGGGCCGCGGAGGATCTACGCCTCGCTCAAGTTCTTCATCTACACCATGGCCGGGTCGGTGTTCCTGCTGGTCGCGATCATCGCCCTCTACCTGAAGACAGGGACGTTCAGCATACCGGCGATCATGGAACAGAGGCACAGTTTTTCGGCGGACTTCCAGTGCTGGATCTTCCTGGCGTTCTTCGTTTCGTTCGCGATCAAGGTGCCGATGTTCCCGTTTCACACCTGGTTGCCCGCGGCCCACGTGGAGGCTCCGACTGCGGGGAGCGTTCTGCTGGCCAGTGTGCTGCTGAAAATGGGCACCTACGGCTTCCTGCGGTTCTCGCTGCCCATGGCCCCGATCGCGACCGAGGTTTTCCAGCCCTACATCCTGTGGCTCTCGGTGGTGGCCATCATCTACGGCGGCCTGACCGCCCTGGCCCAGACGGATCTCAAGAAACTGGTGGCTTACTCGAGCGTCGCCCACATGGGCTTCGCCACGCTGGGGATCTTTGCCCTGAATGACGCCGGACTGAAGGGTGCGATGCTGGTGATGGTCAACCACGGCATCACCACTGGGGCCCTGTTCATGATTGTCGGCGTGATCTACGAACGCCTGCACACCCGCGATCTGTCCCAGACCTGCGGGATGGGCCGGACCATGCCCGTCTTCGCGACATTCGCGGGCATCTTCGCGTTATCCTCGCTCGCGTTTCCGGGTACCAACAGCTTCATCGGCGAGTTCCTGGTCATGGCCGGCGGCTTCGAGGTCTCGCGGGTGATGATGGTGTGCGTGGTTCCCGGAGTGGTCCTGGCGGCCGCCTACATGCTGAGAATGCTGCAGAAGGTCGCTTACGGCGGTACCCGGAACCCGGATCATTCGATGATTCGGGACCTGGGGCCTCGCGAAGTGGTCATGCTGGTGCCGCTGGTGCTCTTTGTTTTCTGGATCGGGCTGAAGCCGGCGCCGTTCGTACAGGTGATGGACAAGAGTGTGCAACAGGTGTTGAAGCAGGTCCGGTCGCCGGCCGGTGCGGGCCCGGCGGTGGTCGCAGGCAGCGGACAGCCGGGAAAGACGCTGCAGGTGTGGCGGCCGGCGCGAACGAGTCCGATGGTAGCGGCCACGCCCGCGGGGCTGGCTGACGAGGCGAAGTGACGACAGCTATGGATACCGTGTTCCTGCCAGAACTGGTTCTGCTGCTCGGGGCCTTGGTGATCTTCGCCGTGACCCTGGGCGAATCTCGCACCCGGCAGGCCCGAACCGCGGCTCTGGTCGTGGCCCTGGCCGGCATCGCCGCCTGCCTGCTCTGCCTGGGCCGGGAAGCGGTGCTCTTCGACGGAGCCTATCGCGTGGACCTCTTTTCCCAGGTCCTCAAGCTGGTATTCGCGTGCGGGTTCGCGCTGATCCTGCTGCTGAGCGGCGAACTGCCCGACATTCGCCAGGATGTGAAGCCCGAGTACTACTTTTTCCTGACCGTCAGCGTGTCCGGCCTGACCATGCTGGTGAGCTGCATCGACCTCATCACCCTGATCATTGCACTCGAGGTGTCGGCGTTCCCGCTCTACCTGATGGTGCCGATGCGCCGCGAAGGCGAAGGCCGCCGCAGCCAGATGGAATCGGCGATCAAGTACATGATGTTCGGGATTGCGGCCAACGGGCTGATGTTCGTCGGCATGAGCTATCTGTTCGGTCTGACCGGAACGACCTCGCTGCCCAAGATCCTGCCGCTGCTGAGCCCGGTCGTCAACTCGCCTCTGGCCATCGCCGGCCTGGGCCTGATGTTCTGCGGGCTCTTCTACAAGCTCGCGGTTTTCCCGTTCCACTTCTGGACCCCTGACGTGTATCAGGGGGCTTCGAACGAAACTGCGGCGCTGGTCGCCTCGCTGCCCAAGATCGGTGGGGTCGCCGTGCTGGTACGGCTCATTTCGCTGGCCCAGCCGGACCATCACGCCGTGGCCCTGTTGCTGGCCATCCTGGCCACGGCCTCGATGTGCTACGGCAACCTGATCGCCCTGGTTCAGAAGGACTTCAAGCGGCTGCTGGGCTTCTCCGGGATTGCCCACGCCGGCTATGCCGTCGTCGGCCTGGTGGCGATGAATGAGGCGGGTTACACCGCCGCGGTGTACTACATCGTGGGTTATCTGCTGATGGTCCTCGCGTGCTTCGTGGTGATCTGCCGGGTCTCTCGCGACGGTCAGAACGTGGCCATTGAGGAACTGGCCGGGCTGCATCGCCGGTCGCCGCTGCTGGCCCTGACTCTCGCGGTGGGGGTGTTCGCGCTGGCCGGCATTCCCCCGTTTGTCGGATTCATGGGCAAACTGACCCTGCTTACCGCCGCCCTCGGCAAGGGTTACCTGGCCCTGGTCATTATCGCGGTCGTGAATGCGGCTATCGCGGTCTATTACTACCTGTGTGTGATCCGGGAGGCTTGGTTCCGCGACCCGGGCGATCTGCCGTCGATCACGTTGAGCTGGCCGACCCGGGCCGTCTGTGCCCTACTGATCGCGGGTATTCTGGCTCTAGGCGTGGTTCCGGGACGGGTCGTGGGGACCATCTCCACCTCGATCGCACGGGCCGGCTTGGTATCTCCAGCCGTGCCTGCGGCGAAGATGGCGTCCGGCGGTGGGGCGGTCATCGACATTTCCCGTCTTGCGCCGGCCACCGAATAGGCTGGTGGCGGCGCGTCGCTGCTGGTGGTAGATCGGCCGATTCTCGTCTGTCGCCGGATCTCTCTTCCCGGTAGACTACGGCTTGTCTGAGCGGCCCGTCCTGGCCGCAGGACCCAGGGGATACATGATTCGGCATCGTCCCTGCACTTGTGGTCGGCGATCACCCGGACCGGGGGACCGAGGGCGGAAGGAAACGTTCTGATGGCCAACACCACAAGGGATGCCGCGGTCGACGATGGCCCGAAGGACGCTGCTGGTTTTTTTGATCGATTTCTCCTGCGGGGTGCGCCGCGCGAACTGTGGATGATTTTCGCCATCCACCTGGTCGGGTACGTGTCCTACATGATCATGAACTGGACGTTCGTCCTGTGGCTTTCCTACGATCTCGGCTACAGTGACGAGAAGGCCGGCCTCTGGGTGGCCCTGTGGTCCGCTCTCATGACGCTGGTCACGGTTTTCGTGGGCTCGCTCACGGATGCCATCGGGATACGCAAGGCCCTGCTCCTCAGCATGGTCATCTGCATCGTCACGCGGTGCTTCATGACGTTTGCCTCGGCAAGATGGATGGTCCTGGGCCTGGGCATGATTCCCGTGGCCATCGGCGAGGCCCTGGGCACCCCCGCCATGGTAGCGGCCACTCGCCGGTATTCGAGGACCTCGCAGCGGTCCGTTTCCTTCTCCTACTTCTATGCCTCGATGAATGTCGGCATCCTGATCGCCGGCTTCATGTTCGATTTCATCCGCAGACGGGTGGGCGAACCCGTTGGTCATTGGAGCCTGCCGCTGTTCGACATCACGCTGACGACCTATCAGACCGTTTTCCTGGTGAGCCTGATCTTCCAGTGCGGTCTCTTCCCCATCCTCTACTGGGGCATGCGCGAAGGCGTCGAGGCCACTGACCAGGGCGTCAGGATCGTCCCCGGGCAGTCGAGGTACCCGCACGAGAGCTTCCTGAGAGCCCTTGCGTTCTCCCTGAGGGACACCTATCAGGAAACGGTCCGGATTTTCACCGGTTTGTTTACCCAGCCGGGTTTCTACAAGTTCCTAGGCTTTCTCGCCCTGGCCGCGATGGTCCGGCTCATCTTCGTGCACATGAACTACACGTATCCGAAGTTTGGCATTCGCGAACTCGGCCCCGGTGCTCCGGTCGGGACCCTCTACAACATCAATGCGTTCATGATCATCTTCCTCGTTCCCATCGTCGGTGTGCTTTCGCGGAAGGTCTCTGCCTACAAGATGGTCACCGTGGGGAGCAGCATTGCTGCCGCGTCGGTGTTCATCATGACCCTGCCTCCGGCCTGGTTCCAGGGGGTCGCCGATCTGGAGTACGTTCGTTGGCTCGCCCACCATGGCCTGGGCCTGACCGGCGAGGTCAATCCCTGGTACGTGATGATCTTCTACTTCATCGTGGTCCTTTCCTTCGGCGAGGCGATCTATTCGCCCCGCCTTTACGAATACGCAGCCGCCATCGCCCCGAAGGGTCAGGAGGGCTCCTACATGTCTCTCTCGTACCTGCCCTTCTTCCTGGCGAAACTCGGTGTGGCCACCTTTTCGGGCGTGCTGCTCAGCAGGTACTGCCCGGAGACCGGCCCGCGGAGTTCCGGCACGCTCTGGCTGATCATTGCCCTGACGACCACGATTTGCCCGGCGGGCCTCATCGCCTTTCGCCGCTGGATCCGGGTCAAGGAAGCGGGTCGGGCCGAGTGAGCCGCCCGGCATGGTCTCCCGATGAGATGATTTCGGGATTCCGGGGCTTTCCTTGGTTGCGGCCGGGGCCTTCATCCCTGTAGACTGCGGTTTCTGTGAGCGGCCCCTCACGGCCGCAGGGTCCTTGGGGACATACGGTTCGACATATCCTCTGCGCCCGACACCGACGGACTTCCAGTCGCGGATGGCGAGGGCGGAAGGAGACGGTCTGATGGCGGACGACAGACAGGGAACGGTCGTGCCCGGCGGCACTCCCGACTCACGTGGAATCCTGGACCGGCTCCTTGCCCTTCCCGCTCAGATCGGCCGAGCCGTGATCAGCTTTCCCGGCCGGTTTGCGGTCCTGGGCAGCGCCGTTCCCGAACTATGGATCGTCTTCGTCATCAAGCTGTTTGGCATTCTGGCCTACAGCGTGATGAATACCACGCTGGTGCTGTGGCTGTCCTCGAACCTCAACTACAGTGACACCAACGCGGGCTTCATCATCACCGCCTGGTCAACGGTCATGACCCTCGCCACGGTGATGATCGGCTCGCTGACCGACGCCATCGGGCTTCGGAGGGCCTTCATGCTGGGCGTGGTTCTCTGTCTGTTCGCCCGCACGGTGATGACCCTGGTGACCGTTCCTTGGATCGTCCTCGCATTCGGGCTGTTTCCCCTGGCGATCGGCGAGGCTCTGGGGACGCCGATCATGGTCGCGGCCATCCACAGGTACTCGACGACCGCCCAGCGCTCCATCGCGTTCTCCATTTTCTATGCGGTGATGAATGTTGGCTTCCTGATTTCGTACTGGATCTTCGACCGCATTCGCAGCGATTTCGGGGAGAGCGGTCACTGGGTGCTGCCCGTTGTGGACATCGAGCTCTCTACCTACCGCATCCTGTTTCTGATCAGCCTGGCCTTCGAGTGTGTGCTCGTTCCCGTGATCTACTTTGGATTGCGGGAAGGGCTCCAAGTTTCCGAGGAAGGTGTGAAGGTCATCCCCGAGGAGTCCAAGTACCCCGGCAGGGACATGTGGAGTGCCCTTTACCTCTCCGTCCGAGACGCCCTGCGCGAGACGCTCAGGATTTTCATGGGTCTCTGGCGGCAGCCGGGGTTCCACAAGTTCCTGGCATTCCTCACCCTTGCGGTCTTCGTCCGGTTCATCTTTTTCCAGATGAGCTATACCTACCCGAAGTTCGGCATACGCGAGCTGGGCGAAGGTGCCCCCATTGCCACGCTCTGGTCGCTCAACGCGGGCCTGATCATCGTCCTGGTCCCCATCGTCGGAGCGTTTTCTCAGAGGATCACGGCGTATCGGATGGTGGTGTATGGCAGCATCATCGCGACGGCGTCCGTCTTCATCATGACCTTGCCTCTGCGGTGGTTTCAGCCGTTGGCCGACGGCCGTCTGGGCCACTTCATCGCGAACTCCTGGCTGGACGGCGACGAGAAGTTCACGGTGGATGACATTCGCGATCTGCCGGCTTTCGTTCGCAAGCTGAACGAGCCCGCCGATCCGGTATCCGTCGCTGTTCGGGATTCGCTTTCCCCGCAGACGAAGCTCCTCCTGGCTCGGGAACTGTCGCCCGCGGGCTTCAGGAACCCCGCTCCCTATGCGTACCCTGGTTCCGGCCTCTTCTTGGAAGGCGATATCAAGAACGGCGGCGGCTTCGTGGCGAGATTGGGCAACGACCCGAACGCAGCCACGCAGCCGATCTCCAAGTACGTGTGGGCACAGATGTCATCGAAGGAGCAGGAGGCGCTGGCCGGAGCGGCCGCCTTATCCCCGGATCATCAGAAGCTGATGCTGAAAGTGCTCAACCGTCTTCTGCAGGATTCCGCCTTGGGCAAGGATGACCGCTTCGCAAGCGTCAGCCTGTCGGATGCGACCCAGAGTCTGCTCAAGATCGACAAGAAAGACAAGAAGGCCAGGCGTATCACCCAGTCCGTCGTTCAGAACAGGCTCCTGCTGGAGGACGCCTACCCGGAGCATGTCGCCAGGAGCAGCCACGCGGTCCGAGTGGCCTTGGCCGACGACCTGACCAAGCTGATCAGGGAGAAGACGATCTACGACACCGATCGCTTCGCCGGTGTCGCCCTGACCGAGCCGGTCAAGGCTTGGCTGGCGGCCGGTACGGTCGAGAAGGCGGCCAAGGCTCCGGCGCACATCAATCGCTACCTCGTGGAGGATGCCTACCCGAACGAGATTGCCAAGAACCGGATCGGGGTCTCGGGGAGCGTCAATCCGTACTATGTTGCCATCGTCCTGTTTGTCATTCTGCTGTCGGTTGGCGAAGCCTTTTTCTCGCCGCGGCTCTACGAATACGCGGCGGCCATTGCGCCCAAGGGTCAGGAAGCCTCGTACATGTCCATGTCGCTCCTGCCGTTCTTTCTGGCCAAGCTGTTGGTGGGCTTGTTCTCGGGAATCCTGCTGGAGGCCTACTGTCCGGAGACCGGTCCACGGAATTCGGACACCCTCTGGCTGATCATCGCCCTGACCACGATGATCTCACCGGTCGGCCTGCTGCTGTTTGGCCGCTACATCCGGGTCAAGGAGGCCGGCCGCGAGTGAGGTTTGGACTGAACAGCCGGGCGGGGGCCGGCATGGGGCCTCGGGTGGTGTCGCTATGGTATGCGGCCGGGTAGAATAGAGGAGTTCCGCGTCCCTTCGGGCTCCGCGGGGTCCACGAGTTCTGGTAGTAGGAGGTATGGTCTTGTCAACGGCCAACACACGTCGTCAGTTCCTGAAACAGTCCGCCATCTCGGCCGCCGGGCTCTGGCTGGCCGGCCGAACGGGCACAGCCCAGAGCTTTCCGGCCAACGAGAAGCTCGGAATCGCCATCATCGGTGTTTCCGGCCAGGGGGCATACAGTGTCGGCAATCTGGCCGATCAGGCCATCGTTGCCCTTTGTGATGTGGATGAGAACCGTGCCGCCGAGACTCGCAAGCGGTTTCCCAAGGCCCGGTTTTACACTGACTTCCGCAAGATGTTCGACGCATCGAGCAAGGACTTTGAAGCGGTTGTGGTCGCCACACCCGATCACACGCACGCCCCGGCCACGATGATGGCTCTCAAGGCCGACAAGCACGTGTACTGCGAAAAGCCGCTGACCCACACCGTCTATGAAGCTCGGATGATCGCCGAGACGGCGCGGAAGCGAAAACGCGTCACCCAGATGGGGACCCAGATCCACGCGGGTGACAATTACCGCCGCGTGGTGGAGTTGATCCAGAAGAACACCATCGGCCCGGTGACCGAGGTCCACGTGTGGTGCCCGTCGGTCTGGGCAGGCAGCGATCGGCCCAAGGACACCCCCCCTGTGCCGGTCGGCCTGCATTGGGACGAGTGGCTGGGGCCCGCTCCGGTCCGACCCTACCATCCCGCCTATGCGCCGGCCGGGTGGCGAGGCTACTGGGATTTCGGCGGCGGCGGGCTCGCGGACATGGCCTGTCACTACATGGACTTGCCGACCTGGGCGCTGGAGCTGCGTCATCCTCAGGTAGTGGAGGCGGAAGGTCCGCCGGTCAACGACGAGCATGCTCCGGACCAGATCGTGGTCCGCTGGGAGCACCCCGCCCGCAAGGACAAGCCTGCGGTGAAACTCACCTGGTACGGCGGCGTTGACAAACCCGCTCCGGACATTGTCGCCAGGATTCCCCGGTGGGGGGTCGGCGTCCTCTTCATCGGCGAGAAGGGCATGCTCATCGCCGACTATGACCGGCACCAGCTTCTGCCCGAGCGGGAATGGACCGGATTCAAGCCACCTGAGCCCTTCATTCCGAACTCGATTGGGCATCACAAGGAGTGGGTTGAGGCCTGCAAGAAGGGCGGGCCGACGACCTGCAACTTCGACTACTCCGGAGCTCTGACCGAGGCCGTCCTGCTTGGCAATGTCGCTTACCGCAGCGGCAAGCGGATCGAGTGGGACGCCGAGAAGATGAGGATTGCCAACGCGCCCGAGGCCGAGCAGTTCCTGCGACGCAGGTACCGAGAAGGCTGGACGCTGTGAGCCGTGTTGGGCGGGCGGCGCTTGGCGTGCAGGGGCGAGGTTCGCCTGCCGGTCATGGGTAGGTGCCGAACTCGTGAACTGCCTTGAACATGGCCTCGTAGTTCGCCAGCACGTGCGGTGGCAGCGGGACCATGAAGGGAGCTGCCGTCGGCAGGACCACGAACCGTCCGCCCGGCTTGCCGGCTTCGATGGCGTGGCGCACTTGCTGGCGGATCTGTGCCGGGGTGTCCTTCTCGAGCTTCACCGCCTGCATCGAACCCATGATGCACATGCGCTGGCCGATCCGCTTCTTGACCTCGGCCAGGGTGACGTCGGCCGTGGCCAGGGGCAGGATCTCGATCGGTTCCAGGGCGTCTGCCCCGATGCCCGCAATCATGTCGAGGATGTCGCGCAGTCGCCCGTGGCAGTGGATGACGCTGAAGTTGCCGGTTTCGTGAATAGCGCGGGTGGCGGCTTGGTCGCGTTCCACGACATATCGCGGGAAGTAGACGGCCGGGTTCATCAGCGGGGCCCCGCAGTACTCAGGTCCCCAAAGACGGAAGACTGCGTTCTTGACCACACCGCCGATCGCTCGAGTCGCTCGCAGAACCTGCTCCTGGGCCTTGTCCAGAAGGGCCCGAATTGGACCGTCGTCGGTGTAGCATCGCATCACGAAGTCCTCGAAGTCGAACAGGCCGACCACATGGCCGACGGCGTCTCCGAGGCTGAAGCAGAGGATTCCGTGCTCGCCGACTCGGGCCTCGAGATTCCTCAGGGCCTCGGCATTGACCTGGGTGGGCGGATCCGGCAGCGACAGGACCCGCTCGATGTCCTGGTCGCTCTTGATGAGCGGTTCGATCTGCCAGAAGGTCATCTGGCCGGGATGGCGTCGGGACACGGCCCGGAGCTTGCCCTTGGCGGTTTCGATCTCGATGCTCCGAACGACGCTTCCGCCCTCGTGCTTGTGTTCCTGGCCGTAGACCGCATTGGGATCGCCGAGCAGCACGGGGGCGTCAATCGGCCCGCGGACGAAGCTGTCTCCGTAGCTAGCCTCCAGTTCGAGAAGCGGGGCGTAGCTCGGTTCCCGGTTGGCCCACTCATCGTTGTAGGGTGTGTGTTCATAGAGGGTGACGGGCACGCGGTCGGGTGTGCCGCCTCTCAAGACCGTTAACAATCGTTCTCGCGAAGTCATCGCAGAAGGCGCCACTCGCAGCGGAACACGAGAAACCAGAACACGAGGTCGACCGTCTTCTCCAACCTTTGGGCTGAACCGGCGGCCGGGCACGTTCCACAGGCCTCAAGGTCGAAATCCCCGGTGTCGTCCCGATGCGTGCTTCTGGGGGGGACACGCGGGATCGAGTTCTTATACGGCATGGCGTTGGGTGGCTCAATGCTGGGCCCGCCGAGCGGGCGAAAGAAAACCGGTCCGGGCCTTGGGGAGTGGGGCTCGTTAAAGTTTAGATGTATTACAACCGCTAATGCTTGAGCTGCGAGTGCTGGGAGATGGCGGGTCTGGGGAGATGGGGGACAAGGTTGGGCTGCCCGGTTGCGGCGCGGGGCCACTCGTTTGCCATGCCCTTGCCTTCTGGTCTGGGTACGAGGGTGGCGTCAGTTGTTCTTGCCCGCCAAGGCCTGCTCGATGGTCTCGAAGACCGGAAAGATGCTGGTGAGTCGTGTGGTTGCCAGCAGGTCGTGGATGTCAGGCGTGGGCGAGACGAGGTGGATGGTCCCTCCATGATGGCGGGAGCGGAGGTGGGCGGCCACGATGCCTCCGAGCCCGACCGAGCTGATGAACTCCAGGGCGGAGAGATCAAGGACGAGAAGCGGAGGCTGGCGGCCCACCAGCTCGAGCAGGGCATCCTCCAGGTCGGTCGAGACCAGCATGCCCGCCGATCCGATCAGCTTGGCCACGATGGCCGTGCCTCGCTCCTCGACTTCAACGTGAAAGAAATCAGCGGACGACGAATCCATCAGCGGTTCTCCTTGACGAGTTGGACCTCGTTGCCCCGGTCATTGAAGGTCACGGCATCCAGATACGCCCGCATGAGCATGATTCCCCGTCCACAAGGCAGGGAGATCCGATCTGGGTTGGTGGGATCGGGCACTGCGGCGGGATCGAAGCCCGGCCCCTCGTCGCGAACGCGCACGACCGCCCTTTGCCTGTCGATGTCGTAACTGATCGTGATCCGCTTGGTGCTGTCGCCCCGGTGGCCGTGCTTGTGCGCGTTGACGATCGCCTCCTCGAGGGCCAGTCGGATCGCGAAACTGCATTCGTGGCTGTAGCCCAACGCCCGTGTGACGCGAAGGACCTCTTCCTCGACGTCACGAGCGGCGTGCAGGTCGCTGCAGATGACCACCTGGCGGGCTAATGACTGCGGGTTGAAGGCCATGGTGTATCAGACGAAGGCTCTCACCGCCGCGTCGGTGGTGCTCTGGATATTGAAGAGCCGGTTCAGCCTGGTGATCTTAAACACCTCGTAAATCTGGGGGTGGATGTTGGCCAGGACCAGCTGACCGTGTCGCTCGGCGATCTGTTTATTGACGGTGATCAGCACGCCGAGAGCGGCGCTCGACATGTGCTCGACCTTCCGAAAGCTCAGCAGCACCTTGGGAACTGGTTCTGCCGCCACCAGGCCAGTGAGTTTCTCGAGGATCTGGCCGATCACGACCTCTTCGAGAATCTTGCGGTCCTCGAATTCGACGACGCTGATGCTGTCCTGCTTGCGTATCGTGAGGCTAGCCTCTACCTCTGGCATCGAACCGACTCCCGATATGTCCGCAAAAAATGCACCTGTAAGCCATTAGACCCGTTGTGTTTGGGCTTGTCAACGGGTGATCCCGGGGCGGGCGGAAGCGTCTTGGTTTCGGACATCTGCTTGGGCTATGATAGGGCACCGGCGAATGCCCGGCCGAACTGGAGTTGTGTATACGTGAACCGGAGAATAGTGGCGATTCTTGCCGTCCTGGCGGTGCTTGGCCTGCCCGGCTCGGCGATGGCCTGGGGGGCGGCCATGCACGTCAACCTGGCGAGTGACCTCCTGGGGCAACTGCAGCTGCTGCCGGCGGCGACTGCCGCCATTCTCATTCGGCACCGGCGTGACTACCTTTTCGGGAACATCGCCGCGGACGTGGTCCTGGCCAAGAAGTGGAGCCGGGTGCGTCAGTTCTGCCATCACTGGGGGACTGGTCTGGCCATGCTGGCCGAGGCTCGCAACCACCAAGGGCGGGCCTTTGCCCTGGGGTATCTCTCGCACCTGGCTGCTGACACCGTGTCGCACAACAAGTTCCTGCCCCGGCAGATGACCATGACCCGGACGACGCTGTCTCTCGGACATCTCTACTGGGAGATGAGAGCCGATTCCATGGTCGCACCGCGCTATTGGGAGGAACTTCGGCGCCTGCTCCGCGAGGTCTTCGACGAACACGAGGCCTGCCTGCAGGCCCGGTTCAAGAACACGTTCCTGCCGTTCACGGCCAACTGGCGGGTGTTCTACCGGCTGAACCGCTTCCTGGGCCAGAAGATGTGGCGGAAGACACTGGATCGATGGTATAACCTGTCTCGCTGGCGGCTGTCCGAATCGATGCTCAACAGCTATCGGGCAGAGTGCCTGGAACGGATGCGTGACGTTGTGGCCCGGCCGCGAGACTCTGAGCTGCTCCGCGAGGACCCCAACGGGAACGCTGCCTTGGCTTACACCAAGGCGCAGCGACGACAGTTGCGCCAGATGGCCCGGGCGGGCCTGGTTGCGCCCCATGTTCTGTATGAGGCTGCCGTGGGGCATGCTCCGGCTCCGGCAAGAGGGGTCCGGCATCGGGTGAGGAGTGCCCATGAAAGCTGAGACGCTGTTGGCCAAGTTGAACGAATTCCGCAAGGACGCCGAGGGTGACCCGGCGGATGTGGAGTGGTTGGCCCTCCACCACGCATTCTGCTTCATCTCCTACAAGATGGGCGAGTTCCAGGCGTACCTTGATGAAGCGGCCAGGACCTCTGCCCGAGGCGGGAACCAAGACGATGAGCACTGAGGCAACAAACGACAGGGCAGTTCTGACCATCGGCGGCAAGACCTACGAGCTGCCGGTCAAAATCGGGACCGAGGGCGAGATGGCGATCGACATCACCAGCCTCAGGTCCACGACCGGAGCGATCACGCTCGACGACGGGTACGGCAACACCGGCTCGTGCGAGAGCGCGATCACGTTCATCGACGGCGACCAGGGCATCCTCCGATATCGCGGCTATCCGATCGAGCAGCTCGCTGAGCAGTCCACGTTTGTGGAGTCGTCCTATCTTCTGATCTTCGGAGAACTGCCGACCGGTCCGCAACTCGCCGAGTTTCGCCGCCTGCTGTGCGAGCATGAGTTCATTCACGAGGACATGCGTCATCAGTTCGAGGGCTTTCCGCCCAATGCCCACCCCATGGCCATTCTGTCGGCCATGATCAACGCCCTTGGGGCGTATGAGCCGGACCTGCTCGAGCCGGAAGACGACAGCCGATTCATCGACGCTGCGGCCCGGCTCATGAGCAAGATCCGCACGGTCGCGGCGGCCAGCTACAAGAAATCGCTGGGCCAGCCGATGATCTATCCGAGGTACGACCTCCAGTATGTGCCCAACTTTCTGCACATGATGTTCAGCAAGCCGAACCACCCGCACCAGCCACTGCCGGAGGTGGTCAGCGCCCTGCGCCAGATCCTCATTCTCCACGCCGACCATGAGCAGAACTGCTCGACCTCGACGGTTCGCATGGTCGGGTCAAGCCAGGCGAATCTGTATGCCTCGGTGGCGTCGGGCGTCTGCGCCCTGTGGGGCCCACTCCATGGAGGAGCCAATCAGGCGGTGATCGACATGCTCGATCAGATCATCGCCAGCGGGGAGACTCCGGAGGCGTTCATCGCCCGGGTCAAGGACAGGAACTCGAAGATCCGTCTCATGGGCTTCGGCCACCGTGTATACAAGAACTACGATCCGCGGGCCAAGATCCTCAAGGTGGCCTGCGACAGGATGCTCAACAAGCTCGGGATTCACGACCGGATGCTCGACGTCGCGATGAAACTGGAGGAGGTCGCCCTCAAGGACTCCTACTTCATCGACCGGAAGCTGTATCCCAACGTCGACTTCTACAGCGGGATCATCATGAAAGCCATCGGGATTCCCACGGACATGTTCCCGGTCATGTTTGCCATCGGCCGCCTGCCCGGCTGGATCGCCCACTGGCGGGAAGCGCATCTGCAGCCGTCGCAGAAGATTCATCGACCGCGGCAATTGTACATCGGGGCCAGAATGCGTGATTATCAGCCGATCGACAGGCGCAGGTAGGGCGGCCGGCCGAGCCGATCCGGACCGGCGGTGGCCCTCGGTCCATGCCGGTCGAGGTGGATCGGAAGGACCCGCCGTTGCTGGCGGCATGCTCCGTGCCCCGACGAGCGTCCCGGCCGATCTCCCTCAAGCTCATGCTTCACCATGTCCGGCGAATTGACGAGTTCCGTTGTTGTCTGTCCGGATCCGGAGACGCCGGTATTGCGGACTCGGGCCGCGGTGCTGGCCGGCCGGCTGCAGCTTCCGTTGGCGGCATTGCCGGTCGCCGCTCGCCTGCTGGTTTTGGCCGTCACTGGTGAGCGATTGGAGCTCCGAGAAGGCGGGGTCCGCAGGAGCCGGCCGATCTTCGTCGACTTCGTTTCGGGTGATGTGGTCCGTGGGCATCGGGACGTCGGCCTGGCCGGCCGCCTCATTGCCCGAGCGATCGGCTTCAAGGGCAAGCCGCAGGTCATTGTGGACGCGACTGCTGGATTGGGGCGCGATTCGCGGGTCATGGCATCGCTGGGTTGCATGGTCACGGCAGTGGAACGGTCACCGGTGTTGTTCGCCTTGCTGGCTGACGGGCTGGATCGCGCCGGATCCGGCGCCGAGGCGGGCCCGGCTCTTCGGGGGCGATTGCGGCTGGTGGAGGGAGACGCTCGGAGCGTGCTCGTGCGGCTGGCCGAGGATCAGCGGCCGGATGTGGTTTACATCGATCCGATGTTCCCGCCGAGCGGGAAACAGGCGTTAGCCAGGAAGGAGATGCGCATCTGCCGGAGGGTGGTTGGCGACGATCCCGACGCCGGGGGGCTTGTTCGGGTTGCCATGCAGGCGGCACGACGGCGCGTAGTGGTCAAGCGGTGGCTGCGTGTGCCCCCGCTTCGGGAGGATCCGGACATTGTCTACCGCGGGAAGACCATCCGATACGACGTTTACCTGCCTGGTCTGGCGAAGCCCGGGACCGCAAACGCGTAGTCGCCCGATCCGATTCTGCAGACCAATGACTCCTCGGCGGCATCGGGCAGGACGGTGACGCCAACGGCCTGGCTCAGGGGTCGCCCTGCTTCGCTCACCGCCTTGAGTTCCCGGGCAGGCAGGTAGACGGTGGCCTTGGTGTTGGCCGGCACGGTCACATCGACCAGGAGGGTGTCTCGATCGATTCGCCACTGGCAGCCGACTGGCCCGCGGACCGAGTTGTAGGTTCCCTTGACCCAGGTCAGATCGGCCACCACCTGGGGGCGAATGATGATGCGATCGAAGCCGAGGGCGGCCGGGTCCGGGTTGATGCCCGCCAGGGCTTTGAAGAACCACTCGCCAACCGAGCCGAACATGGGATGGTTGTGTGAGAACACGTTGTCGCTGAACTCCCAATGCTCCCACAGCGTGGTTGCCCCGTTCTGGAGCATGTGGCCCCAGCCGGGGAAGGTTTTCTGGCTCACCATGGTGTAGGCCAGATCGGCTCGGCCCAGATCGGTCAGGGTGTTGAGCATGTACTTGGTTCCGAAGATGCCGGTAGCGAGATGGCCCTTGTTCTTGTTGGTGATGTTGTCGGCCAGGACGCCCAGGACCGCGGTCCGGGCTTCCGGCGGGACCAGGTCCCAATAGAGGGCGAACGACTGGCAGGCCTGGGTGCCGCTGTCGTAGACGCCGGTGTCCGGCTTGAGAAAGCGGGCATTGAACGCATTGCGGATGCCCTCGGCCAGGAGTTCGAATCGGGAGGCGTCCTCGATCTGCCCCAGCTCGCGAGCGATCCTGGCGAAGGACCGCACGTTGGCATAGTAGAACGCGGTACTGGTTAAAGGGATACTCTTAGGCTCCAGGCACTCGTGGTCGCCGAGGCACTGGGTGTGGATGTGGTCCTTGGCTCGCTGCTCCAGGAACTCGATCCATCGCTTGGTCAGGGCATAGTGCCTCTGCATCAGCCGGCGGTCGCCGTAGTACTGGTAGAGTTGGGCCTGGAGGATGGGGAGCACGCTGCCCCAGCCGATCGGGCCGACCCCGTTGCCGTAGCCGGCGCTATCCGCGTCGATTCCCACGAAGGGGGCGGTCTCCGTCATGCCGCCGTCTGGGCGAACGGCGTCCGCCTGGTCGCGAATTGTCTTGGCGTAGAAGCGGGCCATGTCGAAGTTGAACATGCCCGTTTCGCTGCATGCGATGACGTCGCCGCCGTAGCCGAACTTCTCGCGGTGTGGACAGTCGGATTGCACGCTGAACAGGTTGCTCAGCTGCGTCCACTCGATCATCTGCTGTATCTGGTTGAGCATCTCGTTGGAGCAGGAGAAAGAGCCGACCTGGGCGACGGCCGAGTTAAGTCGCAGGCCCTCGACGGCGTCTTGTCCGGGTCGACCCGGGTATCCGGTGACCTCGACGTAGCGGAAGCCGTGAAAGGTGAATCGGGGCGTGTAGACTTCCTCGCCGCCCCCCTTGAGGATGTACGTTTCGCTTTGCCAGGCGATGTCGGGTGCTCCCGGACCGCCCATACTGACAATCTTGTTGGAGGGTAATGGTTCTCCAGGCGTGGTGGCCGGAGGTCTGGCGGTCTTGATCTGGCCGGCCACGGAGGTCATGAAGTTGAGCGTGCCATCCGGGTAAAGAAGCTCGCCGTATCGAAGGACAACCCGGTCGCCGGCTTCGCCTTTGACTCTCAAGCGGACCCAACCCGCGAAGTTCTGGCCCATGTCATAGATGAACACTCCCGGCTTCGGCTCGGTCAGCTTGACCGGCTTGAGCGTGC
>Ga0209310_1000096_pt1 | contig 149058 bp, 82 predicted proteins | sample AD_UKC030_MetaG_FD_184415 | JGI IMG/M metagenome (GOLD analysis project Ga0209310, IMG submission 184415) | Active sludge microbial communities of municipal wastewater-treating anaerobic digesters from USA - AD_UKC030_MetaG (SPAdes) (version 2) | ecosystem: Engineered > Bioreactor > Anaerobic >... | reverse complement strand
TCGAGGCCGGCCATTGCAACGACACGCTGCTGGCTGTCACGGCAGTGATCTCGAGGTTGGATGGAGCGGTGGGCGCCAGAGAATCCGGGGCCCATGAATTCTCGCTGAGATCTCGGATGCGGATGTTCCTGAACCGCGCAACGGCGCCTTTGGGCCACTCGGCGGGGGAGTCATGGACCTGCGGATTGCCGGCCTGATAATCGATCGTGACCTGGTATGCTTTCCCATCAGCCGTCGTCCGCGTGTACAAGCCGGTGTCCACTCCCCAGTCCGGCCAGACCTCGAACGTGACCTCGAAATCGCCGAAGGATCGGTCGCTGAGAAGAAGGCCGCCATTGCCGCTGCCGGGCGGGTTCTGCTGGCCGACGATGGCGCCGCCGCCGACCTGCCAGAGGCCGCCCGCGCTGTGCCAGCCGGCGAGGTCCACCCCGTTGTCCAGGCGCACGATGGCGTCGTTCCGCCAGTAATCCGCGTGGTAGGTGGCCCCGTCCTTGTTCCAGATCTTGGTGACGATATCGATGTCGCCGTCGCCGTCCACGTCGCCGATGGCGGCGTCGTGCCAGCCGGGATTGAACGAGGCCAATGGGGTCGCATCTGAATAATTGACAAATGAGGCGAGGGGGATCAAACCCAGGCGCGGCGCGATCGCCGTGGGCCAGAATATTCAACGCCTGATAGCCATGCGATTCCCCGGGAGCGTTCTCGGGGCGCGCTGCTAAGGGTCTGTGCAAAAATTACTTGCGATTTTGGCGGGAGCGCCGCCGGGCCCGATGCCAGGCGCGTGCCTGCCGCGGCGGCGCAGGCAGGCAAGGGAGGGAGTGTATCCTCCTGCGATACTCAACCGACCGAGCAACAAAGCAGATTGGCCCGGCGTCGGTGAGCCGGGACGTTCGGCATGAAACTCTACCGGCAGAATCGGGCTCTTTCCGTGGTTGACCTTGGCGAATGCGACGAGATGCGTGCGTTGGCCGAACTCAAATCTACCTACGAAGCTGCGTTGCAGTCCTACGGCTCCGGCGAAGAGGCTCTTGAGAAAACCGGATTTGGCCTGTCTCGAACAGATGAAGATTTCCTGGAGGCATGCTGTAATGGTCGTGAGTCGGTCGTCTTCCATTCAGATCGCCTTGTCTTCGGGTCGAAGTTCACCCGCTTCTTCTGTGTCAAACAGCACTATCGGATTCTGGTTGACCGGGCGAAGGCTGAGCAGGTGATCCGCGACTATTTCCGGATGCCTCGTGAAACATTTGAAGCTGCATACCAGGCATTTGCCACCCGATAAAATTATGCGCTGCCGATCCACCAATGCTGAATCGCTGCACCGAATGGCGGTCCGGCGGAGCCGCCTGGCAATTCGGGAGTCAGCAGCGGGCCGCCATCGGGGAGCTGAGCGTTCGCTGACATCGCACGTCTCGTGAAAGATGGAACCATGAAAGACAATTGGTCGTTCGCAGACCCGAAGGATGCCGCCGTCTTCACCACTGCACAGGTCTTGCGGCTTCGGCAGCCCATCTTGCATGTTTCCCACGATGACAAAGACGGCGCGTGGCAGTTTCACACGGGGGTACAGCAGGTTTCCGCGGCGGATGCGATGATCGTGGTGTTGATCGGAATGGTTGAGCACGACCCGAGCATTTGCGAGTTGGCCGATTTGCCGTGCGGTGGGTACGCGGAGCGTGACGGCCTCGGCAGCCCTTGGAGGAGAGCACCGCGATGATCGAGTTGTACAGAAGATCGGCGAACAAACCGGCTGCAGGCAAGGCCGGGATCGCGTCTCAGTTGGCAATCGGGCATCATTGGTCCGGCGTCGGTGAGCCGGAGCGTTAGGCGGCGAGAGGCTGATAAAGGGTCGATCATAACTAATGACACAAAGGGCCGTTTCCTGCATTTGACCCCCATGCCGCGGAAACCCCGCATCGCATGACCCGGGTCGTTAGCCAAAGCATTGAATACAGGCACGAAAAAGCGCGCGAAGAACCGGGGCAGTACCAAGCCAAGTCCGCTGCAACAAAGAAATGCAGCTGCTGATCCTCCGATGAACCAGAGAATGTGATAGCGGAAGACCGCAAACAGATACAAGACAACCTCGCTCAGCGCGAACGCGAAGACAAGCCCGCCAAGCAATCCCAACACGCGGTGTAGCGCGCCTTCCAATCTTTGGAGGAAGGCTCGCAGCATGACATGCCGTGTGTGTCAGCGACTCAGGTCAGCGACGGAAGCTTGCCGCCGAGGACGTTCGACTTGTCCGATGGGATTGATCCGGCGATCAAACAAACACTCTCCTGATGGCTTTTTCGTAATATGTCTGGATCCGACCCGATTGCATCGTTTGCTTTCTGAGTCGCCCGGTAATCCCCTCATCACCGCGGCATCAGCGCGAACACGCCCCAGCCCAGGTATTCACGTGTGCAAGCGGCGTGGCGCTCGGGTTCGGAGGCCAGTTTGGCTCGCACATCTTTCGCGAGCTCGTCGCCGGGATTGGCTTCAAGCCATCGGCGCATGGTGAGCCATTTGGCCGCCTCGTATCTGTCCCAGCCGTCTTGGTCAGCCAGAACCATTTCAACGACGTCGTAGCCAAGGCGGCCGAAAGACGCGAGAAGATCTGGAAGTGTGAGAAAGTCGGAGATCGAGCTGGCAAGACATCCCTTGGCAATATCTTCCGTCGGCGGCAACTGCCGCCAGTAGGGCTCGCCAATGAGGAGGATTCCTCCGGGGCGCAGGCTCCGCGCCAGAAGCTCGATCGTGCCGGCGACTCCCCCGGCGATCCATGTGGCGCCGACACAGGCTGCCACGCTGACCTTCTCGTCCGAGACATAGCCGGCAGCATCGCCATGGATGAACTTGACTTGATCGGCGACGCCGAGTTCTTCAGCGCGGTGCTTCGCTTGCTCGGTGAACAACCGGCTCATGTCGATGCCGGTGCCGACGACGCCATGATCGCGCGCCCACGTGCACAGCATCTCCCCTGAACCGCTGCCGAGGTCGAGCACTCGGGCCCCCGATTCCAGACGCAGCGCCGCGCCGAGAATGGCGAGCTTCTCGGGCGTGATCGGGTTGTGGATGCGGTGAGCGCTCTCAGTGATGTTGAAGATTCGTGGGATGTCCATTGTGGAATAGTTCCTTACGGGTGTGAATAGACTCGGCCACAGAGCCTAACGACAACTGATAATCGACGGTGGTTCCGATCACACGGAAGTAGCCTATTCCGGCAACCAAGCCTCCTGTGCCACCAAAGCTGCCCGACAGTGGAGCCTCGAAGCTGCCCTGAGCGAAGCACGTTTCAGCCGCCAAAAGGAGGCAGCAGAGTGCGAAGAACATGGCTGCCTCTTTCGCCAGGGTCGCTTCATAGACCGTCTCCGGCAAGCCGGGCCGCAGATCCCGGTGCAACTCAACCGCACCATCGACGGCCACAGTCCCTATCGGATTCTCGATCATCGCCGTGTCTTTGTGCCTCCTTGAGAGCCATTCTTGTCTCAAACTCGGTTGCGTTACGCGAATTGGCCAGGGGTCGATGCAGGCAAGGGTCCCACGGTTCAACGGAGGAAGTCAAGCGAACGGTTTGAAAGGGAATTAGCGGGGGGCTTTTTTCTGGCGAGGTCAGGTTCGGGCGGCACCGGGTTTTTGTTTGGACGGCGTTGCGGTGTTCGGACAAGTCGAGCTTGTGATTCTACTGCCATGACAGAGTCGATGTCTGGTCCGGTCGCCGACTGGTTTCCCGGGCGGGAGGCGGATTTGTCAAATATGTAGATGCGACCCCATTGCCCCCCAATATGCCCGGGGAAAATTGGGCTTCACTTTTTGCGCGTAACGCGAATGATTCAAGAATGCACGCCCTGTGGCCGGCCGAACGCTGGCGCCCGGCACGTGTGGATTGGCGAAATCAAATCTGTGGAGCTTGAGTGAATCGCATCCTGAGCCTGATCGCCCGCCTTAGGGTCTGTGCAAAAATTACTTCCGATTTTGGCGGGAGCGCCGCCGGGCCAGATGCGAGGCGCAAGGGAGGGAGTGTATCCCCCCGCGATACTCGACCGACCGAGCAACGAAGCAGATGGCCCGGCGCCGCCCCGCCCCTGCGGGCTGGAGGCCTTGGGCGCGCTGGCTTTGTTGCTCCTCGCTCACAGACCGCGCGGGTATGCTCGCTCGTCGCGCCTTGCCAGCCCGCCCAATCCCCTCCAGCAAAATCGGAATTATTTTTTGCACAGACCCTTAGTTGTCCGGAACCGTCCGGGCTGACGCCGCATGCCTGGGCCACGCCCTTCCGTGGCTTGGATCCGATCCGGAGGACCGGGGGCGCCGGCGTCGGGCGGCGGCTCTCCATCGGTTCGCGCTGTATCGGCGTGATCGTTGCTGGATTCTGGTTCGTCTCGGGGCTCGGAGCGGCGGCCGCCGATGGCTCGAAGCCCGGCACGGCGGCGTCCGCCGAAATCTACCGCTTCGCGGCAGGCGACCTGGAGGCCGTGTTTCGCACAGCCGCCGGCGGGATTCAGCTCGAATCGATCGAGGACGCGCGAACGCGGACGGCGCTGGCGGTGAAGGGGGCTCCGCTGTTCAGCCTGCACATGCGGCGCGTTTCGAACGGAGAGGAGCGGATGCTGACCGCGAGCGATGGCTGGGGCAAAACGAGCGCGGGATCGTCGCGGGGCGGTTTTGTGTTCGAGTGGGCCGCGTTCCCGGAGGGCGAGCTGGCGGGCCTGACCGTGCGGGCCACGGCCAGGCTCGACGCGCCTGAGAGCGCGATCCGCTGGGCCCTCGACGTGGAGAACCGCTCGGCGGACTGGAGCGTGCGGCGATGTGTCTTTCCGCAGCTGGATCTGGCGGAGACAAGCGAGGACGGCGCGCTGCTCTTTCCCCGCGGTCCGGGCGAGGTGCAGCGCGGCGCGTGGCGGCGGGAGTTTCATTATCGCGGGAATTACCCTTCCGGCTGGTGCTCGATGCAGTTCCTGGCGGCCTATCGGGAGGGCGCCTCGCCCACCGGCCTGTATGTGGGGCTCCACGATCCGTGGGGCAGCACCAAGCACCTGGATTTTCTCAGCACCCCGAAGTCCCGCACGGTGCGGCTGAGCGTGGATGTGCCGGCGGCGGATATGAACCAGGCCGGGAATGACTTCAGATCCAGCGGCGAGGTGGTCTGGAGGCTGCTCCGGGGCGACTGGTATGACGCGGCCCGGATCTATCGGAGCTGGGCGCGGAAGGAGGCCCGCTGGTGGCCGAGCCTGGGCCCCGAGGGGCGGGCGGACACGCCGCTGTGGATGCGTGAATTGAGCGCCTGGGTCATGACGGGAGGGGCGCCCGAGGAGTGCCTGCCCGCAGTGAAAGCCTTTCGCGCCGCTCTTGGGCTCCCCGTCGGATTTCATTGGTATCGCTGGCATCAGATTCCGTTCGACAACGATTATCCCCATTATTTTCCCACGAAGACCGGGTTCGCCCAGGGGGTCGGCGAGTTGCAGAGAGCGGGCGTTTGCGTGATGCCGTACATCAACGGCCGGCTGTGGGATTCCAAGGACGGCGGCGCGGAGGATTTGGAGTTCAGCCGGGTGGCCCTGGGTGCGGCGACGAAGAAGGAGGACGGCCAGCCGTTTCTCGAGCAATATGGGAGCAAGGAAACCAACGGAGAACCGGTCAGCCTGGCCGTGATGTGCCCAGCCACAAAGCTGTGGAAGGATCGGGTGCGCGACATCGTGCTGCGTCTCCAGCGCGACGAAGGGACCCTGGGGGTGTATATCGACCAGATCGCGGCGGCCGCGCCCGCGCTCTGCATGGACAAGGACCACGGCCATCCGCTGGGCGGCGGGCGTTGGTGGACCCAAGGCTACTGGGATCTGCTCGATGCCATACGCGTGGCGATGCCGCCGGGCCGGGTGCTCACGTCCGAGTGCAACGCCGAGTCGTTTGTCCGCTGGTTCGACGGCTATCTCACCTGGCACTGGCAATACCCGGGTCAGGTGCCGGCCTTCCCCGCGATCTACGGCGGCGCCGTCCAGATGTTCGGCCGGGCGTATCGGGGCGGACCAACCCAAGACCTGGCCATGCGCATGAAGGCCGGACAGCAGCTCGTGTTCGGCGAGCAGATCGGGTGGTTCGATCCCAAGCAGGCCGTCGAGCCCCAGAACCTCGAGTTTCTGCGGAAGGTGATCCAGGTGCGGTGGAACCATCGCCGCTACTTTTACGCTGGCGAAATGTCGCGGCCGCCCCGGCTGTCCGGCGATGTTCCCCAGGTCCGGGCCGACTGGCAATGGTCGGGGGAATGGCCGGTGACAACCGATGCCGTGCTCACCGGCGCCTGGCGCCTGCCGGCGGAGAATCGCGTTCTGCTGCTCTTCGCCAACGTGAGCGACTCCGCGGTCAAGGCCAGATGCGTGCTCGATCTCGAAGAATACGGTTTGACGCAATCGCAAGTGCGGCGCGTGTCGAGCCTGGACGGGGTGAAATCCTCGGATGAATTGTTTGCTGTCGAGCGGCTTGCCGAGCCAATCGAGTTTGCGGCGAAGTCCGTGGCGGCCTGGGAGCTAACACCCTAAGGGTCTAAGCGACAAGAAAGTATCCACTGAATGAAAACTCGATTTCGCAAGCAAAAAGCTGGTGCGTGGATTGGATGGATGGCTTTGCTATTCGGGGTGGCGGGGTGGGCGGCGCCGGACTACGACCTGGTGCTGCGTCGGGGCCGGGTGATTGACGGGACTGGCAATCCGGCCTATCGCGCCGATGTGGCGATCCGGGATGGCCGGATCGCGGCGATCGGCAGGATCGCCGGGACCGGGCGCCAGGAGAGGGACGTGGGCGGGCGCCTGGTGGCGCCGGGGTTCATCGACGTGCACACGCACGCCGAGGAACTGGAGGAGCTGCCGCTGGCGGAGAACTTCGCGCGCCAGGGGGTCACCACCGTCGTGATGGGCAACTGTGGATCGTCCCGGCTCGATCTGGGCGCTTATTTCCGCCGGCTCGAGACCAACGGCATCAGCGTGAACGCAGCGTCTCTGGTCGGGCACGGCACCGTGCGGGGCCGGGCGATGAAAGGCGCATCGGATCGGCCGCCCACCGAGGTGGAGCTAGCGGAGATGCGAGGCCTGGTGGCCCAGGCCATGCGGGACGGCGCGGTGGGGCTCTCGACGGGCTTGATCTATCTGCCGGGCAGCTTCGCCCGCACCGAAGAGATCGTCGAGCTGGCCAAGGTGGCGGCCGATTACGACGGCATCTACGCCACGCACATGCGCAGCGAGAGCGGCAGGATCTTCGAGGCGCTGGAGGAAGTCTTCACGATCGCGCGCGAGGCGGGCATACGGGCGCAGGTCTCCCACATCAAGCTTTCCGGGAAACCGAACTGGGGGAGGGCGGCGGAGGTGCTGGGGGCGATCGAGAAGGCGCGCGCGGAGGGGCTGGACATCACGCAGGACCAGTATCTCTACGTGGCATCGAGCACGGGGATCAGCCAATTGATACCGGACGCCGCGCTCGATGGCGGCCGGCTGCGGGAGCGGCTGGCCGATCCGCCGCAAAAGACCGCGATCATCGCCGGGATGAAAGCCATCCTGTCCCGGGCGGGCAGGGAGGATTACGAGTACGCGCAGATCGCCTTTTGCCGGTCCCGGCCGGACTTGAACGGGCTGCGGATACCCGAGGCTGCGCGGAAAGCGAGGGGATCGGATTCCCTGGATGACCAGATCGAATTGATCCTGGATCTCCAGGCGCGCGGCGGCGCGACGGGCGTGTTTTACGGCATCAACGAGGAGGATCTCCAGTCCTTCCTGCGCCATCCCCACACGATGATCGGATCCGACAGCGGCGTGCGGCGCTGGGAGGAAGGGGTGCCCCACCCGCGCGGGTACGGGAACAGCGCGCGGCTCCTGGCGCGCTATGTCCGCGAGCTCGGATGCCTGCGGATCGAGGATGCGATTCGGCGGATGACGTCCTTGCCGGCAACGGCCTTCCGGCTCACCGATCGGGGCCTGCTCCGGCCGGGATGCTGGGCTGACGTCGTGGTTTTCGATCCGGCGCAAGTCCAGGATCGAGCGACGTTCGAGCATCCGCACCAGTATGCGGCCGGATTCGACTGGGTGCTGGTCAATGGCGTTGCGGTTGTGGAACAGGATCGCCACACGGGGCAGCGCCCGGGCCGGGTCATCCGGAGATCGCAGACCGCGGCCGCCGGGAACGAGCCGGCTGCGGCCGATTGATCAAGCGGGTGCGGAGCAGTCGGGAACGGCGGCGGATCGTTTGCGTCCTGGGGGGGAGGCCGATTTCTTGCGCTTGGCGGCGGGTTTGGCGGCCGGGGGAGGGGCCTGGGCGGACTGGGATTCCGGGGTGGCGATGTCCTGGGGCAGGATGTGGAGATAGCGGCCGCAGGTATCGCAGATTACAATATCTTCGGCGCGAACGACCTCAGCGAATATGCCTGTCGCAAGCCTCATGTGGCACTCGGCGCACACCCCGTGGCGCACCAGGGCCACGCCCTTGCGGTTGCGGGATCGAAGCCGGTCGTAATGGCCAAGGATCGGAGGCGGTATTTGTTGCCGCAGTTCCTGGATCGCGGCGGTTTTATGGGTAGAATCCGGTGTCGGTTCCATCTCCAGCGTTTGGAGATTGAAGAGCTGAGCGATAAAGTTTTTCATCGAACATTGAGCGCACTCATCGTGCCTCTGCCTGTAATCCTTGAACCGATCGCCGCCTTTTATCAACATCAATGTGAGCCGAATGCACTCCAAACGACGACGCGCCGGTGGTTCGAGCAGGGGCGGAGGCGGGCCGCAGCCGCGGGCGCCATCCGCGGCGGGCGGCGCCGTGCGCGCCGAGAAACCGCCGGCCCGGCGCCGCCGGATGTTCCGATGGGTTGCGATGGGATTTGCGCCGATCCTGGCCCTGGCAGCACTCGAGTGCGGGCTGCGCTGGATCGGTTTCGGCTACCCGGCCCGGTATCTGCTCGAATCGAAGGAAGGCGGGGAGGATCGCTGCCGGGAGAACCAGCAGTTCACGAGGCGCTTCTTCCCGCCATCGCTCACGCGCCATCCCATGGCGATGTCGTTTGCGCGCCGCAAGCCGGAATCGACCTGGCGGGTCTTTCTGATGGGCGAGTCCGCGGCGCAGGGGGATCCGGAGCCGGCGTTCGGCATGGGGCGATTTCTCGAGGTGCTGTTGCGCGAGCGATTCCCGGATGTGCGAATCGAGGTGCTGAACACGGGCATCACGGCCGTCAACTCGCATGTGATCCGCGAGCTGGCGGCCGATTGCGCGCGGGAGACGGCGGATGCGTGGGTCCTCTACATGGGGAACAACGAGGTGGTGGGCCCGTATGGCGCGGGGACCGTGTTCGGGCGCCAGGCCCCCTCCCGGTTCATCCTCTCGGCCGGCCTCTGGCTCAAGGAATGGAGGATCGGCCAAGCCATGGATGAGCTGCGCCGGCTTGCAGCACGGTCGGAGCCGCCTCTCCGATCCTGGGGCGGGATGGAGATGTTTCGGGAGCACGAGGTGGCAGCCGATGATCCCCGGCTGGATCGCGTCCGCTCGCTGTTCCGGGACAACCTCGAGGCCGTCGTGCGATCCGGCCAGGCTTGCGGAGCGCGGGTGCTGGTCGGCACGGTGGGGGTCAACGTCCGGGACTGCGCGCCGTTCGCGTCGCGGCATGGGCGAGCGCTGGGCGAGGCCGAGCTTGCCGCATGGGATCGCGCGTTCGCTGCGGGAGCGAAGGCGGAGGAAGCGGGCCTTTATGCCGATGCGTTGTCCCATTACGCCGCGGCAGCCCGGGCGGACGATGGGCATGCGGAGCTGGCATTTCGGATGGCCAGGTGCATGGCCAGGATCGGGCGGATCGAGGAGGCGCGGCCGGCCTTCCATCGCGCGATCGAGCTGGACGCGCTGCGGTTCCGGGCCGACGCGCGGATCAACGAGACGATCCGCCACACCGCGTCCGGGCGCGAGCCCCAGGGCATCTACCTGCTGGATGTGGCGGCGGGCCTGGCGCGGAGCAGCCCGGACGAGCTGCCCGGGCGCGAGTTCTTTTTCGAGCATGTGCATCTGACGCCGGAGGGCAATTATCGCGTGGGCCGGCAGTTCGCTGAGAAAATGGCGGAATGGATTCGGCCGCGGTCGGCACAGGACCGGGGCCAGTGGCTGGATTTCGACAGCTGCGCGCGGCGGCTGGCCCTGACGCCCTGGAACCGCCACGCCATCCACCAGGCGCTCTGGGAGCGGATGCAGCGCGCCCCCTACACGAGCCAATGCGACCGCCTCGAGCGCGAGCATCGATGCCTCGATGCCCTGGCGCAGCTTCGTCCCTACACCAAGAGCTACGGGACGCATCGGGCCATAAGCGCGTGCCGGCAGGAGATCCTGGGCCAGCCGGACGACCTTTTCCTGCGCCAGAACCTGGCGCGGCTCCTGCAGGCGTCGGGCGACTCGGAAGGCGCGCTGGCGGCATGGAGGGATGTGCTGGACCGGCTGCCGCATCATCCCGAAGCATGGCTGGCGCATGCGGTCCTGCTCGACGAGCTCGGGCGCGGATCCGAGGCCGGCGGCTCGTATCGGCGCGCGGTGGAATGCCGCCCGGCGTATGGCGATGCATGGGCGGCCTGGGCTGACAGCCTCGTGCGGCGCCAGGATTGGAAGACCGCCGAGCGCGCCCTGAGCCGCGCCATCGCCCTGGATCCGGCATCGGCGGGAAGCTGGCTGAACCTCGGGCTCCTGCACAGCCACAAGGGCAGCGTCCGGGAGGCCCAGGCCTGCTTCGAGAGATCGCTGACGCTCCACCCGGCATCGGCCGAAGCCAACCTTGAGCTCGGCCGGCTCGCGCTGGCACAGCATCGGCATGCCGAGGCGGAGCGGTATTTGCGGGAGGCGCTCCGGATCGATCCGGACCTGCCCGGCGTGCAGGCGATGCGGTCGGCGATTCGCGGGGATCGAGAGTGAAGGCTCGATCGGGCGCGCCTGCAGGCCATGCCTGAGGCCGGAACCTCGAGGCTGGACCGCCGAGATCGGAGCCGCCATCTGCGGGGCGATCGGCTGACGGGTGCGCATCGGATCGCATTGGCAGCCGGTTTGACAGGGGCGGGTTGATGGCTAGAGTGGGCGGGTGCGATTTCGCGTCCACTGCCTCCTGCTGGCGGGCGGCTTGGCGGCCGCCGGGGCGGAGCCTGGCCTGGTTCGGGTCGGTGAGGTCTGGAGCTACTGGTCGCAGGCCGATGAATCGATGGCTGCGTCGCCAAGCTGGCGGTTCGCATCTTACAACGACCTGCGGTGGCTGTGCGGGATTTCCGGGTTTGGATACGCAAGTTACGAGACGGCCACGCTCCTGCCCGAGATGGGGTCGGCCGACGCTGGCTGCGCGTTGTTCCGAAAGGTGTTTGCGGTAGCGGACCCGGGGGCGATTCGATGGCTGGTGTTGCGGGCAGATTATCAGGGCGGTTTCGTGGCGTGGATCAACGGCGTGGAGGTCGCACGGCGGGGCGTGGCGGGCGCGCCGGGCGAGCCTGTGCCTGCGGATGAGATCGGCGCGTCGCGGGCGGCCGGGGCTGCCGAGGAATTCGACATCTCGGAGTATCGCGGGGCGCTGGTTCCCGGGGACAACGTCCTGGCCGTCCAGGCCCATCGATCCAGCGGCTACAGCTTCGCCCTGGTCCCTGAGCTCCTGGCCAACATCACGCGCGGCCCCGCGATCTGGCAGTCCCCGATCGGTCGTGTCAGGATCGAGTGGCGCACGCCCGTTCCCACGGATACGCGGGTCGAGTGGGGTGGCACGGAGGCTCTGGGGCGGGCGATCCTGCGGGACGAGAAGGCCACGGAGCACGCCGTCGATCTCGATGGCCTCGAGCCGGGAAGCCGGGGCTTTTATCGGGTGGGCGGCAGCGATGGCCTGGACACTGCCTGGTCGCCGGTCTTGCCGTTTCGAGCCTGGCCGTCGAGCGGGCCGGTGCGGTTTCTCGTCCTGGGCGACAGCGGTTCCGGGCAGTTGCCCCAGCACCAGATCGCCCGCGTGATGGAGACCCTCGAGCCCGACCTCGTGATCCACACCGGAGATATCATCTACCCGTACCTCACCGCCGGGCGCGTGGATCTCAAATGCCTGAGCGTGCACGCCTCCGCGATGGCGACACTCCCGTTCTTCTTCGCGCTCGGCAACCACGATCGGTATGCGAGCCTCACCGACTTTTTCGCCGCGTTTCATCAGCCCGACAACGGGGTGAGCAACGCCAACTTCTTCTCGTTCGACTGTGGGGAGGCGCATTTTGCGGTATTGGACACGGACATGGTATTGGGGCCGGGGATCGAGGATGGGAGCGCGCAGCTCCAATGGCTGGAGGCGGACCTGGCTCGCGCCAGCCGGCCATGGAAGATCCTGGTTTTCCACAATGTCATCCGGTCCTCCGGGCCTCATCGCGGCGACGATTACAACCGAAACGGCGTGGCGGACTGGATCGACATCCAGAGCACCGTGGGGGAGGTGGCCGCCCGGCATGGCGTCCAGATGATCTTCACGGGGCACGATCATTGCTACGAGCGCATGGGGCCGGTGGATGGGGTCCATGTGATCGTCAGCGGCGGGGGCGGAGGCACGCTGTATGCGCGGGCGGGATTCGCCGATCCCACCTTGGCGCAGTACCATCGCCGGTATCATTGCGTGGAGGTGTCTGTAGACCGCGAGCGGCTCGATCTCCGGGCGGTGGACAACGCCGGCGAGGTGTTCGATGCCATGACCCTCCAGCGGATCCCGCCGCGATCCGAAATCCGATCGGCAGCCTGGCACCGGCCGGACATCGAGACCGATCCGATGGACCCGGCGGCCGTCAACCAAGCCGGTCAGACGTTTGATTTCCGGGGCGATTTCATCCCCGTCACCTGCGGCCTATTCTCCAATCTCGGCCGCTGCTACGTGGCCAGCGATGAGTCGAATCTATATGTGGGTCTTGCCCATGTGATGATCGGGCCCGACGATGCGATCGTGCTGGCCGTGGGCACGGCGGCCGACCCGTCCCCGAGCGGGCTGGAGAGGTCGCAGGCCATCGACGGATCCTGCCTGCCGCCGGGATTGCCTCCGCTCGGATGCCGCGGATTCGAGCCGAGGGTGGTCTGCCTGCTGGGGGATGAGCGCGCCGACGGGGCCCGGAGCCCGGCGGTTCGTGCCCTGGGCTCGGCGGCTCTTGCCCAGGGTATCTTCCAGGTAGCGGCTGGCTTTCCCGAGTGTCCGGGCAGCCGCCTGCAGCAGTTCAATCGCTCGCCGCAGGACGCCGAGGCGGCCGGCGAGCAGAACGCCGATTTTATCGAGATCGCCATCCCCCTCGGCGCTTTGGGAGGCCCGTTGGCTGGAGAGGAAATCGCCCTCAGCCTGGCTGCGGTTCGCTGGTCGTCCACCAACGGAGGCTGGCAATACACCGTCGATGCCGGCCGCTTGGGAAGCCGCGACTACGCCGCCGGATTGGACGCCAGCTGCCAATCGCCACCCGAAGAATTCGCGCGCTTTGGCCCCCAGGCGCAGCCCGGGCCTCATCCCGCGCTCGAGCCGGTCTGGGTCCGGCTGGCCCGAAATCCCGACCTCGACGGAGACGGGCTGGACGATGGCTGGGAACGGGAGATGGGATTGGATCCTGCCCGATCGACAGGCGAAGACGGTGCCGCGGGAGATCCCGATTCCGATGGCCACAGCAATCGGGCCGAGATGCTGGCGGGGACGCATCCGCGCCACTGGGAATCGGCGCTGCGGCTATCGGCAGAGACGTTGCCTGGACGCCGGCTGCGGCTCACATGGCCGGCCGTTCCCGGCCGGCGCTACCGCGTGGAATCCCGGGGCGTCGAAGCCAATGCCGTCTGGCAAACGCTGGGATTGCCGGTGACGGCCTATCGCAGCCAAGCCTCTCTGAGCTGCGACCAGCCCGCATCGGCGGCTCGAGTTTACCGGCTGCGGCTCGATGGATCGGAAGGTGGCGCCCACGGAGCGGCCGCCCTGCCTTTCAGCTTTCGGCCTGCAAGGTAGAGCGTGCGCTCCGCCGCGCGCCGACTTAGGGTCTGTGCACAGACCCTTATCAGCTTGTAGCGATCATTGGCTATTCGATCGTTGTGACCTTCGAGCCGTGCTCGAATCGGCCGGCCTCGCGTCCTGCCAGAGCCGCCAGGGCAAGCGACAGCATTTGCACGGGCAGCATCTCGACGACCGGCAGGAGGCGGTCGGCGACCTGGGGGATCCTGAAGGCCGGCTGCGGCGCCTCCGGATCCAGCAGGACCACTTTGCCGCCGGCTTTGGCCGAATCCTGGGCGAGACGACGGTTCAGGGGAATCGAGCTAGCCGCGCCTGCCAGAACCACCAGGGCGACGTCAGGGCCCAGCATTTCGAAGGGCCCGTGGCGGAAGGCGGCGCTGCTGAGGCCCTCGGCGGGGAAATGGGACGATTCCTTCAGGATGAGGCCGCCGCTGCCCACGGTGGCCAGCGACACACCGCGGCCCGCAAGGAACAGACAGCGCGCGCCGCGGATCTCGGCCTGCCACGCGGCAACCTGCCCCGCCCAATCCTCGAGCCGGCCGGCCACCGTCCGGTCCAGACGCCCGAGATCGTCCTGGGTGCGCCCGATGTCCTCGCCCAGCAAGGTGGCCCCCAGCCAGTCGAGCGCGACAAGCGCCGTCAGATAGGTCTTGCAGGCGACTGAGCCTTCGTGTCCGGCCCGTGTGAAAACCACCGCCTGAGCGGATTGGGCGAGCGGGCTCCCGGGCGTGTTGGTGACCCCCACTCGATAGCAGCCCGAGGGCGCCTGCTCGAGCAGACGGACCGTTTCCGCGCTCGCACCCGACTGGGAGACCATGATCAGTAAGGTGCGGGCAGTGACGAGCGCGGGCAGCGCGTGAACGAGCTCGGAGGTCTCGATCAGGAAAGGCGCGTGGCCCGCGGCGGCCAGCCGCAGGCGCAGCGGCTGGAGCGCGTGCAGAGACGATCCCATCCCCGTCAGGACTACGCGGTCAAAGCCGCTTTGCGCCAGCCGCCGCGGGATCTCGGCCGGGAATGACTGGGTTCGGAGCATGGCCTGCGTGTCCGCCAGCGCGGCGGGCTGATCGAGCAGATCGCGCAGGTAATCCCCGGCGATCACTGTTGTGGATGGATTCATATTCGTCGTTTCCGGCATGGACCTTGCGCCAGCCAACCGGATCTGGCAAGCGCCGGCCTACGGCGCCGGCCCTTGGGAGCGCGGAATTCATTCCCCATCCCCGGCAATCAGGGCGCGGTCGAAGCGGACCGAGATGCGCGCTCCGGCAAAGACCACCAGCCTCCACGCTCGCAGTCGCACCGCGGTCCCAGTGTTGCTTTTGGGGGCCGGACGCGCTTGTATTTTCGGGGTGGAAGACTTCTTTCAAGAAGACGAGGAGTATGGCGAGAAGCGGCCGCGACGCCGCGTGCCTCGGGATCGCGTCTTGGAGCCCGAGGAGTCGCTCGAGCGACTGGCCTGGCTGCGGGAGCCAGTGGTCTGGTGGGCAGGATCGGGCGGCCCTCGAAAGGAGCCAACGGAACCGGTTATCTGCACCGCCGCGGATATCGTGGCCGAGCACCTGCGGGGCAAGACCGCAGGGATTTATCGCGTCAAGCTGCGCCCGCCCGCCGGGCACGCGGCTGATCCGCGCAAGCCGCTGGACGCAGCCGGCAAAACGAATCCAGAGCTGGAGCGGCTGGAGGAGGTGACGGTTCGACACCTGGCATCGGCGGCCTTTCAATTGCGGCGCGCGCGTGAAAGGGCGGATCGATTCGCGCCGCTGGTGGGGGATGTCATGCGGTGGAGCCGGGACCTGGAGCGGGTATTGCAGAGGATTGGAGCGGCCTGGCGCGCTCGAGATTTGGACGCGAGACTGGCGCCGGAATCGCTGGCGGTCGAGGAGGGATGCATTTGGCTGGGTCTGGACGCGCTTCGGCCGTCCCAACGGCTCGAGGAGGGGGCCGTGCGCCATTGGCTGGCGGACCGGGCGGGGCAGGGCGCGCTGGGCGCCATGGCCGCCGCCGTCCTGCTCGGACAGCGCCATCGAGCCGGCCCGATCCACGCCGCCTGGAAGGCCGCCATGGCCAGGGGAAGACGATGGAGCCGCTGGCCGCTGGATCTTGTCTGCCTGACGATACAGCAGGAGGCTGTCGGTGGCCCGCAATGCGGGCTGTCCGGACCGAAGATAGAGTGGGCGAACCGGCCGGAGACAGCCGTCGCGGTCCTCGAGTATTGGCTGCTGCAGAGGAGTCTTCCTCCCGTCGAATTCTGGCGGCGGCTGCCGACGCTCATCGAGACCTGCGATCGCCTCGACCGGGAGCGAGAGCGGCGGCTGCAGTGGTTCCAGCGGCTGTTCGATCGCGCGGCGGCGGATTCACCCGCGTTTTTGGGGGCCGGCAAGGAGCGGCCGGTGACGTCCGGGCGCGCCTACCGATCCACATTCATGGGCTGCTGGGAAGAACTGCGACGGAGCACGCCGGCGCCCTTGGGCAAGGTGGACCCCGCCGATTTGTCCGGCATATTGCGCGAGCTGAGATTCTGGCTGGATGGGGAGCTATCGAGCCGGCGCCAGGCGATCGCCGCGGCGGGCGATGAAGCAGCGCAGCGGAGCTATGCACAATGCTCGCTGGAGCAGCAGCGGTCGATCCTCCGGGGCATCGGCGAGCGGCTGAAGGAAACGGCGGATGCCCAGTCGATGGCCGCCGCCCGGGCGCGAGGGTTCAGCCTGGCGGCGCGATTGGCGGCGCTGGTCCGCGACCCCGCGGAGGCGGTGGATCGGCTCTCCGCATGGCTCGAGGCCTGTCGGGAGCACTGGCCGCCCGGGGAGGATGGCGCGGGCGCTTACCGGCAGGGCTTGCTGCTGCTCGGGTGCTGGATGGCCATCGCGCGATGGGATTCCAAACACGTCGAGGGCATGCTCGAGGCGGTCAGCGATGCCGGCCCTCTCCTCCTGCGCCGCCTGACGCCCGATCGGTGCGCTTTTGCCGACGCCGTCCGCGGCCAATGGCCGCAACTGGCCAGCGCCGGCTGGGTGATAGGCCGCCTGGGCGGCCTGCCGGGCGGCATCGCCCAGGAATGGATCTCAGCCCGCTTGCTCACGATCGCGGCGCAGATTGCCGAGCGGCATTCCTCAGGCCTCGCTGAATATGCAGGCTTTTTTGCGGGCGCTGGCCCCGATTGGGACGCGGTTCGAACACGGGGAGTCTGGGCGTGGGTGTTTTCTCTGAAGCGCAGCTCCTTGGCTGGCCGCCTCCTCGAATGGGTGCGGAGGGTGGCGGTCACTCGGGGATGGCCCGTGGCGGCCGGAGTGGATTTTCTCCAGGCACTCTCGGTGTTTGCCGAGGGCGATACGAATGCACTCGATCGGGAGGAGTGGCTGGAGCGGCGGATGCACTGGCTCGAGGCTGTGGCCGACCGCGCGAAACGGTTTCTGGATCGGCTGCCGCCGCAGCCGGCGCGCGAGTGGAATAGCCCGAGCCGTGCCTTCAGCCGCCGAGCCGATCTTGTGCTCGAAGTGGGATGGCAGTGGCGCCGTTGCCATTATGCGGGAGAGGATGCGTTGGTGGAGTGCCTTCTGGCCTGGAGCGATCGCGAGGACGATCGCCTGCGCCAGCGGACGGACTGCGATGCGCCCTGGTTCTATTCCCTCACCAGCAGCCGGGTGGGCTTGTATGCGGACCTGTGCTGCGGCGACCTCGACTGGCTGGCGCGCATTCTCGAACAGCCCCCTCCATCCTGCGAATGGCAGGGGCCGGAAGATCCGCGATTGGCCTGGCAGTATATCGGGAGATTTCCAGAACTGCGTATGTTTGCGCGGAGCCTGATGAACGAGCGGGGCATGTTTGCGCGAGTGGTGATGTGGCTGAGCCGCGTGAGCCTCGCGCTCCGGGTGCGCCTCCATGGGCTTCTGGACCGCCAGCTGGCGCAGTGGCATGAGCCCCGTCCAGTGCATCCCCATCGCTTGCCTCGATTGGCCTCGGAGCCGGCGCGGGCACAGCTGGCGCATCTGGCGGCCTACCGGGCTTTGGCGGGAGAGGCCGAGCCTTGGCCGCAGGTGGTGCAGCGCGAGCTGAACCTTGGCGGGCGATGGGCGGCAGAGCGGGATTATCTGGCCGCCCAGCGGAAACGAGGGGATCTGGACGGCCGGGCGGACGTTCGGAGGCGGCATCTCGATCAGTACCTGGCCAATCCGGCGCGCGTGGCCTGCCGCGTTGCCCAGCGGTTGGAGAGGATTCTGCCCGAGCAGATCCGCCGGGCCCGGTGGCGGGCGCTCGAATGCCTGGTCGATCGCGCGCTGGCATCTCATTGGGAAGGCATCCTCGGCAGGCCAGCCATTCCGTTGAACCCGCCCGACTGGGACAACGCGCTGAGGCTCTACACCGTGGTCCGATACAACCGATCGGCTCTGAAACGGATGCTGCGGCGCCTGGCTGCCGGCGATGCGCTCTGGATCCGGAGCCATCCCGCCAACCAGGCCTTTCTGCGGCAGGTCTCCAAGTGCGGCCTCGATCCAGGGCCGTGGCTCGAGCCTGCCTCCAAAGAGTTCCGCGTCCCCGGCGAAACCTGGATCGTTTCCCTCGAGACCGATCCGCTCCGGGTGCTGCAGATGGGCAATCTCTTCGGAACCTGCTTGAGTGTCGGGGATGCGAACGATTTCGCCACGGTGGCGAATGCTGTCGAACTGAACAAGCGCGTCCTCTACATGCGAAACGGCGCGGGCGCCATCGTGGGGCGCAAGCTGATCGGGTTCGCCCTGACGCGCCGGGCGCAGCAGCCTGCATTGTTGCTCGGGTTTCGATCGTATGGCGCCGGGGATGAGTTCGGCTGGCCGCGGCCCCGATGGAGCTCGCCATGGGTCAAGATCGGTTTCGACATTTTCTGCCGGGAATTGGCCGGGCGGCTGGGGATTGAGCTGGCCTCGGACTCGGAAGAGGACCGGAAGCTGGCGGAGCGGCTGCCGCTGTTCTGCCGGTGGTACAACGACGGGCCCGAACCGTTTGACGGCTGGATTCGCGACTCGACGCTATGGGAGAGCGGACAGGAGGATGCCGGATGCCAGGCGCTGGCCGATTCCATTCGAGGCAAGCTGGCCGAGCCGCCGGGGCCGGCGCCTGCCGCGCGCGAGGTGGTGCGCGCTCTCCTCTGGCTGGGCAATCGGGCCCTTGACGTCCTGCAGGACGCCGGCATCCGGGCTCTATCGGACGAGCAGCGCACGCTGCTGGGGCGGCACACCGGAAGCCCCGCCGTCCGCCAGTGGCTGGAGGAAACCGGATCCTCTCCCCAGCTTCATTTGTCAAATATTTAGATGCGACCCCATTGCCCTTATCGATCGGGCTGGCCAGGCGGCTCGGAGGAGTGTAGGGTGGGCGCCATGATCCGACATCCTCGGTGGCGGGCCTCTGGGCTGGCGTTGTGGGCTGCCGGCGCGCTGGCGTGCGCCGGCGGACAAGAGGCGCCCGTGAAGGCGCCGGCGGAGGTCTTGGGGGCCGCGATCGGGCGATGGATGGCGATCGTCGAGCCGCCCGCCGGCACGGCCCCGCCAGCGGTGTCCGCGACGCTCAAAGTCATCGGCGCAGACGGATTGCCCGAGCAGGCCGTTGGCCAGGAGATCCGGCTCTCCTTTCAGGCGCCGGACCGGATCCGGATCGCGTTCGAGATCGAAGGGCGCCAGCTCGAGATGGGCAGGGCGGGTCAGCAGCTCTGGTGCTACGCGCCCCGGAAGGCGTTCGGCATTGTCGGCTCTGCGGATGTTCCCCGGTTTGCGACGCGGCCCGACAGCGTGGATCGGTCGCCCCTGCCGCCGTTCATGCTGCCGGTGCCTCGGGAGCAGCTGATCCTGCTGCCTTTGCTGATGCAGCTGGATGCGCTGCCGTCGGAGACCGTGGACGGCGCGCGGTGTTTCGGGATGCGGGGCAGGCCGCAACCGCAGGCGATCGAGGCGCTCAAGATCCCGGATGGCGAGCTCCGGATCTGGGTGCGCGAATCGGACTATCTGCCAGCGCGTCTGGATCTGCGCGATGGCCGGGGCCGGCGGCTGGCCTTGGAGTTTCGGGGGATCGAGCTGGCCGAATCCCGGCCGGCGGGTGCGTGGCGGCTCGAGGCGCCGCCGGGCGCCAGGGTCGAGACCGTGGCTCTGGCCCATGTCCGAAGGTTCCTGCCGGCTGCGCTCTCGATTCTGAGCCTGAAGCCGATCCCGGCCCTGGGGCCGGCGACGGGGACGCGCCGCCTGCTGGCCGCCGAGGGCGAGGGGCGCCTCGAAGACCACGATGGCACCAAGGTTCTGTTTCTCAAAGGGACGCCCGAGGAGATGGGGCGCCAGCACGGGGTTCTTTTGCGCCGGGAGGCGCGCAATCTGGTGGACAGGATCCTCTACGGCGTGGGCGTGGGCAGCTCCTTCGAAAAAGGGCGGTGGTTCCTGGGGGAGATCGAGGAGGCGCAGCGACGCCTGGCGCCGTTCCTGGACGAGCGCCACCTGCGCGAGATGGACGCTCTGGCCGATGCCGCGCACCTCGATCGCGAGGAGGTCCGGCTGGCCAACCTGTTCCCCGAGCTCTTCCATTGCAGCGGGTTCGCCCTGTTTGGCCGCGCGACGGCCGGCGGCCGAATGTACCATGGCCGCATCCTCGACTACATGCGGGGGATCGGTCTCGAGCCAAATGCGGTCGTGATCGTGCACCAGCCGGAGGTCGGGCACGCCTGGGTCAACGTCAGCTACGGCGGCTTCGTCGGCTCGGTGACGGCGATGAACGAGCGGCGGATCTCCCTGGGCGAGATGGGCGGGCGCGGCGAGGGCCAATGGGACGGCAAGCCGATGTCCCTGCTGGTGCGCGAGGTGATGGAGAAGGCATCGACGCTGGAGGAAGGGATCGAGATCATGCGGCGAGGGCCGCGCACGTGCGAGTATTACTACGTGATGGCCGACGGCAACTCGAAGCGGGCGGCGGGGATCGCCGCCACGCCGGGCTCGTTCGAGGTGATCGGGCCCGGCCAGGCGCATCCGCGCCTGCCGCACGCCATCGAGGACGCCGTGCTCCTCAGCGCCGGCGACCGATACGAGAAGCTCGTCGAGCGTGTCCGGGAGCGCTACGGCTCGATCGACGCCCAGGCCGCGCTCCGCCTCATGGAGCGACCGGTGGCCATGAAGTCCAATATCCACTCCGCCCTGTTTGCGCCCGAGACGCTCGATCTGTGGGTCGCCAATGCCGACTCGGAAAACGTCGCCAGCCATTGCCGGTTCACCCATTACAACTTGGCCGAGCTGCTCCAGCCCCCTGCCGCTCCGGCCCGATAGAATCGAGCGGTCGACACCCGGCTCGGGGCCCCCTGTGAAATCGGGTTTGAATTTGGCAGCGGTTCGCGCCAACATGCCCGGCCGCTTCGGGTCCGGGAGGCCTGACCCGGGCGGGCATGACCATGAAACGGACGCATCATTGCAACGAACTGCGCATTGTCCATGTCGGGCAGACTGTCACCCTTTGCGGCTGGGTGCACTCGCGGCGCGACCTGGGAGGAGTGATCTTCATCGATATCCGCGACCGCGAGGGGCGGACGCAGAGCGTATTCGACCCGTCGAATCTGGCGGCGGAGGTGTTCGACCGCGCCGCGTCCTTGCGGAGCGAGAGCGTGGTGGCGGTGACGGGCCGGGTGAGGGAGCGTCCGGCGGGGACGGAGAACCTGCGGATTGAGACCGGGCGGGTGGAGGTGGTGGCGGCCGAGCTGGAGGTGCTGAACGAGGCGGCCGTCCTGCCGTTTCCCGTGGACGACCCGGAGGTGGCCAGCAAGGTCAACGAGGAGCTCCGCCTCCAGCATCGCTACCTGGACTTGCGCCGGCCCGAGATGGTTCGGAACCTGCGGCTCCGCAGCAAGCTGGCCATGGCCACGCGCCAGTATTTCGACGGCGAAGGCTTTCTCGAGGTCGAGACGCCCACCCTGTTCAAGTCGACGCCGGAAGGGGCGCGCGAGTTCATCGTGCCGTGCCGTCAGAGCCCGGGCCAGTTCTACGCCCTGCCGCAGTCGCCCCAGCAGTTCAAGCAGATCCTCATGGTGGCCGGGATCGAGCGCTACTATCAGCTGGCCCGATGCTATCGGGACGAGGATCTCCGGGCCGATCGGCAGCCCGAGTTCACCCAGATCGATCTCGAGATGTCGTTCATCGAGCGGGAGGACATCTACCGGCTGATCGAGGGCCTCCTCCAGCGGCTCTGGAAGGCCGCCCTCGGCGTCGATATCCCCACGCCGTTCGCTCGAGTCCCGTTCGCCGAAGTCATGGACCGCTACGGCATCGACAAGCCGGACACGCGGTTCGGGCTGGAGCTGGTGGATCTGACCGAGGAGTTTCGATCCAGCTCGTTCAAGGTGTTCAGCGGGGCGGTGGCGGCGGGCGGGGTCGTGAAGGCGCTCAATGCCAAGGGGCTGGCCGGCGCCACCCAGGGGCAGCTCGAGACCATGACCGAATACGCCAAAAGCTTCGGCGCCAAGGGGCTGGCCTTCATCAAGGTCGAGAACGGCGAGTGGAAGGCGCCGATGGTCAAGTTCTTCAGCGCTGACGAGAAGGCCGCGCTCCAGCAAAAGCTCGGGATCGAGGAGGGGGATCTGATCCTGTTTGCCGCCGGCCCGTGGCTGACGGCGTGCGAGATTCTGGGCAAGATCCGGCTCTACTGTGCCGACGTGCTCAAGGGCCAGGGCAAGCTCGATGTTCCGGCGGGCAAGTTCCACTTCCTTTGGGTGGTGGATTTCCCGCTGCTGAGCTTCGACAAGGAGCAGAACCGGTGGTATTCGAGCCACCATCCGTTCACCGCGCCGGTGGCCGGGGACATCCCGCTGCTGACCAGCGAGCCCCGGAAAGTGCGCGGCCAGCATTACGACATCGTCGTCAACGGCGTCGAGCTCGGGGGCGGCTCGATCCGGATCCACCAGCCCGAGATCCAGAAGCTGATCTTCGAGCAGGTGCTCCAAATCCCGCCGGACATGGTCCAGGCGCGATTTGGCTACATGCTCGATGCGTTCCGGTATGGGGCCCCGCCGCACGGCGGCATCGCATTGGGATTCGACCGGCTGTGCGCGATCCTCTGCGGCAGCCCGAGCATCCGGGATGTGATCGCCTTTCCGAAGACGGCCAAGGGCACGGATCTGATGACGCAGTCGCCGGCCGGTGTGGATCCCCGCCAGTTGCGCGACCTGCATCTCGAGGTGAAGGTGGCGCGGAAAGAACAGTGAGCATGCAAAGCACGTTGGTGATGACCATCATCGGGCCCGATCGTCCGGGGCTGGTCCAGCAGCTGGCGGCTTTGGTGGCCGACCATGGCGGCAACTGGCTCGAGAGCCGGATGGCGCATCTGGGGGGCCAGTTTGCGGGCATTCTGCGCATCCAGTTGCCTGGCGAGCAGCAGGAGCGTCTCCTGCGCGCCCTGGGGCAGATCGAGAACCAGGGTTTGAGCCTGACGGCGCATCCGGACGCCGTGCCGGCGGTGCCCGCCGAACGACCGCGCGCGCGGCTCGAGATCGTTGGCCAGGATCGGCCGGGCATCGTCCGCCAGATCGCTGCTGTGCTGGCCGGCCGGGGGATCAACGTGGAAGAGCTGCACACCCAGTGCGAAAGCGCAGCGATGTCCGGCGAAACCCTGTTTCGGGCCCGGGCGGATCTGGCCATTCCGCCAGGGTGCGACCTGCCCGGTTTGCGTCGAGAGCTGGAGCAAATCGCGGGCGATCTGATGGTGGAATGCAACCTGGCGCTGCCAAGCCAGGAGTAGCGGCTTGGCCAGGCAGCTTCTCCGGCGAGTGGGGCGCCGAGATCAGGCCGGCTGCTGCTGGGTCAGGCAGTGGAGGGTGCCGAACCCCAGGACCAGATCCACGGCGTGGATGCCGACAACGGGCCGGTCGGGGAAGAGCTCCGCCAGCGTGCCCAGGGCGACTCGGTCCTGCGGATCGTTGAACGTGGGCACGATGACGGCGGCGTTGGCGATGTAGAAGTTGGCGTAGCTGGCCGGAAGCCTCTCGCCGTCGAAATAGAGCGGCGCGGGCATCGGCAGCGGAACCACGTCCGGCTTCGAGCCGTCTTCGAGCCGGAGATCCTGGATCCGATCCCAGTTTTCGGCCAGCGGACGGTAATTGGGATCGCGCCGGTTGGTCTCGCGGATCAGGACCACAGTGCGGGGGTTGACGAACCGGCCGATGTCATCGATGTGGCCGTGGGTGTCGTCGCCGACGGGGCCGGCGGCCAGCCAGCAGACGTTGGTCACCCCGAGATAGGCCTCGAGGGCAGCCTCGATCTCGAGCCGTCCCAGCCCGGGGTTCCGGACCTGAACGCGCGGATCGAGATAGCATTCCTCGGTCGTCAGGAGCGTGCCGCGGCCATTGACGTCGATGCCGCCGCCTTCGAGGACGAAATCGCGGCCCTGGTGTCGGGCGTGGAACAAGGGCTTGCGCAGGCGGCGGGCGGCCATGTCGGGAACGCGTCGGTCATGCTGCCAGTCGTCATACTTGGCCCAGGCATTGAAGTGGAAGTGGACGATGCCGGTCTCGGAGCTGCGGCCGCGGCGCCGGCGGACGAAGATCGGGCCGCTGTCGCGCATCCAGCCGCGGTTGGTGGGGCAGATGATGAACTCGACGCGGCCGAGATCGGCGCCGGCTAGCCGGAGGCAGCGCCGGGCCAGAGCCCGCTCCGCGCGATCCGCCACCAGCAGGCGGACGATCTCGCCGGAGGCGATCCGGCGGACCATCTCGCCGTACACCCAGCGGATGGTGTCGAGCTTGCCGGGCCAGTCGGTCGGGTGATGCGGCCAGCCCAGCCACGTGGCCTCGTGCTTCTCCCATTCGGCCGGCATCGAATACCCCGCGTCCGCCGGTGTTTGCAGGTTTAGATCGTTTGCTTTTGACATAATCCAATGGCTGCGACCTTACCTGTTTTTGGTGCGGATGCAACCGGCATCCGCCTCGTCCTTGGCCGCTGCGGCGAAGAGGCAGCCGCCGAGGCGACGGGGATCGCGCGCGGCAGGTCGAAAAAAGGTTTGGCAAGCGGCGGGGCTGACGTATTGTGGGGCCCCAATAGAAAGTCGAACTGAATATTATGCCAAAGGCTACTCAACATCGCCGATATCGGGCGAACGTGTCGGAACTGCCGGACTGGCTCCGGAAGAAGAAGCGGGCCCAGCGGGAGAAATTTCTGTCGGGACAGCGGATCCAGCCGGCCAACATCACGGGGAAGGAATCGGTCGAGCGCCTCGTCGACGAGACGTTTCTGGCCTACAACGCGGCGCGGCTCAAGGAGGGCTGCCAGTTGTTTACGGAGAAGATGCTGGCCCCTGACGTGACCGTGGGAATGACGCTTTCGGGCGCGCTGACGCCAGCCGGGCTGGGCTGCTCGAGCGTGATCCCGCTGATCAAGGCCGGCTTTGTCGACTGGATCGTGGGGACCGGCGCCAACCTCTATCACGACCTCCACTTCGCCCTCAACTACCCGGTCCGGGTCGGCAGCTTCCGCATCGACGACACCGAGCTGCGCAAGAACGACATCGTTCGGATCTATGACGTGCTCCTGGGCTACAGCGATTGCCTGATGGCCACCGACGAGATCCTGCGCGCCATTCTCATCCAGCCCGAGTTCCAGAAGGAGATGGGGACGGCCGAGCTGCACCACCTGCTGGGCAAATACGCCGCGGAGTGGGAGCGCAAGAACAAGCTCAAGGACGTGTCGGTGCTGGCGGCGGCGTATCGGGCTGGGGTGCCGTGCTACACCTCCTCGCCCGGCGACTCGACGATCGGGATGAACGTCGCCGGCGTCGAGCTGCGCGGCAACCGGCTGCGGATCAATCCCTCGATCGACGTGAACGAGACCACGGCGTTCGTGCTGGCGGCCAAGCGCGCGGGCGGCAAGAGCGCCGTCGTCCTCTGGGGCGGGGGCAGCCCGAAGAACTTCATGCTCCAAACGGAGCCGCAGATCCAGGAGGTGCTCCGGATCAAGGAGTTTGGCCAGGATTATTTTCTGCAGGTGACCGACGCGCGGCCCGACACGGGCGGCCTCTCCGGGGCAACCCCCAGCGAAGCCGTCAGCTGGGGCAAGGTGGATCCGAACCGCCTGCCCGATGCCGTCGTGTGCTACACGGACACGACGATCGCGATGCCGATCCTGACCCATTATGCGCTGGCCAAACACAAGCCGCGCGCGCTGAAGCGGCTCTATGACCAGCGCGAGCGGATGACCCGGGCATTGGTCAAGGAGTACTTCCTGCACAATCGGGTCAAGATGATCGACGGATCCGAACCGGTGCTGGAATGATCCGGCGACTGCGCCAACTGGCCCGCCAGGAGGGCACGCCGCTGGTGGTGATCGATCACCAGCGGCTGCGGCATAACTACGCCGAGTTCCGCAAGCATCTCCCGCGCGTCCAGGCCTACTATGCGGTCAAGGCCAACCCGGATCCGGCCATTGTCCGCACGTTCTACCGCGCCGGGGCCAGCTTCGACGTCGCCTCGATGCCGGAGTTCCTGCTGGTCCACGAGAACATCCGGCACCTGCCGGCCAAAGAGCGGCAGGATTTCATCTGGGACAAGATCATCTACGCCAACCCGACCAAGCCGAAGGAGACACTCCAGGAGCTCGATCCCTACAAGCCCCTGGTGACGTTCGACAACCGCAACGAGCTGCTCAAGATCCGCCAGCACGCCCCGCATGCGGGCGTGGTGCTGCGGCTGCGGGTGCCGAACACCGGATCGATGGTCGAGCTGTCGACCAAGTTCGGCTGCGATCCGGGCGAGGCGGTCGATCTCATCGAGGAGTCGTTCCGCATCGGCCTGGTCGTCGAGGGCCTCAGCTTCCATGTCGGCAGCCAGTGCACGAACTTCGAGAACTTCGTGCAGGCGCTGAACATTTCGGCGGCGGTGATGGGCGAGGCGCGCGGCCGCGGACACGAGATCAAGATCCTGGATATCGGCGGCGGCTTCCCGGCCCCCTACAACCGGCACGTCAAGCCGTTCGCCCTCCTGGCCCGCAAGATCAACGCCGAGATCGACCGCCTGTTCCCCCACGACATCGAGATCATTGCCGAGCCCGGCCGGTTCCTGGTGGCGACGGCGGCCTGGTCGGTCGCCCGGATCATCGGCAAGGCCGTCCGCGACGGCAAGACCTGCTACTACATCGACGACGGCGTCTATCACACCTTCTCGGGCATCTTGTTCGATCACTGCCAATACCACCTGAAGGCGTTCAAGAAGGGGGCGACCGAGGTGTGCGCCGTGTTCGGCCAGACGTGCGATGCCCTCGATGTGGTGTCGCTTTCGGAGGAGCTGCCCGACCTCGAGATCGACGACCTCGTCTATGCCGAGAACATCGGCGCCTACAGCAACGCCTCTGCCACCTGGTTCAACGGATTCCCCCCCGCCAAGGTGGTCCATATCCATGCCGCACCGGCGCATGAATCGGGGAACGAGATGCAAGTGGCATGAGCAACGGCCGGTTCCGATGGCGCGAGCGCATGTTTTTCGGAGCGCAGCCAACTGGCATCTGGATGGAGATCGGCGCAGCCAGGTGGGTCTCGATTCAGGTGATGAAGGCAAAACACTCCAACGCTAAACCGCCCGCGAGAAGAGGAGATACGATCACTCTTTGCGGGAGGCACATGGCGAGGGCGTGCGCATGGTCCGCTGCAGCGCAACCGCCAAGGCGGTGAACGCCAGTACAAACATCGCTGCGGGCGGTTCCGGGACCATGTAGGCATCGAACGTGAGACTCTCGGCGTTGAGATCTTTGCCGTAGATGGCCGCGCCTAGCATGGCGACTGAGCCACCCGCCGTCGTCACCGTGACAAACAGGCGCCCCTTGTTTGCGTCACTCTGATTCTCGACAGACAGCGTGTATTTGCCGAGGCCATCCCAACTTACCGAGTACTGCAGCGTGTCTCCCGACCAGTCTTCTCCGCCCACGTACTCGTAATTAGCGCCACCATCGGTGGAGTACCCGATGCCCTTTTGATAAGGACTGGTACTGATGCTGTACCCGAAGCGCAATAACTCGAACTGGTCGAATGGACCGTTGCGGAGCGACTTCTCGGACTTGAGGTTGAAGCCGGAGAACCCGGAATTGGCCTCATTGTAGAGATTGTGAGCGGCAAGAAAGGTCCATGTTCCTGCGGACACAGGACTCACCAGGCCCCGGCCCACTGCGTACGTGCCGTTCATACCCCACGAGTAGTCACCATCCAGCGGTTGCTCGGGGTGAGAGGCCTGCTGGACGAAGTAAGACCCGCCAGCCGCCGTCGGGCCCGGATTGAGCATCAGCCACGCCTCGAATCCATCACCCCCATTCAGGCCATCGAATTGCTCCGCCGTCCGATAGAGGTCCTCGTCGGCGTTGTCCCAGCAGAACAGTTGGGCGAGGCAGGAATCGGGGTGGACGAGCAGTGCCGCAGCGATGATCCATGCGGCGTGAGGACGTGTTCTCATTCAGCGATCAAGTGGTAGAAGCACATGGGCTCCTGGAGGGGCACGTAAAGGGACATCCAGTTGCCGGGTCCCTCGACCGGTACGGTCTGAAACGCGCCGGCGTCGCTGAGTGAGAACGCGCACGGTTGCCATGCGGACTCGCTCAGGCCGGTGGCGCACCGCACGCTGTACGTTATCCCGGGCACACTCAGGAAGGTGAGGCGGAGACGGCCATTCGCGGCGGGGATCAACTCTTCGATCAACAGCGCATCGTAGTCTAGAAAGGCGAATGTGCCGGCCTGGTATTCCTGGCGGTTGGACATGTGGTCCCCGTCGAAGTCGTCATCGCCATTCACTTCCCAGAGGTTGTGCAGAGCCCCGTTCGACCAGGCGATGATCTCCCACTCCCAGAGGTCGGACAGTCCGTCGCCATCGGTGTCCTGACCAGCGGTGACGTTGAGGAGCAACAGGTCGCCCGGCAAGCCTACGGGCGGCACCAGTTGGCTCTCCATGATCGTTTTCACGCCGTCCTTATCGCGGACGACGATCGAGACGGAATCACCCGTGCGCACGGCGCGCGGCGAGTAAGGCTTGGCTCCGCGGCCGTCGTCCAGGTGGACGTATAGAGCGAAGTTCACTCCGGGCGCAAGCGAGCCGTTGATCGTCTGCCGCGCGATCTCACTGGTCCCGTGGAAAAGGATAACGTCGGCGCCAGCACGGTAAGGGAGACCGTAGCCGTCGAGCGCCTGGCCGTAAATAATACACATGGGTTGGGGCAATCCAGCGCGGCATGGCGGCGCGAGGAAGGCAAGGCCCAAGCCCAGCACCGAGAGTGTGGCATTGAGAAAGCAGTCTTTCATATCAGTCTCCTCCGATCGAGTAAGTCTGGAAGAAAACCAGGATGTCCACCACGCCCAGGCCGTCGCGGCCGCCATCCACCGCTGCTCCGTGGATGAAGCGTTCGACACCCTCGTTGGGGTCGGCGAGCAATGTTCGGCCCGGGATGATCAACAGCCACCGGGTATTCCAGACCGAGCGACCGACCAACCGCCCGTTGCTGTGCGTTTCGGCCTCATCAAACTGACCGCGGTCATGATAGGCGCGGAAGGAGGCAAAGCGGCGAATCTGGCCCAGCGGTTCGCGCAACGAGTCGATCACCGGAATCCAGTCCTGGTCGTCCAGGTCGGCCGCGCCGACGTTGTACGGCAGGGGCATCGCTTGGTTGAGGACCGTCCAATGACGCAGCGCTCCCGGGCCGCCCGTGGGCGAACGCAACACGTCTTCGCCGACAGGGACGAGATAGACGCGCGGCTCGTTCGCCAGACCGGCGCCGGTGACGTTCGTGTTGAAAGTGACATTGTAGCCCTTGAACCAGACCCCGGCGGAGCGAATCTTGGTGGCGAAATGGCTGGGGTCGTAAGCGTTGTCGCCGCCCGCCAAGTCCAACCCGAAGTAGTTCTTGCCGGCAATGACAAAGGTCGGGAACTCGATGGCGATGCCCGGTTCGGCGTTGGTGGTATCGGCAAACGGCCGGCAATAGCGCCGAAACTCGGGGAGCTGACGCAGGTCAGCCACTTTGCAGTTCTCGAGCGCCAGGGACCAGACCGGATTGTTACTGGACGAGAGCGAAATGCGGAACAACTCGGTCCGCAATGAGAACCGACTGGTTTCGTTGTCTGGGTTGTTGAAGCCGAACCGGCCTTTCACGACGTCCCAATCCGCTTTCATGCGGGCCAGGACGTCGGCCAGACCGGGTTCGCCGACGGCGCCGCCGACCATCGGTGTGCCCAGCCAGACATAGAACCGCCCGGGCAGACGCGCTCGAACGACGTCCTCGAGGAACCACGCGCCGGGAGTCCGGTCGGTGTCGGAATAAAGCAAGCCGGTCTCGTAATCGTAGGCCTTGGCGGCAAGATAAGTGTAACGTGCGGCAAGATCGAATGTGCTCTGGTACCGGCGCAAGGCGTCATCACGGAAGATGCGGAACGAGAGATCGGCATAGCGTTGCGACTGGATGCGCTGGGCCGCGCGGACGCGAACCTGGCTGCGTTCGGTGAGCAATCGTTGGCCTTCCGCCAGGAGCTTCTCGACGCGCTGATCGCTTTGGGACAGGGCCTCGACCTGGGCGAACAACTCCGCTCGTTTGACATACTGATTTTTGAGTTTGTCCATGGTTTCGGCCGTATTGAAGCGCAGGAGATCGTAGTACTCGTCGCTCTTGAGGAGCATTTCGAGGTCAACCTCCTCCTTCGCCTGTTCGGCCTCCATCTGGTCGGCGGCGATCTCGACGGCGGCCTCGCTCAGGATGGTGCCCCAATACGCGAGTCGAATCGGCAACTCGACCGCCGGCTTGGTCATCCACATGATGGTCGTGATCGGGAAGGGCGGGGCGGCGCCGGTGGTGGTGAAGGGCATATACTCGGCGCCGGTTTCGCCGATGCTCTTCGCAAACTCGGCCACGAGTTTGGACGCGGTGGCGCCCGCCTTCAATCCCGCCACGATCTTGAGGGTCTTTTTCTTGGCTTCGAGGGTCTCGTCATCTTCCTTCCATTCGTTCGGGTAGCGCTCGTAGTCGGCCAGTCGGTGTTCGATGTCGGTCTCAAGTGCGGTCAGGGCCTGATCGTAATCGTTCATCTTGGCTTCGAGCGCATACCAAGTCTGTACGTAATCGGAAAGCGCGAGTTGGAGTTCGCCCAGGGCGGGCCGGCGTCCGGCCCAGTCGGATGGCTTCACCTGGAGCCCATTGTCGGCCACGTAGACAGTGACGGTTCCCACCACCTGATTCGTCGTTTGGGTGTCCGCGAACAGTTCCTGATAGTCATCGTACTCGTGGCCTTCAAACTGACTGCCTGGAACAAACACCAGGTTGCGAACCTCGACCTCCATCGGTTCCGCATCCGTCGGGGCGTTGACGAGCAGATTCTCCAGGTCGAGGATGCGCCAGTTAATGAGGTCCGGGCCATCATATCCTTGGGGGTAGGTCTTCCCCGCGCCGATGTCGTCCGGATACGGATAGCCGTAGAGCTCGATGAGGCGGTTGTGGTAGTCGATCTCGTTTTGGGCCAGCGCCTCTTCGAGGTCGTAGAGCGAATCGGACTGGGCGCGGAGTTCTCGCATGGTGTTGCGGGCGTGATCGAAGGCGACACAGGCGTTGTAAAGCGCCTGGAGCGCGCGGCTGTACATCTGCTCGAAGTGCGTCTGGCCTGCGTCAATGGCCGCGGGGTCGATGTCGAACGGAACCACGTTGCGGGCCAAGCCGAGCGGATTGAGGCCGCCGTTGGCGCTGTCGACCTGGTTCTGGATCTCGCGGAAGTTCGAGGCGATCTCTTTGAGTTCCGGCGTCGAGGCGCGGTCGATCTTCTGGATGCCTTCCGGCGATTGACTCCTTGTGCCGCCGATCTGAATCACGTTGGTGAGATGATCGAGCAGGAGCGAGTTGGCCACGGCCCAATCAAAGTAAGCGGCCTGGCCGGCGCGGCTCGCCCAGTCGCCCAGGCCCCAGGCGCGCGCGGTATCGCTGTCATGGTAGGCGGGCCAGCGCCCGTTCGGGTCTTCGGAATAGGTCTGGCGGAACGTCTCTTTCACAACCTCGGCGCCCGTGCGCGCGCGGGCGGCGGCGGTCTCAGCAAACTTCTGTTCGTCGAGATAATCCACGCTGACGGGGGCGTTGCCGAGGAGGGTGGCCTCGGGTTCGGTATGCCAGCGGAAGTTCGGGTAGGAGAGCAGGTCGTAGTAGGGGCTGATCGCACTCAGGTAATGGCCCCAGGCATCGCCATGACCCTGCGGGTAGAGGCGTTTGGCGTCCTCGGCCAGGATTGCGCCGACGGCGTTGGTCGGCGTGCCGCGGAGGTTGTAGTTATAGGCGTAAGCTGGTTCGCCGCCGTTAATGCCCTGGGTGAAGTTCCATATCAGGCGGTTGTAGATCGGCGAGGTCTCGACCGAGGGCTCGAGCGTGGCATCCCGTCCGCGAAGCAAGGCCAACTCTTCTTCGAGCAGGTTGGGCACCTGGTTCATGAAGGGGAAGATCGACGTAGCTTCGGCGCCATGCTCGTCTTGGGCCAGCGAGATGGGGAAGGCGATCGTCGGGTCCTGCGCGTCGGCGTAGGCCTCGTTGCCCAAGAGCATGTAGAGGTCATGCAGGCGGGTCGCCGCGAAGAGCAGGGTCTGGTTCAGGTTGTCGTCGGAGGTGCCGGACGCGAAGCCGAAGGCTTTGGCGCGATTGAAGATGGTCTGATAGGTGGCGATCAGCCCGCTGCTGCTGGCGGCGTTCAGGTTGAGGGCCACGTCGCCTTCATACGGTCCTCCGGCCTGGCTGATCATGCTCACGCGCGTGTCGACTGTATTCTCCACCATGTTAGTGAAGATTTGGACGAAAGGATTGATCCCGGTCATGGCGCGTTTGACCCAGCCGGGGGCGAGGTTGTAGGACCATTCGCTCCAGTTAGCGCCCGTCGGGCCGGTGGGCGCCACCGGGCGGTAGCGGGCGGCGAAGTAATGATCGGTCAGGGTGAAATCGCTGGCTCCCGTGAGGGTGACTTCATTCGCGGCGGAGGCGGTCCCCGAGCCGTATGTGGACCAGTTGCTTCCCTCGAAATCCTCGTCTGGAATCAGGCCGCCGATGGGGTTGGTCCAGCGCCATTCGAACTCGGCTTCTTCAATCTGCCCGGCCAGGTCGGCACTGTAGCGCAACGAGAGTTGCTCGGCCAGGGCATCGTCGGGGTAGATGACCTCGAGCTCGCCCGAGTAGAGTTTGGGGACCACCTTGATCACGCTGAGGCTGACCGGCTGCGCGGAAGGCACCTGGTGGCGGTTGGTGCTGTTGTTGAAGGCGAGCGTGACGTAGCCCACGCCATTGGTAAGGCGGGCCCCGAGGGCTGCCTTGACATAGGGGACGTTCTGCTCGAGCAGCAACAAATCGGCGGGGAGGTCGGCGATCGCTGTATTCCAGGCGCTGCGTGGGCTGGTGTCCAACACGGCAGCCATCTGAGCGGCCGCCTGTTTCTCGAAAGCCTCGAGTAGGTTGAGCAGCAGGTAGCCCGTGCCGGTGAGGGTCTCGATCCTTTGACCCCGCAACACGAGCTGGCCCCGATCGGGATCGTAAAAGAGCCGCGGATAGAGCGATGGGGGGAGGTCTGGAAAACGGTAAATTTTGCTGGTGAGTTCCTGCCGTGCGAGTTCGCTACTGACCATTTCCTTGACCACGCTGTAATCGAGGCCCACCGCACGATCGGCTATCGGGTCAAACAACGTCACGCTCGGGCGCCCGTTCGTGCGCATGGATTGGTCGTACTCGATGTCCACGCTGAGTTGATTCCAGATGTCCGGCAGGCCATGAGTGGGCAGAGTGAGCGTCTGGCCGATGTACAACTCCGGCGGGTTGTCCGGCCAGACGACGCGATAGGTGACCGGCACCGGCGTGCCCGTGGTGCCGCCGTTGAAGGACGGGTTGGGCAGCAAGGGCAACTCCTGGCCAATTGCAGGTTGCTCTTCAGCCGACAGACTGGGGAAGCAGAATGTGGGCTGCATCTGGTAATAGTATTGCATCACGGCATTGGCGGCGTTGCCATCGTCGCCCGCCGACACCGCCCACCAGTTGAGTTTGCGATCGCGCCAGGCAGGCGGTTTGTTCGTGGAGTCCGTTAGGGCGCAAAGAGGCATTGCGCTCAAGGGCATGATCGGTGTGATGGCATTGCCGGCGATGGCCTTGCGATCGAACGTGTAGAACTCGTTGGTGGCCATTACAGTGAACACCTTCATGCCGGGCCGGGCCGTAGCCGGGTCGAGATAGTCTACCAGGACATACGGCTCCGACGAACCGGCGGTGTTGAGATCGTTGCGCAGGGCATAGGCCACGCCGCTCAGGAACAGGGCATGCTCTTCGTTGGGATTGTAGCCGGCCAATGCGGGGTCGTTCTGGAAGTAGACCGATGACGAGCCAAGGACGAGCGGACCAGCCTCGAGGATCGGATGGCCGGGCGTGGTCCAAACGGCGTCATAGATCGCGCCGTGCAAGCGATAGGGCCCGGCGTCGCGCAGTTCGTATGGGCTATCACCCCGCCTGAACGGATAGTACACCACCAGACCGGGCTCATCGCCCGCCAGTGGCGTGCGCCAAGTGGCTGCGATCTCTTGGGCGGTTCTTGCCTTGTTCCAGATGCGCACCTCGCCGATCGAACCCACAATGCTGGGCGCCACGCTGGTGCCGCGGCCGATATACAAGTCGGAAGTGAGGTCGCTCCTGATTTGCCAACCGCCAATCCCAGTATTGCCGACGCGCTGGCCATTGAGATAAATAGTCAGATTGCCACCGCCTATCGCACAGCAGACATGCACCCACTGGTTCGTTGGAACCGAACCACCTACGGCGGAAAAGTACCGCCCGTCCGGAACGTTGAAATACCCGGTCACAGTTCCGCCGGAGACGGCGAGGTAGAACTGACCGCTCCGCTGAAGGACAAACTGGGAGGCGCCCGGATTGGCCAGCTTCACCCATGCCTCGAAAGTCAACGCCAGAGGCGAGTTCATGACCTCGTTGTAGCGCGTGATCACGCAGCTGGTGTTGGCGCCGTTGAAGGAGAGGGCCTCATCGGCGGCAGTGAGCGAGTTGCCGCTGCTGCCCAGGTCGCTGGCGATCACGATCTCGGGCGGGTCTGTCGGCCAGATGTTGTTGTAGCGTTGGACTCGCGAGGGGTAATACACAGCCGGCATGTTCACCTGGCGACTGCGGCTGGCCCACCAGACTTCGAGCAGGCCGGTGTTCACGGCAAATACGTACGATGCCGAGTCCGGCGCCGTTTCGGTCGGATAGTCGTAGCGGTTGATGTTGTAGCGGTTGCCGGCCGCCACGTAAATGTAGCCGGGGAAATCAGCCCAATAGGCGCCGATGGGGATGACTCGGCTGGACCAGATCGGGCGGTTGATCGCCGTGCCATCGTGGCCGCCGGCTCGGTCATGAACGACATCACCCTCCCCCTCGTTCAGGGGAAAGTCGGCGACCAGGTTGGCCGCCGTGTCCGCTGCCACGAGAAAGCAGTTGCTGCGCACCTGGTCGCTCGTGAGCATCGTGTTCCACACCCGCACGTGGCTGAGTTTGCCCTGATAGAACTTGTTGGGCGTCGCCACCGACTGGGCGCCCAAGAGGGTCTGCTTCGTGCCGTCTGCGCTGACGCGATGGAACATGTTGGTTTCCCAGGAGAAATTGTCGAGATAAAGGCGCATCGTGCCAGCGGTGTCGGTGCCTCCGGTGTAGCTGACGGCGACATGGTGCCAACGGTTCGATTGCACGGGGGCGTTGGTGGTGATCGCTCGGGACCAACTGGCGGCGATCTTGTTCCACGCCTCCACCTTCACCTGGCCGTTGGTCGTCAAGGCCAAGTTGAACGTGGTGGCGGGAACTCCTTCCGAATAGAGCACTTGGTCGCCAAAGCGATCGGCTCGGAACCAGAGCGCCACGGTCCAGTTGGTGAGTGCATTCAGGAATCCCTGGTTGACCGTCACGTAGTCGTTCACGCCGTCGAACCGCAGTGCGTGGGCGGTGACATCCCGGGGCGTGAGCTCCTCGCCGATGGGCCAGTCCACCGGGTCCAGATCGAAAGCGATTTCATTGGTGTGGCTTAAGCTCTGAACCACCTCGAACCAAATATCGTCGTGGGTAGTGTACTTGAGCAGGCAGAGGCCAGGCTCGGTCGCCGTGAACGACCGGCCACTGGCGGAGATGCTGGCATGCAGTTGCGGCTCCATGTCTTCCATTAGCTCCGCCGTCAGAGCTGGTGGAATCAGCACCGGCGCGGTGTCGTTGGGTGGATCATCACCCAGAGCGTAGCGCTGCGGGTACAGGGGCCAGTCGCAGGAATACCAGTCCACCTCGTAAGGCCATAGGACACCCATGCGGCCCTTGTGCTGCCAGTAGATTTCGAGCGTCCACGGCTCGCTCCAGGTGCGTTTGATAGCGAACACCCAGTTGTCTTTGGGCCCGGTCTGGTCGTGTTGGTAGGCGGTCCCTTCGGTGATGCCGTGAGTGACATTGGGGATCAGGCCGTTGATGCCATCGAGATTGGCCCAATACGTATCGATGGGTTTGAGCCGGGCCCCGACGCTGGCCTCGACCAATTGGAGGTTCGGTTCGAGGACCTCGACCACTTCAATGCCGTCCGGCTGGACCTGCTGTCTGTAACTGCCCTCCTGGTAATACTCGATGACGAAAAGGCCGGAGACGCTCTTGGCGCAAAGCTGCTTCGAGTCGTCCAGCCAGACCCCCGAGATGAAGTTGGTGCTCGAGATGATGATACCGCCGTTGGTGACGGTGGTCACTTGCGCGACGGGCGCCGTGACTGAGGCATTGTAATGGATGATCGGGAAAAGGCCGCTCATGTTGACTTTCGGCGCGTCGTAGGGCTTCTCGGTCCAAAAGAGGCGGGCGGGGCGTTTGACCGGGACCGCACTGACGTTGAGGATTTGGCGGTAGGTGGTCTGGTTGGTCATATTCCAAACGATGGCCAGGTTGTTGGCTTGAGCAGCGATGATCTGCCCCGTCGAAGGCACCCAAAACGCGGCTCCCTTAGGCTCGGCGCATTCGTAGTATGCCGCCGCATTGTCGCCCCATTTCACGGCGACGAAATTGGCCGGTGGCAGGTTCGTGAGGGCTCCGGGCGGCGGGCTGATGCAATCCCCGATCGCCAAATCGGCCTGCACGCTCTCGATCGGTTGCCCGAATGCGGACCAATCGAGGCCGTAGGCGCCGCCGACCGGTCGAACGCTGTTCGTGTCGCCAAGCACATGCCCGCAGAAGAAAAGGGTCGAGGCGTTTGTGCCAAAGTAATCCTTACAGGCGCCGCCGGGCGGCCCCGGAGAAAACGAATAGTTCTGGTAGCTGGTCTGGAGGTAATAGTCCGCGGCTCGCGCCAACCGTGCGGAATAGCCCCCGAGCGCGAGACACAGCGCCAGGAAAACGAGCTTGGCAGGACGCGTGTGCTCAATGGCTCTGAACAGGTCGTGCCCCGGGTTTATGGTCCCGCCTTCAGGCGGCCAGTTCCACCAGCGGCGCCGAGCGAGTGCAGGTTTCATGAGTTGAGGAATCTGGGATTTGAACTCCGTTGTCGTTCCGATCCATTTGGACGAATGCCTCCCCGGATGGCTGGTCTGTCATTCCCGGCCAGGAATTCATTGAGCGACTAGGGATTCTCGATTGGCAAGTTATATAGAGTCGGCCGGTCGTCGGAAGTGAGTTCCTTGCGGATGAACATCACGTCCACGTAAATGTCCTTCAGTGGGTCCGAGTGATGGCGCACGGTATACAAAATCCGCCAAGTCGAGCCGCCGCTCCCGTTCGGATACATCATCATCTGCAGCAACAGGCCGGTGCCGCCCTCGTTGTAATCCCCCGTACAGTTGAATCCGACGAACACCGCCGACCAGGTGGTGGTGGACCAGCCCGTGTTGTACCACTTGGCCTCAGCGCCGCTGGGCTGGTCGGCGAGGTGGAAGCGGCGGATAACGATCGGCGCGTCGCTGCCAAAGCGCACGTTTCCACTGATCTTGACGCCGCCCTGTGCGTTGAGTGTGCTACTGGCAGTCACCTGACCGCTGACGCTCAAATTGCCGGTTATGTTCGGGTTGCCAGTCACGACCGGGCTGCCGGTTACGACCGGATTGCCCGTCAGTTTGAATGTGCCAGACACGGTGGTGTCGCCTCCGACAGTAAGGGTGCCATTGGTAATGGTTAGGCTGCCGTTGAGGGTCTGTGCGGTCTGCTTGACCTTCAGGAAATCGCTCGTGGCCAAGTTATCGAACTTCGTGGCGTTGCCTGCAGTCAGCGCCGAGCTGGCGCTGGCCGCTTGGGCGGCGTTGTCGGCTGAAACCGCATGGCCCGCCGACGTCGCCTCGTGAGCGTGAATGGCAAACGGAGCCGTCGCCAGCTTCTGGCGCGGGGTGATCTCGACGGGTGAGCCGACCACGCCATTGGGATTGCGCATGATCGTCAGCCCCAGATAACGATCCGGCTCGGCGAACGCATCGAGGATACTGTTCACCGTGGGGCTGCCCGGCACGCTGCCGTCGTCGGTCAGCAACACGTTGAACATGCCGTTGGTGACCACGTGCAGGGGGAAGACGCGACCCCAGATGTAATTGGCGCTCTCGCTCCTCGTCGGATCGTTCCAGATGCGGAATTGGATTTCGTAGTACCCGTTCTTGACGGCATTACCCAGGTTGTCGGTGAGTTTACCCTGGTAATTGACGGCGGCTGGCACACTTTGGCTGGCCAGGAGCGGAGCTCCCGCCACCAGTAAAGCCAGGGCAAGCCCGGCCGCCCAGGGCGTGTGGACGCGACTCGGAGGGCGGGTGATTGGACGGGTTCGGATTTCGGATTTCGGATGTTGATGTGCCGTCATGGTGTCGTGCCTCGTAGTTGGTTGATCTGGCTGATGCGCTGGAGCGAGAAAAGCCCCTGCACTAAAACCGGCTGGAACCGCAACCCGGAAAGCGTCTCCCGATAGGTCCCGCTCTTGAAGTCCACACCGTAATACGGGTTGGCCGGGTTGTTCGTAACGGGATTGAAGGTCAGGGTGATTTTCCGGACAATGGTCCGGGTTTCCACCGCGTAGGGGTAAGGCTCGAAGTCCCAATTCTTGTTGTCGTGCATTGGGTGATAGCGATGGAGGAAAGGATTGGTGGGATCGTCGAACGAGTTGGTGATGGTGCCGGCGAGCGCGTTGGTGAGACCGCCCGTCAAACCAACGGGCGCCATGATCGGGAAGACGACCGAATCGATCCGCTTGACATCCGTCGCTTCCAGCGGCAGGGCCCGCTCATCAGCGTAGAGTGCGTAGGTGCCGTTGGTGTGCGGCGCGGTGGTCAACGTCGGATCCCAGGCCAGTGCGACCTGTTGCAGCAAGTTCGGCCGGCCGTAGCCGTCAACGTGCATCAGGAGGCGGAACGAGAGGGGCGCGGGCGTGCTCACCAGATTCGTGTCCGTGTAGGCCGGCGCATTCACCTGATCCAACGTCACCGAGCCGACCCAAAGACCCTCGTCCTCATGGTGCGCGTCTCCAGGATCGCCGGTGCTTGTCAAAACGGCGCGCCCCGCCTGCGGTTGGCGCACCTCGACCGGGGCGCGGATCAGCAGCGACTCCGCGCCGTCGGTCATCTCAAGAATGCTCTGGTAGGAGGCGCCGTTGGTGCCCTGGGGCACGTACGGCGCTAGGTCGCGGCGACGCACGCCCAACCATAAGCGCCACTGCTCGCCCGGCGCCAATGTGTGCGACAGACCGGCGTCGGCGAGGTTGCTCCACTCCCATCGGTTACTGGCATTTTTGGCCAGGTAAGAGAGGGGTGCCGGGCCCGCCAGTTCCGGGAAACCACCGGTTGGAGGCGGGCTTTCCGAGGCCCGCTGCCGCATGCAGACGGTGAACGCGTCGGTCGGATGCGTGTTCTTCATGATCAGTTCCTGGCGCGTCAGCAGAACGCCGAAATCCACCCTCCCGCCAGTTCCGGCAGTGATGCGCAGCGCCGAGATATCCGTCGGCGTGCGGGCGCAACCCACCCAGTAAGCCCTGCCTCGCTCGATGCGATCGCGGGCGGGTTGGACAATGCGCCGGCCGGCTCCGCTGGCGTCCAGGCTATACAACTCGTTGGCGTAGCCTTTGGAAGTGTCCACCTCAGGCGTGAACTTGAAGAACTCGGCGAAAGTTGGCGGATGGTTGGTATGGACGGGAAAACCAACCAGGTTGAGGCCGTGCGGGTACCACTCTTGCCGCGCCAGGATAACGCGCCCCTTGAGCGCCAGAGTGAACGGTGCAGCGTTTGGCGCAACCTTGATAAGGTACGCTTGGTTGCCTTGCAGCGCGCCCAGCCGGCTCAGGAAGGAGCGTGGATTGGACGGTGGCAGCCAGACCAGCCAATCCGGATCCTCCGGCAATAGCATGTTCGGGTCCACCGTGAACTGGATCGTCGAGAAGCGTCGATTCCATTTCCAGACGCTTTGGACCGGTTGCCCGGCGAACACCCGCGCGCAGTCGCCCGGTTCCGGGCTGACCTCGAAGTGGACGGCATTCCAGCCGGGCTGGAGCACAACTCGCTGGGTGAGCCATTGGCCCAGAGCGTTCGGCATCGTGAGGAACAGGACCAGTGCGAGGAGGCGGAGCATGGAATTCTGCATGGGGGAAACCTTGCGGGCCATGTGGCAGCCATTAGCCCAAAACTGAGTCGCGAATAGCATATTCCACGGACTTTTCCGTTAAAGCGCGTCAAGAAAAACCCGTCCCTTCAATAAACATCTGAAGTCTGACTAACACCTTATAAGGAAACGAGCGAGCGAGTCAAGAAAATAACGGTCCACGCATTCACCCCGGTAACAGCTTTGGCGCACGGCGTCCCCGTGGGCGGTGCGGTTGGTACGGTTCTGAAAATCCGGATTGGGACGGTGGCGGTTGGCCGAGCGCGGTCCGGTAGCGCAGACGGAGGTAGGGACGGCGTTGCCCAGACTGCCTTCGTCGGTGTTGTCTCCAGGAAAACCGAACGTCTGGCGGTTGAGGGCTTCTGTCGGTTAGGGATCGATCATGGATCTAAAGTTTGGAGTCCGCGGTTTTACGGCAGGGGCGTACAGTTCGACTTCCCAGATGCGGGCGATGTCATCCTGGGTGGCGGTGATGGCGAGTCGGATCCGGGAGGCATGGACGGCGTCGAATGTTCCGGACCAGGCGGGGAGGGTGTTATCGAGGATCGTTGCGCCGGGGATGTCCTTCCACGCGGCACCGTCATGCCATTGGAATCGGAAATCCCGGATGGGGGCCTGGACGGCGCCATTCGAGGAATAGCCGGAGAGGATGCGGGCAGCGCCGAGGCGGACGGGGGCGGTCCAGATGAACTCGACATAATGAGGCAGCGGGCCGCGATGGATCCATCGGGTCGTGTTGTCTTCCATGCGGCTGAGGCCATCGACGAGAAGGCGTGCGGCCTGGGCGTCGGTGGTCGGAGCGCCGGGGATGCTCACGCGGGCGGTGCGGGCCAGGTTGGGACCCGCATCTTCGAGCCATGCGGGCGCGGCGAGGGGCAGCGGGCGCGGCGGGGTGGCGGATTGGGCGGTGCGGCGTCCCTGGTTGATGTAAGGGATTTGGCGTCCCTGGAGTTTGCCGGCGCCGCGCCGCATGAGGTCCTGCAATTCGGAAAGATGTTTTTCGTAGATCGCGCGCGGAGTGGCGGAATATTTCCGGCAGAGGCTGGCGGCCATGCCGATGATTTCGCCCTCGGCGCCGCAGGTGCGCATGACACGGACGGCGCCGAGCGCTTCGTGGGCGACGCTGATGTTGCGTCCGGCCATGAAGAGGTTGGGGATGTTGCGCGAGTAGAGGCAGCGATAGGGGATCCAGTAGGGCCGGCCGGCGCGGTGGGCGGGGTATTGGCCGAAGTCGGCTCGGGCGATGAACGCATCGCCCTCGAATCCCTTCTCGTATCGGGGATCGGGCGAGTGGATGTCGTTGCTCCAGCCGGTCGGGGCAGCGGGATCGGGGAACTGGCGGTCGCTCTGGAGGTCATCAAGCGTGAGGATCACATCGCCCATGAGGCGGCGGGATTCGCGTTTGCCGAGGATGTGGGCGGACCAGTTCAGGATGTAGTTGGGCAGGACCTTGTCGACGTTCTTGATCACATCCCAGGCGCCGTACATCGCGCGAAAATTCCAGTCCCGGATCAGCTCCATCTCCTGGATGGGGTCCCGGTCGAAACCGCTTTCCCAGTACCATCCGCCGAGCTGGTTCGGATTGGGGTTTGTCGGGCTGCGGCCGGGAAAGGGTTTGTCCGAAAGATCCAGCGCCCACGGGCAGCGCGGGAAGGGGATGGGCTGGGTGGAGACGGCGCCGGCGGCATCCCGGGCTTCGCAGACGTTCCAGAGGTTGCACGGTCCCATGTGGCCCTTCGGTTCCATGTCGAGATCGGCGCCGGCCAGGGCGCCGACCGAGGCGTCGCCGGTGCAGTCTGCAAACCATCGCCCGCCGATCCGGAGGCGCTTTCCGCTGGCGATCGACTGGGCGATCACGGCCACGATGCGGCGGTTGGCCATCTCGACGCCGTTGACGCGGTGTTCGAGCAGGAGGGTGATATTGGGTTCAGCGCGCGCGACAGCGAGCTTCTTTTCGTCTTCGTACAGATCTGCTGTATTTGCGGGGCCGTAATGGGCGCGGCGCTCCTGCTCGAGTTCGGCCACGATGTCTCCGATTCTCGGCCAGGGCTCGTCGTTGCGGGCGCCCTGGAGCCAGACGCGGACCTCGGAGCTGTTGTTGCCGCCGAGCACCGGCCGGTCTTGGACCAGCGCCACCTTCAGCCCCAGCCGCGCCGCTGCCAGCGCCGCACACGTCCCCGCAATCCCGCCGCCCGTGACCACAAAATCATACTCTCCCGCCCGCTCCGGTTCCTCCGGCAGGCCCAGGCATGCCCGGCGAAAGACGGCCATCGCCGGATCCCGATTCGGCGGGGTGAAGTCCGGGTCCCGCGACAGCAGCACGGCGTCGCACCGCCCTTCGAACCCCGTGAGATCGTGCAATGCGAGGGAGGCTTTGCCTGCGGGCAGATCGATGAGCCCGCCGTCCTGCCAGTGCCAGTCAGCGCCGGAGGCGCCGAAGACGGCCTCGAGCGGACGGCCGCGGACAACCACCTGGAAGCGCCCTGGTGCGCCCTGGGCATTCCAAGGTGCAACCCAGTCCTTGGTCCGCACCCAAACCCGATACCGGCCGGCTGCGGGGATCGAGAGATCGGTGGTTGCGTCGGCGACCGGGCGCCCCAGGCCGTGCGCCAGAAGATACGGCGAGCCCATGATGTCCATGAACTGCTGGTCGACAACCCACCCGCCGCGTCGGTCAAAACCTTCGGCTTCGGCCAGGATCAGGCCGGATTGAGCCTCGGCGGCGGCAAGCGGCTGCATGCCGAGGCCGATCATCCCGGCCAGCCAAACCAGCCGCGGTGCGATCGGCTGCCACAAGCGAACGCGAAGGGGTAAGCGCATAGGTTCCAGGATAGCGGCTCGAGGCCGCGCGGGGAAGGCAAATGCGATCCAAGGCTTGTCGGGAGGGGGGTTTTCGCCCATGGTGCGGGCATGGGCAACACCTTTGGGCATTTGTTTCGCGTGACAACCTGGGGGGAGTCGCACGGCGGCGGGGTGGGCGCAATTGTCGACGGATGCCCGCCCCGGCTCGAGCTTGCCGAGCCGGACATCCAGCCTGACCTGGACCGGCGCCGCCCGGGCCAGTCGCCCATCGTCTCGCCCCGCAAGGAATCGGACGCCGTCCAGATACTGTCGGGGACGTTCGAGGGCAAGACCCTGGGCACGCCGATCTGCCTCTGGGTGAAGAACGAGGACGCCCGCCCGGGGGCTTACTCAGAGATGGCCGGCAAGTTCCGGCCGTCCCACGCCGATTACACGTATTGGGCGAAATACGGGTTTCGCAACTGGCAGGGGGGCGGCCGATCGAGCGCGCGGGAGACGATTGGCCGGGTGGCTGCGGGCGCGATTGCGCGGAAGGTGCTGCGCGAGCAGTTCGGCGTGGAGGTGCTCGCCTGGGTCCAGCAGGTCCGCACCCTGGCCGCCGCCGTCGATATGGAGAAGGTGCAGCCGCAGGACGTCGAGGCCAACCCGGTCCGATGCCCGGATCCGCGCATGGCTCAGCGGATGATGCGGCTCATCGAGCGGATCCGCCGCGAGGGGAACACCGTGGGAGGGATTGTCACCGGCGTGGCGCGAGGCGTGCCGCCCGGCTGGGGCGATCCGGTCTTCGACAAGCTCGAGGCCGATCTGGCCAAGGCGATGCTCAGCCTGCCCGCCGCCAAAGGATTCGAGGTGGGCTCGGGCTTCGCCGGCACCCGGATGACCGGGATCGAGCACAACGACGCCTTCTGCATCCGGGATGGCCGCGTGGCCACGCGAACGAACTGGTCGGGCGGGATCCAGGGCGGCATCTCGAACGGAGCGCCGATCTATTTCCGGGTGGCCTTCAAGCCCGTGGCGACGGTGATGGTCGAGCAGGAGACGGTGGACGCCGAGGGGCGTTCGACCACGCTGCGGGGCCGGGGCCGACACGATCCGTGCGTCCTGCCGCGGGCCGTGCCGATTGTCGAGGCGATGGCCGCCCTGGTGCTTGTGGATCACGCCCTGCGGCACCGCGCGCAATGCGGGGAGGGGCGATCCCCCCAGCCTTGACCCCCTCAGATGTGCTTGGAATCGCCTTCGTCCTTGCGGGTGTACCCCTGCTCCTGGCGGGAGAAATTAACCGCGTTCTTCTTCAGGTAGGCCGCATAGACGTCCTCGGCGCTCATCCCGAGGACCTGGGCGGCGCTGATGAGGAAGTGGAACAGGTCCACGACCTCGACCCGCGCATTCTGCTCGTCGAGCTTCTGGTACTTGGCCCACCATTTCCACGGGACGCTGTCGGTCAGCTCGGCGATCTCCTGCGACATGGCCCGGCAGTAATTCAGTACCCACCGGGCCCGCTCCTCGGGTGTCATCCCGTCGGTGCGGACGCCGATCCGCTCGTTGAGCAATTTCTGCATCCGGAACATGTCCTGCAATGAATCGAGCGATTCCATAGATGGAGTGAGCATTCGACAAAGCGGGCGGGTAGGCAAGCGCAAGTGTTCTCCGGGGATTTCGGGCTGGACAGAATCGGGTCAGGCCATTGGAATGGCGGCAAGATCAGGCAAGACTATGAACCAGAAACAGAAATCGCATCGGAACGAAACGAGCATCACGCGGCGCGAGTTCATCGCGAGCACGGGGAAGGCGGTGGCAGCCTCGGCGCTGGCGGGGGTGGCCATCCCGGCCGTGCACGCGGCCGGCAGCGACTCGATCCGCGTGGCGCTGATCGGATGCGGCGGGCGGGGGACGGGGGCGGCGGGCAATGCGCTCTCCACCAAGAGCGGTCCGATCCAGCTGGTGGCGATGGCGGACGTGTTCGAGCGCAAGCTCAGCAGCAGCTTTCAAGACCTGAAGGCCCGGCACGCCAGCCAGATGGATGTCCCGACCGACCGCCAGTTCATCGGGTTCGACGGATACCGGAAAGCGATGGACTGCCTGCGGCCCGGCGATGTGGCGATCTTCGCCACGCCGCCGGCGTTCCGGTGGGTCCATTTCACGTATGCGATCGCCAAGGGATTGAACGTGTTCATGGAGAAGCCGATCACGGTCGACGGCCCCACGACGCGCCGCATGCTCGAGCTGGCGGAGGAGTCGGAACGAAAGAACTTGAAAGTGGGGGTGGGGCTGATGGTGCGTCATTGCCGGGGCCGCCAGGAGCTGCACCGGCGGATCCAGGAGGGCGAGATCGGGGATCTGATGCTGCTGCAGGCGTATCGGATGCACGGGCCGGGCGGCAAGGCGGGCCCGCGGCCGGCCGGCCAGAGCGAGCTGCTCTATCAGGTCCAGCGATTCCACGGCTTCCTCTGGGCCAGCGGCGGGATCTTCAGCGATTACAACATCCACCAGATCGACGAATGCTGCTGGATGAAGAATGCCTGGCCGGTCTCCGCCCAGGGCGTCGGCGGCCGCCATTACCGCGGCGATTCCGTCGACCAGAACTTCGACGTCTATGCCGTCGAATACACATTCCCCGACGGCGCCAAGCTGATCTTCAATGGGCGGTGCATGTCCGGATGCCACGAGGAGTTCGCCAGCTACGGGCACGGCACGAAGGGGTCCGCCGTGATCTCGACCTCGGGCCACGCGCCCGGCCGGGTCCGGACCTATCGCGGCCACAACATGACGAAGGAGAACCTGGCCTGGGCGTTTCCCCAGCCGGAAAAGAGCCCCTACCAGCTCGAGTGGGATGACCTGATCGATGCCATCCGGAACGGCCGCGCCTACAACGAGGCCCGGCGCGGAACGGTCGCCAGCCTGGTGACATCGATGGGCCGGATGGCGGCCCACACCGGCCAGGTTGTCACCTACGATCAGATCCTGAACGGCCAGCACGAGTTTGCGCCCGCTGTGGATCGGCTGGCGATGAACTCGGCGGCGCCGCTCGTGGCGGGCCCGGACGGCAGATACCCGGTGCCTGCGCCGGGGCAGAAAGAGGACCGCGAGTATTGAGCGGCGGGCGGGAGGGATTCCTGCCGAGCTCGAAAGCTACGCCTGGCCGTTCCAGCAGAACGTGCAGGCATGGCCTGCGGGCAGGCCGATGGCCCCCAGGAGGTCGTCCAGACGCTGGTAGTGAAGGGACGTGAGGCCGAGGTCGCCTCCGATCTGGCGGCACATCCGCTGGTACGGCGCGCCGGCCGGGTCGGTGTATTTTTCGAGGTCGGCGCCCTCACCGTCGATCTGCTGGATGGCCCGCCGCGCCGCCAGGTCCAGCTCCGTGCGCGACCGCGAGAAGTTCAGGTAGGGGCATCCGAACATCAGCGGCGGGCAGGCGGGGCGCATGTGGACCTCGCGCGCGCCGGCCCGGAACAGGCGCTGGATGGTGTCCTTGAGCTGGGTGCCGCGCACGATGGAGTCCTCGCAGAAAAGGAGGCGCTGGCCGTCGATGATCTCGCGTACGGGGATGAGCTTCATGCGCGCGACCAGGTCGCGGGTTTTTTGGTTCTGGGGCATGAAGCTGCGGGGCCAGGTGGGGGTGTATTTCACGAAGGGGCGGCGGTAGGGCAGGCCGGCCTCGCTGGCGTAGCCCAGCGCATGGCCAATGCCCGAGTCCGGGATGCCGCAGACGACGTCGACCGAGGCCGAGTCGCGCCGGGCCAGGCATCGGCCGCAGGCATACCGCACACACTCGACGTTTCGGCCCTCGTAGGTTGACGCCGGGTAGCCGTAATACACCCACAGGAAGCTGCACATCTTCATCTCCGGCAGCGGCGGCTTCAGGGTGGTGAACCCCTCGGGCGTCACCAGGACAACCTCGCCCGGACCCAGATCGCGCACGAACTCGTAATCGAGGTTGGAGAGCGCGCACGTCTCGAAGGTCACCGCGCAGCTGCCCTCTTTCTGGGCCAGGATCACAGGGGTCCGCCCCCGGCGGTCGCGGGCGGCATAGATGCCTTCGTCGGTCAGGAGAAGAAGCGAGCAGGATCCCTCGATCTCCTCCTGGGCGTGGCGGATGCCGTCGGCGAAGGTCTCCTCCTGGTTGATCAGCGCCGCCACGATCTCGGTGGGGTTGATGTCGCCGTGGCTCATTTCGGCGAAATGCACGCCGCGGCGCCGGAACATCTTTTCCGCCAGGGCGGCCGTGTTGCGCACGGCGCCGACTGTCACGATGGCGAAGAGGCTGCGGCGGCCACGGATCAGGAGGGGCTGGTCCTCGAAATCGCTGATGACGCCCACGCCGATCGAGCCCGACATCTGGACGATGTCGTCGGCGAACTTGCTGCGGAACTGGGCGTTGCGGATGTCATGGATGACGCGGGCGATGCCCTGGGCGTTGCGGACGGCCAGGCCGCCCCGCTGGGTCCCCAGATGCGAGTGGTAATCGGTCCCGTAGAATAGGTCCTCGACACAATCCGCCTTCGAAGCCACACCAAAAAATCCGCCCATAATGTGCCGCCAGGATTACCGGGAATTCCTCCCCCCGCAAGCCAATTGACACCCGCTCCGCCGACCCCTGCCGTCCGGCTTTTCGTCCGGAAGCGCTTGATCCGGGAGGAGGGACCGGGGATAAGTGGGGATGCGGCCGGCGGCGGACGGGGACGGCGCGGAGCCGTTCCGGCAAAGCCGAGGCCATGGAAATCATGAAATCCAATTCATTAGCGACGGTGATCCTGCGCCCGGGTGAAGCCGACCGGGTATTGGCGGGGCATCCCTGGGTTTATCAGGGCGCGATCTTGCGAACGACGCGCCCTCCGGCGGACGGCGAGGTCGTTCAGGTCAAGGACCACCGGCACCGCCTGCTGGGGGTTGGGTTCTACAACGCGCGCTCGAAGATCCAGGTTCGGATGCTGGCAGCGGGCCGGCGGGAGATCGACGGGGCGTTTTTCCGGGAGAGGATTGCCGCCGCGCTCGATGTCCGCCGGCGCCATCTCCCGGAGGCGAGCTCGTTTCGGGTCGTGAATGCGGAGGGCGATTTTCTGAGCGGCCTGATCGTCGACAAGTATGAGGATGTGCTGGTCGTGCAGATGTCGTCGTTGGGAATGAGCCAGCGGCGGGGCATGATCGGCGATGTCCTGCAGGCTTTGCTGCAGCCGCGGGGGGTCATCGAGCGGCACGATCCGGGGGCGCAGCGGTTCGAGGGTATGACGGGGAGCCTGCCGATCGAGGGCTCGGACGAGCCGGCTCCGCCGGAGGGCGATCCGCCGGGACCGGGCGCAGGCAAGGGCGAGCCGATCGAGGTGAAGCTGAACGGATTGCGGTTCGAGCTCCACCCGGGTCTGGGCCACAAGACGGGCCTCTACCTTGACCAGCAGGAGAACTACCGCCGGGTGGCGGAGCTGGCCAAGGACGCGTCCGTGCTGGACTGCTTCAGCTATGAGGGCGGGTTCGCCCTGCACGCGGCGCGCGCCGGGGCTCGGGAGGTTCGGGGGCTGGATCAGAGCGCCGAGGCGGTTGCGGCGGCGGAGCGCAACGCGCAGCGGAACGGGCTGGCCGATCGATGCCAGTTCGAGGCCGCCAACGTGTTCGACTGGCTCAAGTCGCAGACCCGGACCGGGGCGCACGAGAAGCTCGTTCCGCGGCTGGACCTGGTGGTTTTGGATCCGCCTTCGTTCACCCGGAACCGGGCTTCGGTGCCGGATGCGCTGCGGGGGTATAAGGAGATCCATTTGCGGGCGATGAAGCTGCTGAAACCCGGGGGTCGCCTGGCGACGTTTTGCTGCTCCCATCATGTGGATGCGCGGATGTTCCAGGAGGTGATCCTGGAGGCGGCCTTCGACGCCCGCCGGTGGCTTCGGCGGATCGCGGTGTATGCGCAGTCGCCGGATCACCCCGTGCTGCCGGCGGTGCCGGAGACGGAGTATCTGAAGGGATTCGCATTCGAGGTCCTGCTGCCGGCCTAAGGGTCTGTGCAAAAATTACTTCCGATTTTGGCGGGAGCGCCGCCGGGCCCGATGCGAGGCGCGAGGGAGGGAGTGTATCCCCTGCGATACTCGACCGACCGAGCCACGAAGCCGATGGCCCGGCGCCGCCCCTGCGGGCTGGGGGCCTTGGGCGCGCTGGCTTTGTTGCTCCTCGCTCACAGACCGCGCGGGTATGCTCGCTCGTCGCGCCTTGCCAGCCCGCCCAATCCCCTCCAGCAAAATCGGAATTAATTTTTGCACAGACCCTAAGGGGCGAGCGGCCCGCGCGGTTTGGCCGGCCGGCCACCCTGAGCCGGTGTCGAATCTTGTCGCTGATCGCCCGCCGCCGGGCGCGAGAAAAAATGGTTTGAAATCGTGGCGGGTCATGGTTAGATGATCTAACATGCCGCAGAAGGTCAGCGCGGGGCTGCTGATGTATCGGATCTGCCAGGGCCGGCTCGAGGTTTTCCTGGCGCATCCGGGCGGGCCCTACTTTCGGCATCGGAATTCGGACACGTGGAGCATCCCGAAGGGTGAGGTGGAGCCGGAGGAGAGCCTGCTGGAGGCGGCGGTTCGCGAGTTTCAGGAAGAGGTGGGGATCGAGCCGAAGGGCCCGTTCCTCCCGCTGAGCTGGATCCGCCAGAAAGGGGGCAAGATCGTCCATGCGTGGGCGTTTGCGGGGGAGTGGGACGGCTCCAAGCCGCTGAAGAGCGCGCCGTTTCTCCTCGAGGTTCCGCTGGGCTCGGGACAGTACCGGAGCTACCCGGAGATGGATCGGGCCTCGTTCTTCACCATACCCCGGGCGAAGCTGCTGCTGAAGTTCGCGCAGCACCCGTTTCTCGAACGCCTCGAGACGCGCCTGCGCGAGACCGGCGAGCTCGGCCCCGGCGCAGCGTCCGCGTAGGGGTCTGTTTTAAGATCCATCCGATTCCCGCTTGGGTTCTGGCGAGGTTGTGTCATAGTGGGCCGCGATGAAGGGCGGATTGGCCAAGCGGATCATACCATGCCTGGATGTGCACGATGGGCACGTGACGCGCGGAGTCCGGTTCGGCAAGGCAGAGGCCGGCGAGCTGCGGGACGTGGGGGATCCGGTTGCCTTGGCGCTGCGCTACAACCAGGAGGGGGCTGACGAGCTGGTTTTTTACGACATCACCGCCAGCGCCCATGGCCGGGAGACCATGATCGACGTGATCGAGCGGGTGGCGGACCAGTGTTTCATGCCGCTGACCGCCGGGGGCGGGTTGAGGTCGGTCGATGACATGCGCCGCATGCTCACGGCCGGGGCGGACAAGATCAGCATCAATTCGTCCGCGCTGGCCCAGCCCGGCCTGATCCGCGCGGGGGCCGAGAAGTTCGGGAGCCAATGCATCGTGGTGTCGATCGATGCCATGCGGGCTGGGGCCGGCCGATGGGAGGTGTTTTCGCACGGGGGCCGGCGGCCGACGGGCCGGGAGGCGATTGCGTGGGCGGAGGAGGCGGTCGAGCGGGGCGCCGGCGAGATCGTCCTCAACAGCATCGATGCCGATGGCACCCGGGGCGGGTACGATATCGAGCTGACGCGCCGGGTCAGCGATGCAGTGGCCGTGCCGGTGGTGGCCAGCGGCGGGGCCGGTTCCCTCGATCACATGGCGGCGGTCCTGCGCGAGGGGCGGGCGGATGCGGTTCTGGCGGCCAGCGTCTTCCATCTGCGCCAATACTCGGTGCAGGAAGTGAAACTGTTTTTGGACCGGCACGAGATTCCGGTGCGTCTTTATGAGCCTTCTTGATCAGGTCAAATTCAACTCGGACGGGCTGGTGCCGGCGATCGTCCAGGATCAGGGCGATGGGCGGGTGCTGATGATGGCCTACATGAGCCGGGAATCGCTCGAGCGGACGCTGGAGACGGGGCAGACGGTGTTCTGGAGCCGGTCGCGCCGCGCGCTGTGGCGGAAGGGGGAGACCAGCGGGCACACGCAAAAGGTCCGGGACATCGCAGTGGATTGCGATGGGGACACGCTTCTGATCCAGGTCGAGCAGGCCGGGCCGGCCTGCCACACCGGCCATCGATCCTGCTTCTACCGGTCCGGCGGGGTTGATGGCCGGCAGGTGACGGCCACCGAAAGCGTCCTCGAGGATCCACCATCCACTCGAGGCGGCGGCTGATGAGCGGAATGGAGACAGCGAGTTGGGCCGAGTATGGGGTCTACGCCGCGCTGCTGGTGTTCGCGCGGGGGATGGATTTCCTGAGCACGTGGATCGCCTCGCCCCGCCTCGAGCTCGAAGCCAACCCGATCGCGCGGCGGATGGGGTGGAAATGGGGTGCGGCCGTGAACGCGGTGTTATGTCTGGTGGCGGCCTTCTGGCCGCTGCCTGCGATCATCATCGCGACGACGAGTCTGCTGGTGGCGTCGCGCAACCTGCAGTCCGCCTGGCTGATGCGGACGCTGGGGGAGGCGGGCTATCGATGCCAGATGCGGGCGCATCTGATGCAGGTGTCGGCGGGGCTGTTCCTTTCTTGTCTGTTGGGCCAGGCCGCCCTGGTGGCGGCGGTGGGCGCGGGTCTGGTGTGGTTCAGCGGCTGGCTCCTGGTGCCGTTTGCGGTGGGAGTCGGGATGATCGCCTATGCGCTGGCGGTGACGATCTACACCTGGCTGGCCTTTTGGCGGCTCCGTCGGCCTGCCCCGGCCGCGCCCGCCAGGATCGCCGATCCCGGCCCAGCTCCCGATCTTTCCCATGAACACACCGACGCGCGATGAATTTGTGCGGCTGGCGAAGCCGGGCCAACTGATCCCGGTCTGGCGCCGCCTGCTGGCTGACTTCGAGACCCCGCTCTCCGCCTACCAGAAGGTTCGCGGGCAGGGCGAGTCCTTCCTGTTCGAGTCCGTGGAAGGCGGGGAGCATCTGGGGCGCTACTCGTTTGTGGGCGCGCGGCCGCGGCTTGTGATCCGGCAGACGGGATCGCGGGTCGAGGTGCTCGAGTCGGGGCGCATTCGGGAGGCCTATCGCGTGGCGGCGCCGGGCGCGGCGGCCGGGGAGGGAGAGGTGCGGGATGGGCTCGAGGTGGTCGAGAGGGTGATGCGGCGGTTTCAGCCGGTGACCCGGCCCGGGATGCCCCGATTCACCGGGGGGGCGGTCGGCTACATCGGGTATGAATTCATCCACGACATCGAGCCGGTGGTGCGCCGTCCGGAGCGCGACGATCTGAGGGCGCCGGTGATGTGCTTCCTGATCGCCGATCGGCTGCTCGTATTCGACCGGGTGGCGCAGACCATCACCCTGCTGGTCAACGCCGTGATCGAGGAGGGGAGGCCGGCGGAGGCCGCGTATGAGGAGGCGGCGGCGGAGATCGAGCGGATGCTCGGGCAGCTGCAGCAGCCGCTGGCGCACACCCAGGTGAGCCTGCCCGCGCAGGTGGCCCCTCTGGCGTTCGAGTCCAACGTCCCCCGGGAACGGTTCCTGGCCAACGTCGAGCGGTCCAAGACGTTCATCACGGGCGGGGACATCATCCAGGTCGTCGGGTCCCAGCGTTTCGCGGCGGATGTGCGGGCCGCGCCGCTGGAGGTCTACCGCGCGGCGCGCACCATCAATCCATCGCCCTACATGTTCCTGCTGGAGCTGGGTGATCTGGCGCTGGTGGGCGCATCGCCCGAGATCCACGTCCGGTGCGAGGAGAGGCAGGTCGAGATCCGGCCCATTGCGGGCACCCGGCCGCGGGGCAGGACGGAGGAGGAGGATCAGGCCAACGAGCGCGAGCTGCTGGCCGATCCCAAGGAGCGGGCCGAGCATGTCATGCTGGTGGATCTGGCCCGCAACGACCTCGGCCGGGTCTGCGATTACGGCACCGTCCGTGTCCACGACCTGATGGTCATCGAGCGCTACAGCCATGTGATGCATATCGTGTCGCAGGTGCAGGGGCGGCTGGCGGCCGATCGCACCCTGTACGACCTGATGCGGGCGACGTTCCCCGCAGGAACGCTGACCGGCGCCCCCAAGATCCGCGCCATGCAGATCATCGCCGAGCTCGAGGAGTCGCAGCGGGGCCCCTACGGCGGTTGCGTGGGCTATTTTTCGTTCAACGGGAACCTGGACTGCTGCATCACGATCCGGACCGCGGTCTTGAAGGATGGGCGGGCCTATGTCCAGGCGGGGGGCGGCTGGGTGAACGATTCCGTGCCCGAGGCGGAGTACCAGGAGACGATGAACAAGGCGCGGGCGATGATGAACGCGGTGGCTCTGGCCGAGCATTTTCACCGGGCGGATCCGGGGGCGGGCCCGGGCGCCGGCCCATCCTGAATGGCGCCGGGAGGTCATGGACGATGAAGCCGGGCGCGCGCGCCGAGGCCATCCGCATCGAGGGTGCGCGGGTGCACAACCTGCGGAACCTGACGCTCGAGATCCCGCGCAACCGGCTGGTGGTGATGACGGGCGTGAGCGGGTCGGGCAAGAGCACGCTGGCGTTTGACCTGCTCTTCGCCGAGGGGCAGCGCCGGTTCTTGGATTCGATGAACACCTACGCGCGCCAGTTCGTCGAGCAGCTGGCGCGGCCGGAGGTGGACCGGGTGGCGGGCTTGCCGCCGACGGTCAGCATCGAGCAGCGCCACAGCCGGGGCGGCGGCAAGAGCACCGTGGCGACGGTGACCGAGGTTTATCATTTTTTGCGGCTGCTGTTCGCGCGGCTGGGTACGGTGTACTGCCCGCAATGCCAGCAGCCGGTGGGCTCGCAGACGCGCGACCAGCTCGGGCGCCGCCTGCGCGAGGAGCTGCGGCAGCGGGGCGATCTGCTGCTGCTCGCGCCCGTGGTCCGCGCGCGCAAAGGGTTCCACACCGACGTGGGCCGATGGGCCGCCCAGCACGGGTATGCCGAGGTCCGCGCCGACGGGCGCCTCCACCCCGCCGATCGCCCCCTGCGGCTGGACCGGTATCGCGAGCACAATGTCGAGGTGGTGGTGGGCACCCTGCGGCGGGGGCCGACCGCGCGTGGCGGCGGCGCCGCGGCGCAGAGGCTGGTCGATGACGCCCTCGAGGTCGGCCAGGGGACCTTGCTGGCTCGAGATCGCCGCGGCCGCGAGACGATCCATTCCCGCGCCCGGGCATGCCCGGGCTGCGGGCAATCCTTTGGAGAGCTCGATCCGAAGCAGTTCAGCTACCACTCGCCCCGGGGATGGTGCCCGCGATGCCGTGGTTTCGGTGAGATCTTCGACCTGCCGGATGTCGATCGGGGGGGCCGGGCGGATGCGATCGAGGAGTCGTGGTTCGGGTGGCAGGAGGGGCATCGCGAGCTCTGTCCCGAGTGCCGCGGCGGGCGTCTGAACGCCCTGGCTCGAGCGGTTCGCCTGGAGAAGGTCAGGGCCGGCGGGCGGGCGTCCCGCTGGACGGTCGAGCAGTGGGGATCCATGTCGGTGCGGGAGGCGGCCCGGGAGGCGGGGCGCGCCCGGTTCCCGGGCGAGTCGGCCCGGGTGGGTCGGGATCTGATGCGGCAGATTCAGGAGCGCCTCCAATTCCTGGAGACGGTCGGGCTGGACTACCTCGAGCTGGGGCGGGCCGTGACATCGCTCTCGAGCGGCGAGGCCCAGCGGATCCGGCTGGCGGCCCAGCTCGGATCCAACCTGAGCGGCGTGCTCTATATCCTGGACGAGCCGACGATCGGGCTGCACCCGCGCGACAACAACCGGCTGCTCGATGCGCTCGAGGCGCTTCGGGGCCGGGGCAACTCGCTGATCGTGGTCGAGCACGACGAGGAGACCATGCGCCGCGCCGATTACATCGTCGATCTGGGGCCGGGCGCGGGCCTGGGTGGAGGCGAGGTGGTGGCGGCCGGCACCCTGCGCGATCTCATGCGCCATCCGAAGTCGGTCACGGGCCGATGCCTGCGCGAGCAGCGCGACTATCCGTCGCGCGGCCGGCGCCGGCCGGTCGAGGAGGGGGCGGGCTCGGATCCGGTCTCATGGATCACTCTGAGCGGGGCGCGCCGGCACAACCTGAAGAATCTCACGGCTCGCTTTCCGGGGAATCGCCTGATCCTGGTCACCGGGGTGAGCGGATCGGGCAAGAGCACCCTGGTCAGGGAATGCCTGCTGCCGTGCGTTCGGTCGGGCCTGGATCGACGCGGCGCCCGGCGCCCGGCGCCACCCGCCGACCTCGGCCGGGTGTCCGGCGCGGAGGGCATCACGGCCGTTCATGAGGTGGACCAGTCGCCCATCGGGCGAACCCCGCGCTCGATCCCGGCCACCTATGTGGGCTTCTTCGACGAGATCCGGCGCCTCTTCTCCCAGACGCCCGAAGCGCGGCTGCGCGGGTATGGCCCGTCGCGGTTCTCGTTCAACAGCGCGTCGGGGCGGTGCGCTCCCTGCGAGGGGGCAGGGCTGATCAAAATGGAGATGAGCTTTCTGCCCGCTGCGTTCGTGCCCTGCGAGCATTGCCAGGGAACGCGATTCGACCGGGAGACCCTCGATGTCGAGTTTCATGGGCTGAACATTGCGCGCGTGCTCGAGCTGAGCGTGGGGGAGGCGATCGAGGTGTTCGCGGCGGTTCCGCGCGTGCGCCAGCCGCTGGAGGTCCTGCGGGACACGGGGCTGGACTACCTGAAGCTGGGCCAGACGAGCCCGACGCTGAGCGGGGGCGAGGCCCAGCGGATCAAGCTGGTGGCCCACCTGCTGTCGGGGCTGAGGCCCGGCGGGCGGGGCGGGCGTCCGGCGGCGGGCCCGGCGCTGTTTCTGCTCGAGGAGCCGACCATCGGGCTGCATCAGGCCGACGTGGCCCGGCTGATCGACATGCTCCATCGGCTCGTGGACGCCGGCCACACCGTGGTGGTGATCGAGCATCATCCGGACCTCATCGCCGAGGCGGACTGGGTGATCGACCTGGGGCCCGAGGGAGGGGCGGGGGGCGGGGAGATCGTGGCGGCAGGCCCGCCCGAGCGGGTGGCTCGGAATAAACGCTCGCACACGGGGCGATTACTCCGTAAATTGCTGCGGATCGCATGAGCCAAACCTACGAAGAGATCCTGGCGGGCGAGCGCGTGATCCGGGGCGCTCCCGGGGTCCGGCACGAAGCCATCTGCGAGCGCCTGCACCAGCGGGTCAACGCGAGCCTGGGCTCGGCGGCGGCTCGCAAGCTGCTCCCCTGCCGGTCGATCGTTCCCTTGAGCAGCGGATCGTGGATCCGGCCGGACCTGACGCTGGTCGAGAGCGCAACGGGCAACATCTGGCTGGTTGCGGAGGTGATCAGCGCCGGCGATCACGCGCCGGACACGGTCGCGAAAAAGATCGTCTACGAGGAGGTCAATGTGCCCTGCCTCTGGATCATCGATCCTCGCTACAACAACGTGGAGATCTACGCTGGCAGCCCCTATGGCCTGGCCCTGCGGGCCATCCTGTACGAGAAGGAAATCCTCCGGGACGATCGCTGGCCGGAATTCGAGCTGAGCGTCGCCGAGCTGTTTGGGCTCTGACTCAGCCCGTCGTCCGAACCTCGGGGGCGCCTTGTTTCCGGGTGCGCCAGGCCAGGGCGGCCAGCAGGACGGCCAGGACGATCGTTGCCAGCCAGCCGTCGATCATCCGGTGGCTGCCCCAGAAGGCGGTGGCGGCGTGGGGCGCATCCTGCGTGATGCGCCCGTAAAACTTCAGCCAGAAGATCCACCCGGCGTGCATTCCGAAGGAGAAATAGAGGCTGCCCAGCCGCTGGTAGGCCAGGCAGAGCAGCGCGCCCGCCAGGGTGAGGCAGAGCATGCCGGGCATGATGTAGTCGTAATCGGCCAGGCTGCCGAACAAGCGCCCCAGCTCGGCGAACCCGGACGTCCAGTCGACGGCGGGGGTCGCCTTGGGGCGGCGGAGGAAATGGAGCAGGGCATAGAGCAGGCTGCTGGCGGCCAGGGCGGCCGGCCATGACATCGCCTGGCGAAACGCCCCGTAGAGCGCCCCGCGAAAGATCAGTTCCTCGATCGCGCTCACGAGCACCGCGGACAGAGCCGCCGTCAGCAGCCCGTAGGCCCACTGGCCCCAGTCGAGCTCGGGGTTGATCCGGCGGCCGCCGCACGCGATGGCCAGCGCCGCGACGCATGCCAGGGATGCAAATCCGGCCGCGAACCCCGCCGCCAGCCGGCGGCGGACGCGCCCCGGATCGACCAGCCCCATCCGGGAGGCGCGGTTCAGGCCGAGCGCGCGCAGCAGCGGCCACAGGCCGGCGCATGCGGCCAGCTGAAGCGTCCGGGTCAGGTAGCGCGGGAACGGCTCGGCTGCGATGCCCGCCAGCGCCGGAATCCGGCCCGCCAGGAACTGGACCAGATGATAGAGGAAGGGCGCGATCAGCGCGCTGCCCAGGAACACCGCCGCCAGATAGATGCCGAGCGGCCGGCCGGCTTTCATGCGGGCGTGTAACCCAGGTTGGGCGCGAGCCATCGCTCGATCTCGGCCAGCTCCATTTGCTTGCGGCCCTGGTAATCGAGGATCTGGTCGCGCGCGATTCGGCCGACGGCGAAGTATTTCGCCTCGGGGTGTGCGAAATAGAGCCCGCTGACGCTGCTGGCGGGCATCATGGCGCAGGATTCCGTGAGCCGGATCCCCGCGGAGCGCTCGACATCGAGCAGGCGCCAGATCGTCCACTTCTCGGTGTGATCGGGGCAGGCGGGGTAGCCGGCGGCGGGTCGGATGCCGCGGTATCGCTCGCGGATGAGGTCCTCGTGCGAGAGCTGCTCCTGGCGGCCGTAGCCCCACTCGATCCGCACTCGCCGGTGGAGGCACTCGGCGAACGCCTCCGCCAGCCGGTCCGCCAGCGCCTTGGCCAGGATCGCCTGGTAGTCGTCGTGATCCCGCACGAACTCGGCGCAGAGCTCGTCCACGCCGAACCCGGCGCTGACGGCAAATGCACCCAGGTAATCGGGCAGGCGGGCAGCCGGGCTCAGGGCGGGCTCGGGCTGGACCGGGGCGATAAAGTCCGCCAGGCAATGGTTGAACTGGCCGGCGGGCTTGTCCATCTGCTGTCGCAGAAAATGAAATCGCGCCACGGTCCGGCCGCGGGTGTCGTCGGAGTAGACCTCGACGTCGTCGCCCGCCCGGTTGGCCGGGAAGAAGCCGTAGACGCCGCGCGCCTGGATGCGCCGGCGGCTCACGATCAGGTCGAGGACGCGGCGGGCGTCGTCGAACAGTTCCCGGGCGCGGGGATCCTCGAGGAGCGCGGGGTATCGGCCGCGGATGTCCCACGCGTGAAAGAACGGCGACCAGTCGATGTAGGGGACCAGCTCCTCGAGGGGGAACGGATCGAGCGCGCGGGCGCCCAGGAACTCCGGCCGAGCGACGTCCTCGGGCCTCCAGGCGATGGCGGGCCGGCGGCGGCGGGCCTCCTCCAGGGCGAGCAGCGGCTTGGCGCTGCCGGCGTTCTCATGCTGCTCGCGCAGGCGCGCCTGGTCCGCGATGTTCTGCTCGACGAAACCCGGCCGCAGGCCCGGGTTGAGCAGGCGGCTGACCACGCCCACCGCGCGCGACGCGTCGGGGACGTGCACGACCGGCGGCCCGTATTCCGGGGCGATGCGAAGGGCGGTGTGGGCGGGGCTGGTGGTGGCGCCGCCGATCAGGAGCGGGACGGCGAACCCCTCGCGCTCGAGCTCGCGCGCGACGCGGGCCATCTCCTCGAGCGACGGCGTGATCAATCCGCTCAGGCCGACCATGTCGACGCCATGCTCGCGGGCGCTCTGGAGGATCTTCTCGCAGGGGGTCATGACGCCCAGGTCGATCACCTCGTAATTGTTGCAGCTCAGGACCACGCCGACGATGTTCTTGCCGATGTCGTGGACATCGCCCTTGACGGTGGCCAGGAGGATGCGGCCCTGGGAGCGCGGGTTGCCGGCCGACCCTTTCTCGGCCTCGAGGAAGGGCTGGAGGCAGGCGACCGCCTTCTTCATCACGCGCGCGCTCTTGACGACCTGCGGCAGGAACATCCGGCCGCTGCCGAACAGCTCGCCGACGGTGTTCATGCCGGCCATGAGAGGGCCTTCGATGACGGCCAGCGGCCGGCCGTATTGCCGCCGGGCCTCCTCGACGTCCGCCTCGATGAAATCGACGATGCCCTTGACCAGGGCGTGCGCGAGCCGATCCTCGACCTTGCCCTGCCGCCACTGGTCGGCGCGCGCCTCCTCCGGCCCCGATTGCTTCAAGGACTCCGCCAGGCGGATCAGCCGCTCGGTCGCGTCCGGCCGCCGGTTCAGGATGACGTCCTCGACCCGCTCGCGCAGATCGGCCGGGATCTCCTCGTAGACGGCCAGCTGGCCCGGGTTGACGATGCCCATGTCGAGCCCCGCGCGCACCGCGTGGTAAAGGAACGCGGCGTGCATCGCCTCGCGCAAGGCCGAGTTGCCCCGAAACGAAAAGGAGAGGTTGCTGATGCCGCCGCTGACCTTGGCGCCGGGCAGGTTCTGCTTGATCCACCGCGTTGCCGCGAGAAAGTCCAGCGCATACCGCTGGTGCTCTTCGATGCCGGTCGCCACCGTCAGCACGTTGGGGTCGAAGATGATCTCCTCGGGGGGGAACCCTGCCTGCTCGGTGAGCAGCCGGTAGGCCCGCTGGCAGATCTCGATCCGCCGGTCGAACGTGTCGGCCTGGCCCCGCTCGTCGAACGCCATCACGACCACCGCCGCACCGTAACGCCGGATCCGCCCGGCTTGGGACAGAAAGGCGGCCTCGCCCTCCTTGAGGCTGATCGAGTTGACCACCGACTTGCCCTGCAGGCACTTGAGCCCGGCCTCGATCACCGCCCATTTCGAGCTGTCCACCATGACGGGAACCCGCGCGATCTCGGGCTCGGCCGAGACCAGGTTCAGGAACCGGACCATGGCCTGCTCGGCGTCGAGGAGAGGGGCGTCCATGTTGACGTCGATCATCTGGGCGCCGTTCTCGACCTGCTGGCGCGCGATGGCCAGCGCGCCCTCGAAATCCCCCGCGAGGATCCGCTGGGCGAACCGGGGCGATCCGGCGACGTTGGTCCGCTCGCCGATGTTGAGGAAGTTGCTCTCGGGCCGGAGCGTGAGGGCCTCGAGCCCGCTGAGCCGCAGCCATGGCTCCGGTCGGGCCGGCCGCCGCGGGGCCTGATCGCGGACGGCGCCGGCGATCGCGCGGATATGGGCGGGGGTGGTGCCGCAGCAGCCGCCAACCAGGTTGAGCCACCCGCGCGCCGCAAACTCCCCCAGCTGCGCCGCCATCGCCTCGGGCGACTCGTCGAATCCGCCAAAGGCGTTGGGCAGCCCGGCGTTGGGATAGCAGCTGACATAGACCGGCGCGATCCGGCTCAGCTCCTCGATGTAGGGGCGCATCTGCGCGGCGCCCAGGGCGCAGTTGATCCCCACGCTCAAGAGGCCCCCGTGCGCGATCGAGTTCCAGCACGCCTCGACCGTCTGGCCGCTGAGCGTCCGGCCGCTCTGGTCGGTGATGGTGATCGAGACCATGATGGGCAGCCGGCGCCCTCGATCCTCGAAGCTCTCCTCGGCCGCAAACAGAGCCGCCTTCAGCACCAGGGTGTCGAAGCACGTCTCGATCAGCAGCAGATCGACCCCCCCGTCCAGCAGGCCCGTGATCTGCTCGCGATAGGCCTTGGCTAGCTGGTCGAACGTGTGCGTGCGGTGCCCGGGCCGGTTCACATCCGTGGCCAGCGACAGCGTGCGGTTGGTGGGCCCCACCGCGCCAGCCACCCACCGCGGACGGCCCGGATCGGCCCCGGCGAACTCCTCGACCGCCTCCCGCGCCAGCCGGGCCGCCGCGCAGTTCAGATCGTAAACCCGGCCCTCGAGACCGTAGTCGGATTGGGAGATCGCATTCGCGCTGAACGTGTTCGTCTCGATGATATCGGCGCCCGCCTCGAGGTACCGGCGGTGGATGTCCGCAACGACGGCCGGCTGCGTCAGCACCAGCAGATCGTTGTTGCCCTTGAGATCGCGCGGATGAGACGCGAACAGATCGCCGCGAAAATCGGCCTCGCCCAGCCCGAAATCCTGGATCATGGTGCCCATGGCGCCATCGAGGATGACGATCCTGCGCTCGAGCAGGCCGAGCAGAGATTCGCGCTGATAGTCGGTCGTATTCACTGCCGGTAACGGTGGCACAAAAGCGAGGAGGATCAATCTTAAAATCAATTCATCATGATATGTAGATGAATGAACCGGCCACACTGTTCTCTCCGGCGCGATCCCGGGGCTGCGGCCGCCGCTATTTCCACCCGGCGAATTCCGGCGCGGGTCGGGCGTGCAGGATGAAGCCGCCGCCGGCCAGCATCGGGATTCGCAGGAGGCCGCCCGGCGGCAGTTGCGCGCCGGAATCGATCTGGAAGGAAGCCGGGTCGGGGCCATCCCGATAGACGGTGATCTCGAGGCCGGAGAGGCGGAGAGGGGAGAGAGGCAGCTCGAGAGTGCGGGGTTCGGGCCGGCAGTTGAGGGCGGCGAGGTACCACTCCGGGCCCTTGCGGCGGGCGAGCGCGACCGTGTCGCCGATGGCGGAGCCCGGGAGGACGCGGGTTTCGTCCCAGGTCACGGGGACGGTTCGGGCGAAGTGGAGCAGGGGGGAGTGGAGATAGGCATCGGGATGGTCGGGCCAGCAGAGGAAGGGGGAGCTGAACACGATGACGGCGGCCATCTGAAAGATGCGGGTAGTGTTCTTCAGGAATCGGGGCTGGAGGTAGCCGGGCAGGAAATCGGCGTGGCCGGCCGCCATGCGCGTGAACGGGAGCGCCCCGTAATGGGCGAGCGGGAGGGAGCTCCAGAGCAGGTACTCCTGCTCGCGGATGCCCTCGCGGGTGATTTCATGGGGCCAGGTCCGGGGCTCGCCGGTGGGCTTGTGGGCGCCGTGGAAGTTGACCAGGAGCCGATGGCGGGCGGCCCGTTCCAGGAGATCCTCGCAGGCATCGATGACGGCCTTGCTCTCGGAGTTGAAGAAGTCGATCTTGACGCCTTTGACGCCGGCGTCGCGGCAGCGGCGGAAGAGATCCTCGCGGGCCTGGGGATCGGTGAGCCCGGGCCCGTCGTCGCGGCCTTCGGGGAAAGCGTGCCAGAGGACGATCCCGACGTTGCGCTGGGCGGCGTAGCGGCAGAGCTCGGCGGCGCGCTGCCAGAGATCGCCGCGGTCTTTGAGCCAGCCCCAGCGTTCGGAGCGCCAGCCGGCGTCGACCAGGAGGTACTCGCAGCCGAGGGCGGCGGACTGGTCGACGAACCATTTCTGCCGGTCCCATTGCGCGCCGTCGTTGCCGAAGACCATCCAGGTGCAGGGGGCTTTGCCGGGGCAGATCCAGTCGGTCCGCATGCCCTCCGGGAACAGCTTGGGATCCGGAGGGTCGTTCAGGGCGGCGATGATGTCGCTGTTGACCAAGCCATTGAGGTCCTCGCTGAGGATGATGACGCGCCATGGGGAGAGGATGAGCCCATCCTGGGGCCAGCCGGCGGGGTCGTCCTCGAAGGCGGCGCGGAGCATCGCGCCCCCCTCGGGCCGGAGGGTGAGCCCGCTGTAGCGGCGGAGGCGGGCCTCGGTGATCAGTCCGTAACCGCCGCCGGCGTAAGCCACCGCCACCGGCGGCCCCAGGTGGACGGGGCGCCGGGCGCCGCGGACCTCGAGATCGATCGGGATCTGGCTGGCCAGGCACGACCGATATTCGCCCTCGTAGGCCTGAGTGTCGGTCTGGAACCACACGGTGGCGTCGTGTGGCAGCTGCCACGCGGTGGATTCCCCCCGGATCCGGCGGCTGCCGGTTCCAGGCACCCGGTAGCGAAACGCGGCGCCGTCGTCGAAGACGCGGACCTCGAGGGTCCAATCCAGCCCCGCCGAGAGGCTGCGCACGGGGATTTCAGCGATGCGGCATCGATTGGTGGCGGAGGATTTGTGACCTCGCCAAGGGAACACCTCCGACAAGGCCGAGAATCGGGGCGCACCCAGGACGACGTTGGTTCCGATGTCCATGCCGTCGAGGAGGAGGCCGGCCGGCGCTGGATGGAGCCGGACACGATCCTGGCTGTGGACGGAGCAGAGGATGGGGCCCTGGGCGGAGGCGTCGATCTGGACGCGGACGAGCCCGCTGGGGCCGGCGATATCGATGGGGGCGGCGGCGGCCGGGAGGCCGGCGGCGAGCGCGATGGCGAGGAAGAGACGGGACATGGATCGGGATGTTCCCCGCCCATCTCTGGATCGTCAATGAGGAAAGGCGGATCAGGAAGGCGGCGGCTGGACGAGAGCCGTGACGCAGCGGTCGAGCGTGAGGAAGCGGCAGGCGGCCGATCGGATCTGGTCGAGCGTGACGGCCTGATAGAGGGCGTCCTCGCGGTCGATGTGCTCGTAGCCGAGGCCGTAGAGCTCGTCCAGCGCGGTGGTCTGGGCGAGGGATCCGAGGTCCTGGCGGGCGATTTTCTTCTGGCCGATGAGCTTGGCCTTGGCGCGCTGGAGCTCCTCGGGCGTGAGCCCTTCGGACCGAAGGGTCTGGGCCTCGGCGAGCATCTCTTTCTCGACCTGGGCGGCCTGCTCGGGCGCGGTGCCCGCATAGAAAGCGAAATAGCCGGGAACAAGCCCCAGGACATTCTGGGCGCCGACGTAATAGGCCAGGCCGAGCTTCTCCCGGATCCGGAGGAACAGCCGGGAGCCGAGGTCGCTGCAGGCTTCCTGGATCAGCTCCAGGGCGTATCGGTCAGGATCGAAAATCGAGGCGCCAGGGAATCCGAGAAGAACCACCGCCTGCTTTTTATCGCGGTGCTCGACCACGCGGCGGGAGCCGGCGCTGGAGGCGGGCGGATCCGGCAGGGCTAGGGAGGGCTGCGCGGGCCAATCGCCCAGAGCCTGGGTCACGGCTTCGAGGACGGATGCGGCCTGGACGTCGCCATAGACGGCGAGGACGGCGTTGCCGGGCGCAGCCAGGCGCTGGTGGAATTGGCGGACGTCCTCGATCGAGATGGCGGCGACGGATTCCTCCTCGCCATTGACATCCAGGCCGTAGCCCTGGGGGCCGAACAAGGCGCGCCGCAGGGCGCGGCTGGCGGTGGGCAGCACCTGATCGTGGAGGGACTTGAGCGTGGCGAGCTGGAGGCTCTTCTCGAGCTCGAGGGCCTCGGGGGGGAACAGGGGGCGCCGCACGACGTCGGCCATCAGGTCCAGGCCGGTGGCGAAATCGGAGCGCAGAACCTCGAGATTCACCCCCAGGCTGTTGTTGCCGGCGTAGCTGTCGATGCTGCCGCCGAGCGACTCGATCTCGGAGGCGATCCGCTCCGCGGACCGGGTGGGCGTCCCTTTCAACAGCAGCCGGGACAAGAGGAGCGTCAAGCCGTTCCGCGGGGCGGATTCGCACAGAACGCCGCCCTGGAACACGATTCGAAACTCGACGAATGGCAGCCGATGATCCTCCTTGACGAGGAGGCGCAGGCCATGGGACAGCGAGAACCGCTGGATGGGCAGGTCGGCGGCCGAGGCGGCGGAGGAAGCCAGCGCGGGCGCCGAGCCGGGCGGGAGCAGGGCGTAGGCGGTGCGATGATCGGCGATCAGGTATTCGCAGGCGACCCGGCGGACATCCTCGGTGGTGATGCGCTTGACTCGATCCAGGTAGCGGCTGGAGAAGGACAGGTCATTGGCGGCCATCCAGCTTGCGCCCAGGTCCTGGGCCTGGCCCTGCATGGTCTTGCGGGTGGCCAGCGCTGCAACCGTGAACTGCCGGATCGCCTTGGCCAGCTCGCCCGAGGTGATCGAGTCGCGCTGGATCCGGTCGACCTCGGCCAGAATGGCCGCTCGCGCCTCGTGAAAGCGGCCCGCTTCAGCCACGGCGCTGATCCCTACCAGGCCGGCATCGCCCGGCACGTAGGTCCACGCCTCCACCGACTCGACCAGCCCCTGGATCTCGCGCACCTGCTGGTAAAGCCTCGAGCTCCGCCCGATGCCCAGGAGCGTGCTTAGCACGTCCAGGGCCGGCAGGTCCGGATGCCGAAGGCCGGGCACGTGCCAGGCGAAGTGGAAGTGGGCCAGCTCGATCGGAGCCTCCTCGATGACCTCCCGGGCGGCCATCTGGAGAGGCTCGGCGGACAGCGACTGGGGAGGCAAGGCCCGATCGCGCGCAGCCTCGAACGCGGTTCGGATCTGGGTTTCGACATCGCGGGCATCGAGATCGCCGACGACCACTATGAGGAGGTTGCGCGGGACATAATGGTCGCGGTAATAGGCCAGGAGATCGCCCCGGGTGACCTGGGCGAAGATGGAAGGGTAGCCGATGATGGTGTAGCGGTAGGGGCTCCGGGTGAAGGCGGTCTCGAAAAGGCGCCGGCTCGAGCGCCGGCCCGGGTCGTCCTGGTTCATGTCCATCTCGCGCCGGATGACGTCCTTTTCCTTCTCGAGCTCCTCCGGGGGCAGGGTGGCGTTCTGCACGATGTCGCAGAGGATGTCGATGGCGACTCGGGCGCCCGTGTTGGGGACGTTGATGAAATAGACGGTCCGGTCGAAGGACGTGTAGGCGTTCATGGCGCCTCCGGCCTCCTGGATCTCCTGGTCGATCCGGGAGGGGCCGCGGGTCGTGGTGCCTTTGAACAGCATGTGCTCGAGCACATGCGAGAGGCCGGCGCCCAGCCAGCGGTCCTCGTGGATGCTCCCCGAAAGACACCATGCCTGCGCCGAAACCACCGGCGCCGAGCGGTCTTCGCGCACGATGATGGTCAGGCCGTTCTCGAGCGTGATCAGGCGGATTCCAGGCGGAATCGAGGGCGGTTCGAAGCCCGGGAGGATCGGGCCGGAGCCATCGTCCGGCGACGATGCGGGATGGAATCCGTACAGCATGAGGGCAAACCTCTCACGGAATCGTTGGATCGGCAAGCCCGGCCGTGTTGCGCAGGCGCTACGTCAGAACGATCGAGAGCGTCTCTCCGGCTGCAAGAGCGATCTCCGAATCGAGCTCGATCCGGGCGCGCCCGTTCTGGACCGTGAGCCGGGCGGGGACGGCCTGGCGATCCCGGGCGACTGCGACGCGCGCCGGAGGGGCATCGATCCGCGGCGCCAGAGCGATCGACCGGAGGCGAAGCCGGCCCCACCGAAGCTGGATCTCCGACTCGAACCTGGCGGTCGAGCTGCGCTGCTGGCAGGTGCCCCATCCCTCGGCCGCCGTGAAGGCGCAGCGGAACGATTCGGCCTGGAGGGATGGCGCGAACCCGATGTGGGCTCGGGGGCCGTGGTATTCAAAACCGGCGGCGGCGAGGTAGACGCCGTAGGCAGCCATGGCGCGGGCGTAATGGTCTCCGCACTCGATCTCGTTCCAGGGATTGCGCCGGGCGGGATGGTATCGGTCATGGATGGCGCGGGCGATGGCGAGGCCTTCGAGCGCGAGCCCCTCGCGCAGCATGTGGCCGGCCACCTGGTATTCGAACCCGGTCATGCATTCGTTGAAGTAATAGTCGTAATGCTCGGCAACGCGCTGGGAATCGCCGCGCGGCCAGGTGCACATGAGGAGGCCGGCCTCGCCGGCGAGCGCGTACCATCGGCCGGGCTTGTGGGCCTCGCGGTAGGGGCCGACGTCGGGAGCGTAATTGTAGCGCCAGAGGGATCGGAGGGCGGTGCGGACATGGCCGGGATCCAGGATCGGGCCCAGGGCGACCTGGCCGGCCCAGCTGTCGCCCAACACCTGGTCGATTTCGCAGCCGTCATAGGAGCCGACCGAGCGGGCGTGCTCGGCGTCCTGGATCTGGATATAATACTCGCCGTTGAAAAGACGCGCATCGATGTTGCGGCGGCCGGCATCGAACAGCTCGCGGCAGCGCTGCGCGAAGGGCCCGTCCCCGATGTCGCGCGCCATCTCCTCGCCGGCGCGCAGCGCGGCCAGGTACAGGCCGCTGAGCCAGGCGATGGGGCCGTACCAGTCGGCATCGAGCGTGTTGTGCTGGGGGCCGTCGATGATGCCGTCGGCGCCCGCGTCCTGGGCGATGAGGAACTCGATGGCCTTGCGGGCGCGGGGCCAGACGCGGCGCAGGAATCCGTCATCGGGGCTGGTCTGGTGCTCGCGGCAGGTGCGGAGGATGACGCCCGCCTGGCCGTCGACGGCCCAGTGGTTGTTGTGTTCGGCGCGGAAGCGGATGCGGCCGGAGCCGGGATCGAAGGCGGGGCCGAAGTCGGCCATCTCGCGAAGAGCGCGTTCGAGAGCGGGGAAGAGGCGGGCGGCGGCGTGGGCGTAGTGCCAGACGTGGGTGCAAGTGCCCGCGCAACAGCCGACGCCTTCCCAGCCGTAGAACCGGCCGTTGCCGAGCCAATAGCACGTGTTGGTGGCCAGGTGAGACGTCGGCGCCATCGTCCGATCGAGGAACCAGAACGGCAGGGTCGAATCATACCACGTGTCCCTCCAGAGCCGGGTGTGCGAGGCCAGCCGATCCCATTGGCTCGCCACATACTCGGCGACGGCGAGAGCGTCGGCGAACCGCTGCCCATAGCGGCGTCCCTGATGATTGCCGAGGCCGGCGATCTGAAGGTGCGGGAAATGCCATGTCACAACGAACGCGGCCGCAGCCGATTGTCCTGGGGCCAGGGTCAGCCGCCGGGCAAGCCCGCCGACAGGCTTTTCGGGCAATGGACGCTCCAGCAGATCGGCTCGAGGCGGATCCGGCAGCCGGAACGCGCCGGGCGATTCCTGCAGGCAGACGCAGCCGAGATCGGCGCCGGGCAGGGAGCCGCTCGGGGCGGCCAGCAATGCCAGGCCGAGCGTGCCGAAATCGGCGCGCTGGCTCATGGGAGCCGGCGGCGGAGCCGGCCTGCCGCCGGAGACGGCGTTTGTGCCCGACGAGGGCAGGGGCATAGGGGGCGCCGGCCGAACGGAGCATTCAAGGAATGTCAACCCGTCCTGGCGGAGCACGCGATTCCGGCGGAAACCTTCGCCCCCTTTGCCGGAGTGAAGGCAGACCGCGTTCTCGAGCCAGCCCAGCAGCTCGATGGCCACAGGATCGGCCGAGCGGTTCGACAGCGTGAACTCCATGACCGTCGCCGGCAGAGAAGAATCCTCGGCGTTCAGCGGGATGAACGGCGAGAACGCCTCGAGAACGGCCGAGACCGGCGATTCGGGGTCATCGTATTGGACCCGGCCGATGGGATATTCGCCTCGGAAAGCGATATGGCGCCAGCCTGTGTGATCGAGCTGGCGCGTCTCTGTTTTGCCATTCTGGGTGAGACGGAGGGCGAAGCCTTGGCGCACCGGGGAGACAGGCGGCAGCGGCTGGGCGTAATGCGGCCCGCTGCTTCCGCTGTTGACATGCTGGTTGAAGATGTCCCAGTGCCAGAGACGGCCGTCACCGCCCAAGTAGAGCTGGCCGGCGCCGATGCCGCCGATGGGCATCCCGATCCACCTGGATTCAGGCCAGCGATAGACCGCCGGGACGCCTCGGTCAAACAGCGATTTCACCCAGGCCGGATCCAGCTTCTTGTCCGCGGGCACCCGCGTTTCGAAGTCGGCGGCGGTGAACGGTCCCGCCATCACGGGCGGCCGGATGAACGATGCGGCGAGCGCCGTCCAGCCCGAGGATTCGAGAAAGGCGCGGCGCGACAGCGGCCGGGATCCGATTCCCGACCCAGGATTCTTGCGGGAGGATTGCGTCTTCATGGTGTCCGTGAAATTCGCCTCCGGCCCCTCGAGAGCAAGGCGCGAAGGCATCCTCGGATGGAGTTGCATTCCCGCTCAATACCACGCCATACAAGCACGATCCAGCGCAAAGAGAGGCTGCCGAGATGCGGCAGACAGTGCCCCGCAGTTCAGAGTTGACACCGAGGCCGGGATTTGCGTAGGATTAATATCAGCTTCGACCCACTATCGCAATGGCGGCCGCCGTTCCCATTTTACGGGAGTCGTGCGAGTGTGTAGGGACCTATCCCGAAAGGAGTCTGTTTCACCGCCAGCCAACCGGTTCACGCACTGATTTTTCCTCCCCATGAAAGCTGCCTGTTTTGGATTGGTGTTCGCGCTGTGTGCGAGCGGCGTCTGCCGCCTGGCTGTCGAGGCGCGGGGCGGCGATTCGGCCGATCCGGCCGGGCCTGTGCGCACCCAGGTCATCGAGATGCAGGCTGGCTGGAACGCGGTGTTCCTCGAGGTCCATCCGCTCGACGGCGATCCGGCGGCCGTGTTCGGCTCGCTTCCGGTCGATATCGTCGCTTCGTTTTTCGAGCGGTCGACAGCCGCCCAATTCGTGGTGAATCCCGATGCCGACTTGTACCGGCGCGCCGGATGGGGGGTGTGGTATGCAGCGGGGCGGCCCGATGCCTTCTTGAAGACCTTGCATGGTGTGCATGGGCAGCAGGCCTATTTGATCCGCGCGCGAAGCGCATTCACATGGCGGATCACGGGGCTGGTCACCGCTCCCGAGGTCCAGTGGCAGGCGGACGCCTTTAACCTGGTGGGTTTCTCGGTCGACTCGCAGGCAGCTCCCACTTTCGCCCAGTTCTTCGCCGGCTCGATGGCCCACCGCCACAACCGCCTCTACCGGCTGACCGGCGGGATTTGGCGCCGGGTCCTGGATCCCGATGCAGAAGCGATGCGGTCCGGGGAGGCGTTTTGGATCTATTGCGTCGGAGCCTCTCGGTATCAGGGCCCGCTGGAGGTCAAGACCACGATCCGTCGGGGGGTCGTGCTGGGGAGCGTTGCCGACACCGTGATCTTGCGGAACCGATGCGACCACCCGGTGACTCCCACCGTGGCACATGTCGTTGCCGGCCTGAATCCGGTGCCGCTGTCGCTGGTCGTGCAGGCCTATGGCGACAATTTTGGACAGTGGCGGTCCGTGGCGGTTCCGCAAACGGAAGCGTCGTGGACGCAGGCGTTGCCACCGCTCGAGGCCGGACAGGCGATTCAAGTCCCGCTGGAGGCCGAGCGTCAGGCCATGCAGGCGGCCGTGCATCGCTCGTTGCTCAGGATCACGACCGATCTCGGGACGGAGGTGTGGGTGCCCGTTTTCGCAATCCGTGAAGATCTGGAGGAAAAATGAGCTTGCTCGTTGTTTTGGCTGAACCTGGCGAGGTGCGGGCGCCGCGTCCCGATAGGGGGCCGCAGGGAGCTGCGCGGGCGACGCTCGCGCGCATGGCACGGTGGGATGGCCTTCGGGCGTTCTTTGGCAGGAGCCCGAAAGCGAGGCCTGCCTTGGCGCCGGGATCCGAAGCAGCCCATGCTGCACCCGCCGTCTGGAACGGGCCGGGAGGCTGGACTGGCCTGCCGGCTGCCGCCGGCAGCCGCGGTCGTGCGGGGGCTTGGCTGGCCGTCGCTGGATTGTGGCTCGCGGTGTCGCTCGAGGGATCGGACCCTTGCCGCGGGCTGTGGGTCGGCCAGGTCACTTTGAATTTCGTCAACGAGGTCACGGTGCCGCTGGACCAGAACAACGTGCCCATCGCCCCCGATCCCCAACGGCCGACACCGACCCACGACCAGGCGAACTTGCGCCTCATCCTGCATGTCAGCGGAGGCGGCCAGGTCAGCCTCCTCAAGGACGTCGCTGTGCTCAACCGGGCCGCCTCGACGGAAGGCTCGGCCGGGTCGTCAGCCTCCAATCTGCAGGTGCGGACCGAGAGCGATGTTGCGCTGGTCACGGACCCGCGTTTGTACGGCGAGTTCTCGCCCCAGCCCGCGCAGCGATATGCCAGCGCCGTGTTTGATTTCGGCGACAGCAAGGCCACGCAGGCCGTCGAGGAGGTGCTGAATCGCGCAGCCGAGGAGGCTGCCGCCTCGGTCGCCAATTCGACCCTGGACTTCTCGAGCGCGACGGGCCGGAGCCAAGCCGAAGCGGCGGCCAAGGCCGCGGCCGAAAGCGCCACGGGACCGATCGCCGATCACGCCGATGTTGCCCAGACGTTCTTTGAGTTCCTGGATTTCCTGAACCGGGCCCGGGTCGACCAAATCGCTCTGAGCTCGACCGAGGCCAGCCTCGCCCGAACGGAGGCGGAGCAGCGGAGAGACCAGTCCTTCTATCACGACACACGCCCGGTGGACATGGTGGACGCAATCGCGGCAGCGGTGGAGGCCCTGGCGCCCGATGCAGACGATGCCGTCAAGAAGAAGGCCGCACAAACGATGGCTGCGGCCTACGCCGATCTGGCCAACGATTACCACCGCTTTTTAGCGGGCCAGCGATTCGGCGCCATGATCGATGCGGCCGGCCAGGCCGCGGCAGCCGCGGCCGTGGCTGACGGCGCCACCGAGGCGAGCATCAGGGCCGCGGTGCTGGCGGACGGTACCGTCAACGACGCCAAGACCGAAGCCTTGCGCATCCAGGTGTCCGCTTATGACGACAGCCGGGCGATGGATGCGGTCGGCCAGGTGCTCGAGGCGGTCATCGCCAGCGCAGTGGCGGCGCTGCCGGCCGCGGCGGCCGACCAGGACCCGATCGCCACGGCCGCGGCGGCGGCCGGCCGAACCGAGCTGGCGGACAATGTGGCCCGGTTTCCCGTGAGCGCAGCGGGGCCCACCAGCGATTACACGGCTTTCGTGCGCTCAACCCGTTATGCTTCCAGCTCCGGCGTCGCCGCCGAGGCGGCGGCGGCTGCCGCTGTGGCCGAGCGGAGCCAGAACACGCTCTGGACGGCCGACTCCTTGAAGAAAGCGGCCAGGCTCGCCGCCGCGGAGGCCCTCTCGAGCGCGCTGGCCGAAGCCGCGCTGACCTTGCGTCACGAGCTGCCGCTCGAAGGCCATTTCGGACCCGGCTTGGGCGACGCCCGCCTGCGCTGGGAGATTCAGGCCGGCGGCGGGGCCCCCCTGAGCGCCGACGCCGCCTTGAAAGGGACCATTTACCTGCCAGCCAACCACCCCACCAACCCCTTCCGCCACCGCCGCAATCCCGAGCACGCGACGGGTGTCGATATCACCCGGAGCATTCGTCTCGATTTCGACGGCAGCCCCGGGGATGTCCTGCCCCGCGCCGGCTACGGCGTCGACCGCATCACGGGTGTCTACCGGGAGGAAGTCTTCGGTCTCCACAAGAGGCTCGGGCCCCAACAGGATACGGGCCTGATCGTGGAGGGCCGGTTCGTGCTGAATCGTGTCAGCTTGATCGACGCGTTGAACGCCCACTGATTGCCTGCCATGAGAGAACTTGCCTGCGTCCGCTTTGGCTCACCCCGGTGTCGTGTCGCCTCGTGGGTGATGGGAGGGTTGTTCGCCGGGCTTTTTGGCCTCGCCTTCGCGGGGGAGCTCCCGCGCTTCAAAGTCACGGTGGACGGCAGCGTCAACGTGCCCCGCATCCGGGTCTGGAACGAATCGCGAACGGCCCGGATCACCCGTTTCGAGATGACCATCGGAGACACGAGCAGGAACTTCGACTCGGCGACCGATTTCATTCCGCCATCGGGAGGAGCCATCCTGCGGCGCGAGCCGGATGATGGCAACGGGGGTACCCGCAGCGATCGGGTGCTGCTCGAGATCTCCGACTTCGACCCGGGCGAGTCGTTCACCCTCTATGTGGACGTCGATCCCGACAGTGAAAACGGCAGCCTGGATTACCGCACCGTTTTCTTCAACAACGGCAGCCGGGACAACACGGTGTTCATGGCGACCACCGAAGACAACGAAACCTCAGCCTTGACGGTGCCGGAGCTGCCCGCCGGGGCCCCGGGCGCCGTCTCGTACACGTTTGTCACCTCCCCCAAGGACCGGCAGCTCACCGTCCGATCGGTGACCGAAGCGGGCGGGGAGGAGTACGTCAACAAGATCACGGTGAAGGTGAATGGCGCGATTGTGCAGGAGAATCTGGGCGCTGACCGCCTCGACGTTTACGACGGCGACACGATCGAGATCACGGCCCCCGCCGAGGTCTTCCGCGACATCTACGGAGACGACATCACCGACAGTGTGGCCAACGACCCAGGCCTCATCAGCGATCAGGCCGAGGAGCGATTCACTGCCCTGGGAATCTCCGTCAACGATGTCCCGCAGACCGGCAATCCCACCTTCTTCCGCTTCGACATCGACCGGGATACCGTGATCGTGATCCAGTGGCGTCACGAGTACGCGCTGAGCGTCGAGCACGACTTCAGCCAGACCGAGAGCAGCGAGCGGGATGAAGCCGATCGCCCCTGGGCGGGCCCCTTGAGCTCCGCAGCCGAGGGAAGCCCGGACCCCCCAGCCCAGAAGAACTGGATCAAACGGGGTGAGCTCAAGGTGAACCAGATCGACGGCCAAGTCCTGGATTTCAGCCGCGCCGGCCTGGATGTGCGGTATGTGCCCACGGGCTACTGGGCCGGCGGCCCCCCCAACAAGCAGACCGATACCACCACCGACGCGCATACGCGCGCAGGGTATTTCGTCGAGAGCCATTTCCTCGACCCGGAAGGGCTGGTCACGAAGCTGCAGCTCAATAGCGATCCGGCTGCGTTCATCTGGAGCGAGTTGAGCGCCTCCGCCCGCGCTGCGCTGACCGATGAGGGGACAACGACCGATCAGCGGCGCGCCCTGCTGCGCGAGCAGCTCGACGCCTTCCTCGACGCCGCCGAACCGGCCGACACCAACCGGTTCCCTGCCGACGCCTGGTCCGAGCGCACGAAGGCGTTCTACGCCCAGGTGGCTGATGCCCAGGAACAGGCCCCCAGCCTGGCGCGCCTCTTCCGGTTCCTCCTCGAGGATTCCTACCCCGCCGAGATTTCGAACAGCCGGCTCAGCGAGGTGTTTCGTCCTTTCGCGGTGGCCCAGTCTCCGGCCGCCCGCCAGCAGGGAGATCAGTTCACCATGTACGGCCCGGGCCGGATCCGCTATGTCTGGCAGCTTCAGTTCGGCGTGCGTGTCAATGTGGACGAGTCGTCGCGGACGGCTCTGCCCCGGGTCTTTCGGCTGACGGATCCGGGCGCCGGCGCCACGGTCGAGGAGGTGTTTGTCGGGGAGGGCAGCTTCTGGTTCGATCCCGGCAGGACGGTGCTGGTGGCGGCTCCGGCGCTCGAGAATAGCGCGGATCCTGCGAGCCTTTCGCTCAAGGGATGGTTCAATGGAGACGGCTTCTACTTCAGCTCGCGGGGCGACCTCGATACGACCTCCGGGCAGCTCACCGCCGGAGGACCCGTCGTCCGGAATAACAGCCCGGTGGCCGAGTGGATTCCCGCGCACGAGCAGGCCAGCGAGAACAAGACCTACCGCGCCCTCAAGATCCCTCAGCTCGGCCGCGCCGCCCGAGTGCTTTGGCAATACGACCGCCAGGCGCTCAATGTCCAGGTCGCGATCGGCCAATTCGTGTTTCAGGGCGACCCGGCCCGGGCCGCCCTGTTCACCACCCAGCCGGCCCTGGTCGAGCAGCTCCAGGTCACCGGGAAGATGAAGCAAGTCGCGCTGGCGGACATGGCAGTATGGGACCCGGTGGCCGCCCGCCTCTTCCCCGTGGTGCCCGGCAAGTTCAAGGCCCAGTGGCGCCCCAGCCCGGATGCTGCTGACACGGTCGATGTCGTCGTGACCGCCGTCTATCCCGATCCGGCCCACTATCCCCACATCGCGGGCGCGCCGGGGGTCGCCCTGGACCCGGATCCGGCGGACAACTTCATCTACAAGGCGGTGAAGTACACCGAGAACAGCGCCGTCGTCGATGCGGACAAACGGTTCAGCGCCGACAGCGCCGGCAAGACCGTCCTCCTCTTCTCCGAAATCCAGCGCGTGGGGCGCGGCGAGCCTCGCGAGTTCCTCCAGGTCCGCGTTGTCTCGACCGAGCTCTACAGCGATCATCCGGCGCCGGAGGAGTCCCCCCGGGTCGGCGACAAGATCACGGACTCGCTCGATCGCGCCAACCTCGGCACGGGATACATCCTGTTTGCCGGGGCGCGGTACAACCCGTTCATCTACGATGCCGCCAAGCTCGAAGGCCTGGCGGCGAAGGACATCTACGACATGGCAGCCCTGCAGGACTCGGGCGACAAGGTCGTCACCCGCCCGGCGAACCTTCCCGGCCCGATCATCCCGGTGAACATCCACCCGGGCGCAGCGGGCAATCAGCGGCTGGTGGTTGTCTGGTACGACGATCCGGCGGAGAACGATTTCCTGCTGTGGCCATACAAGGCCCGGCGCTACGTACCGCAGTGGGCCCCCGAGAGCGACCTGCCAAGGATCGTCATCGCCAGCCAGCACGGCAGCGAGAGCCTCGATGCCAATGGCCAGGACCAACGGGTCGTCGAGGCGGCCGGCGACTACGCGCAGGAGACCACCTACAACCCGTCCCGGCTCCAGGATGTCCGCATCTATCAGCAGCCCGACGCCGAGAGCGCGGGCTACAACCCCAACGAGGAGCATGCCCTGCTCGCGCCTTCGCTCCGGTTCGCCGATGTCTCCCCCCGGCCGCCGGCCGCCTACGCCCTGCGCAACAACGACCTCAACCGCTACGAGCCAACCTCTCTGACCGAGCAGAACCAGGATGCGGCCACCTACACATCCCACCCCCGGGTGCTCGTCCAGTTCTTTGACAAGGCGGTGAACGAGCATCGGATGCGGGTGTACCGGGTGGTGAAGGAGGATACGCAGATCGGCCGGACCGATTATCGCTTTGCCGCTCCCAACAAGCTGGTGTCTTCGACCCTGCCAACCGAGTTGCGGGACCAGCCGCACGTCACAATGGAAGCCGGCGAACCTGTCATCCCGTTTTATCCCCTGGGCGTGGCGATCGGCGCTACGCCCCCGCCCGAGATCTTCGGCTCGAACCTGCTCGGCCAGGTGACGTACTGGGAGGATCATCGCGGATCGAGTTGGGCGGTGTCGGGCGGCAGCAACGCGTGGTTTACGGTCTCCTTCTTCTACCCGCTGGCGCCGGACTTCTGGTGGCCTCCCGGCCAGTCCGGCTCCTTGTTCGATGACCTGGGTCAGCAGACAGCGATCGAACCTCAGGCCGGCGACTCGATCTCGTTCCTGCCGTCCGAGGTGGGGTCTTTGCTTGCCGCGCCGACCAACTCCGTGGTGAGCGACGACGTGGTCTCCGCCAATCGCCCCACCCGAATCCTCTACCAGAGCGAGTGGCCCGATATCGCTCCGGTGTTGAAGTCGGGAGAGACGCTCACGTTCCAGGGAGGCGAGCACCGCGCCGACCAGCCGTTCACAACCGTCGTCGGCGCCGACGGCGAGCTCGATCAGGTCGAGACCCCCGGCCTGCCGGGCATTGTCGCCTTCGCCTGCGCCGAGGTCGTCTTCGATTCCCTCAATCCCCAGCAGGACGTCAGCCTCTGGCCGTCAAACTGGACCGCCCGGGTCGCCCAGGTCCTCGAAAAGCGCTCCGTTCCCCTCACGCTGTCCGAATTCCCGCCCGAACTGCAGCCCGCGACCAAGCGCACCCGCTTGAGCCAGGGGAAATACGTCCTGACCGAGTTGCCCGCATCGCTCCAGAACCGGGTTCGGTTCGATCCGCAGCTGGGCAAGCTCGAAGTGTTCGGCCTCCTCAATGACAAAGAGATCGGTGATTCCACGCTGACCGCCTCCCCGCCCGCCGTCTATATCCTCGAGCCGAACATCCTGACAGAAACCGATGAGGCCGCCCTGTTGGATTTGGTCAAGGACGCGGCCGAGCCCGGGAAGACGCGGTGGCAGACGGCCGTGGCGGAATTGGGGAAGCTGTCGCGTAACCCCTCGTTGATCGATCGCGACAGCGATCTGCCGGACGACCCGGCGGCCAGCGGATACCGCGAGACGCTCGAGGAGTTCTGGACCGGCTATTACACCGAGGTGGGTGAAACGCCGCTCAACCAGACCGCGCCTCTCCCGGTCGCGATTGCCGACATCGATGCCGCCTACCTGGTTGGGTTGGAGCCGCAGGCCTTGCGAGACGCCAATGACAACATCGTCACCATCGAAGACCCCGCGGTGGCAGGTCTCCGGCGAGTCGTGGCCGATCCGCAGCGGCCCGTGCCGCTCCGCGCGTTCGGACCGGGCATGGCCCTGATCCCCAACTCCTCGTTCCTCGACCCCGATGCAGGCTACCCCGACGTCAGCTGGGTGACCGTGGCGGAGAACAACGATCCGAGCCTGGGCGGCTCTCCCATCACCCTGCACGTGGTCAAGGTCGATCGCCGGGAGCGCTATCGCGGCGCCATCAAGACCGTCGTCTCCGACAACGTGTTCGATGAGAATCTGGTGTTGCGGCACACGGGCGATTTTGGCGCCAAGGCCAGCGACCTTAGCTTCGAGTGGTGGTACCGTCCCGACGATGGCCAGCTCGATGTTCCGCCGCCGGACCTGATCGCGGGCGGCCAGACCAATCCCTGGAAGCTCTTTCCCGATCCGACCGGCCAGCGCGGCCGGGGACGATATGAGGTCACGCTCAAGGGAAACCCGAATGCACCGGAAGCCCTGCTCGCCGACACCTGGTGGTTTGTCCGCTATCGGCACGCGAACGATGACGTGCAGGGCACCGATTGGAGCGGGCCCCAGGATGACGGCACGGCCGGAGTCAATTACACCTGGGCCGGCGCCGGCAACTCCGACCCTTTCCACGATTACGACCGCAACGGCATCATGGACTATCGCGCCCAGCTCGCCCAGGGCTGGATCAAGCGCGTGCTCGATGCCGTCAATCCCTACGAGGCCCGCATCCGTGATTTCGAAGGGGAGAAACCCTCGACTCAGGTCAGCATGATCGCCCAGTTCGGCCCCCGCTACGAGGGGCCCGTCGCGCTCAACCCTGACAAGGACGTCATCGAGAACGTCGGCCTCATCGAGCTGTACGAAACCATCCTCAAACGCGGCCGCGATTTGAGCATCGACCTCTCGCGGCCGGTTTCCACCCCCGCGATCGCAAATGCGCTCCAGCTGGCCTCGACGCGGATCTCGGACTTCTACACCATCCTGGGCAACGAGGCCTATGTGGACGCGCTGGATCCGACGATCGGGATCGGAAGCGACATCGTCGAGCCGGGCGATCTCACCCCGGCGGTGTTCTCGTTCCAGAACCAGGTGGCGTCCTTGATCGAGGAAGAGCTGGCTCTGCTGCGCGGGGTCGACGACTACTTCGCCCGCCCGGTCTACAATCGCCTGTTCTGGAACTTCACCAAGGGCGAAGGCGAGGCCGCCTACGCCGTCAACTACAACGTGACGGACGTGAACCTCGACGGCTTTATCGACGAGGATGACGCGATGCTGCTCTATCCGCAGGGGCACGGCGATGCCTGGGGCTATTACCTCACCGCCCTCCGAAACCAGTACGATCTCCTCCAGCATCCCTTCTTCAACTGGGTGTCCCGGTCGGAGTTCTATAACCTCCAGGACATTGTCATCAAGGTCGATTTCCTCGACGAGCGGAAGTTCGCCCAGACCGCCGCCGCCAAGGCCAAGGCCGGGGCGGAGATCGTCAGCCTGACCTACCGCGAGAACTATGTTGAGGACCCCGCCGCTCAGTGGCAGGGCTACACCGACAGCAACCCCGACCGCGCCTGGGGAGTGCAGGAGTGGGCCCGCCGCGCCGCCCAGGGCGCTTACTTCGATTGGATCACGGCCAACGCCCTGCTCCCGTCCCAGCACCCCAACGCCACGCTCGAGGGCATCCAGAAGGTCGACCGCAAGTCGAACGCCGACATCGCCGTCATCTCGGCGAATCTCAACGCCATCCAGAACACGTTTGACCAGGCCAACAAAGGCCAGAACCCGCTGGGCCTTGCCGGGAACGTCGTGCCGTTCGACATCAATCCCATCCTGGTCGAAGACCTCTCCATCTACGGGCGCACTCACTTCGAGCAGGTCTACGATCGGGCGGTCAAGGCGATCGCCAACGCGTTGACCATCTGGGATTATGCCAACGAATCGCGCAACGCGCTGCGCCAGGTGGCCAATAGCGAGGCCGAGTTCCGCAACGAGGCCTTCCAGGAGGACCTCTCGCACCGCAACACCCTCATCGGGATCTTCGGCCGGCCTTACGAAGGGACGATCGGCTCGGGCCGGGTCTACCCGGCCGGCTACGACGGGCCCGACCTCCTCCTCTTCATGTACGTCGACGTCCGCGAGCTCAACGAGCAGACCGTCCCCGGTCCCGCCACCAGCTTTGCCGCCTTCGACGCGAGCGGCACTCTCACCGGCGGCGACCTCTACAATGCCTTTGTCGAAGGCGCCGGGCGAGGCGGGATGTTCGGCTCGCAGGTCGGACGCCAGAACCTGTTCAAGGTGCAGGATGTGAGCGCGGATTGGCGCAGCCTGTTCCTGCCAACCTTCGCCCCGGACTCGACCGGTGTGATCGGGGGAATGGCGCGCGACAGGTATTACGCGGTCAACTACACCGACCTCGAGAGCCCCAAGGTGCCGCTCGACAACCTGACAGAGCTGATGCCGATCAGCGCCGCCGGCTACACCTTCCAGGCTCCGCGCGACTGGGGCAAACGCCTCGCCCAGGGCGAGCTCCAGGGCCTGATCAACCAGATGCTCCAGCAGGAAGCCGCCATCGCCAGCGCCGTCGGAGCCTGGGATGCCCTCCAGGGCGAGATCGTGCGGCTGTTCCGCCTCACCAACGCCAAGCTCGATATGGAGGCCAATATCCGGCTCAAGAACGAGATCTACTCGCGCTTGAAGCTGGCGGTCAACGACACCATCAAGGGGCTCGAGGGCGCCATCGAGCTGGCCACCGCAGTCAGGGAAACCACCAGCAAGTTCTTCTATGCCACCGGCGAGGCCATTCCCACCGATCTGCCTATCGTCGGCCTCGCCGTCTCCCCCGGTGATGCCCTCGCCCCGGGACGGTCGGGCATCAAGGTGGTCGAGGCCACGACCTTTACCGGCCTCAAGGCCGCCGAGGGAGTCCTCAAGATCAGCAAGGTCATCGCCGAGATCGGCCTGGACATCGCGGACAACGAGCTCGAGCTGTGGGAGAAGCGCGAAGCCGATGGCCAGAGCGTCAAGGAGGCCCTGGTCGAGATCGAGAACAAGCTCGGGGATGAACCCATCAAGCGAATCGAGATCTTCAAGGAGATCGAGACCCTCCGCGATCTTTCGGAGCAGTACCGCGCCAAGATCGATGAAGGGACACGGATGATTGACGAGCGCGCGGCATTCAACAAGCGCGTTGCCGCCCAAACCCAGCGGTCGCGCTACCAGGACATGACCTTCCGGGTCTCGCGCAACCACGCCCTCCAGTCGTATCGCGCCGCGTTCGACCTGGCGGCGCGGTACGCCTATCTGGCCGCCAAGGCATACGATTACGAGACCAACTTCGACCCCGACGACCCGGCCTCACCGCGCCCCCTGTTCGAGGAGATCGTCCGTGCCCGCACCCTCGGCGCCTTCGCCGAAGGCGAGCCGCCGGAAGCGCTGCCGAATAAGGGCGGCCTGGGCGCTGCGCTCGCCACGCTGCGCGCCAACTACAACGTGCGCAAGAGCCAGCTGGGCATCAACAATCCCCAGATCGAGACGGGCAAGACGTCGCTGCGGACCGAGTGCTTCCGGATCCTGCCTGCGGGCAGCACCCAGCCCGTCGCCGGCGACTCGAACAGCCAGTTCCCCGAGCCAGGCCAGGATTCGGACACCCTCTGGCAGCGCCTCCTCGCCAACGCGCGCGTCGAGGACCTCTGGCAGGTGCCCGAGTTCCGCTACTACTGCCGGCCGTTCGGCGCCGAGACCGACGAGGCCGGGCAGCATGTCGCTGAGCCTGGATTGGTGCTCCGCTTTGCCACGCGCGTGATCGCCGGCCAGAATCTCTTCGGCAAGCCCCTCAGCGGCGCCGATCACGCTTACGATCCCAGCCAGTACGCCATCAAGATCCGTTCGGTCGGCGTCTGGTTCTCCGACTATCTCAGCCAGGACATCCTCAACGATCTGCCGGCTGCCCCCCGCGTTTACCTGATCCCGGTCGGCGCGGATGTCATGAGCATCCCCTATAGCGACAACCCGGAGAAGGTGCGCGTCTGGAAGGTCCTCGACTCGCGCATTCCCGTCCCGCTGCCCGCCACAACCGCCCAGCTCGACTATGTCGATTACGTCCCCGTGTTGGATAGCTTGAACGGCCGTTTCGGTGAGCCGCGCAAGTTCTCGACCTTCCGCGCCTATCATGATGGCGGCAGCGAGGTGAACACCGATGAGCTGGTCTCGGACAGCCGGTTGATCGGCCGATCCGTCTGGAACACCGAGTGGATTCTGATCATCCCGGGGCGCCTGTTGAATGCCGACCCCAGCACGGGCTTGGACCGCTTCATCGAGCAGGTGAGCGATATCAAGCTGATCTTCCAGACCTACGGTTACTCTGGAGGCTAAACATTCTTACTTGATGGGCCGACCTATGAGAAGTTTCATCGTTGCCTTGCGTGGCTCCTGCCGGGCGCCAGCCGCCCGAGCCGCTGCTGCCCTCGCTCTCGGGCTCGCCGCCCCCAGTCCAGCCAGCGCGATACCCGAACCCAGCACCGTGTTCTATGGCCAGATTTGGGGGATCGCTGCCGAACGGCCCTTCTTGCTGACCGCCGGCACGATCGAGTGGACCATCCGCCTCCCCGACGGCTCCGACCGCGCTTTGAAAACCGCCCTCTGGCCTCTGCACGACGGGCAGTATTCTTATCGCCTCAACGTCCCTCACACGGCGCTGGCTCTCGGCGAGCCGGGCTCGGCTGCCACGCTGCCCCTGGCCCCCGTCGACGAGACCCTCGCTCATGCCCGCATCCTCGTGGACGGGCAGCCCGCTCGCATTCTCGGCCCCGCCGGGCCCACATTCGACGCGGCTCAAGCCCGGCGCGCCGCCACCTACCGCCTCGATCTCGAGGTGCCCCTCCAGCCCGCTGACGCCAACAAAAACGGGCTCCCCGATTGGTGGGAGGAACGCTATCAGCTGACAACCGCGGCCAACGCCGATCCCGACGGAGACGGGCTCTCCAATCTGCAGGAGTACCGAAGCGGCTTCAATCCGAACCTGGATAATCGCCAGCCAACCCTGGAGGCCAGCCGCCACCAGGTCTACGCCGATGGCATGACGGGAATCCCGCTGCGCTGCCTCGATGCCGATTCCTCGCCCCAGAACCTCGTCTACAGACTCCTCTCCGTGCCGTCCTCCGGCCGGCTCAGCCTGCGCAACGAACGCGCCGACCCGGCCGCGCCCGATCTGCTCCTGGAGCCCGGCGCGGAGTTCACCCAACAGGATGTTCAGGACGGGCGCCTCGTCTATGTCCACCAGGGCGCGAATCCCGGCGCGATGTCCTTCGATGTCTCTGTCCGCGACGAGGACCCCAGCCACCAGGCCGCCTCCGCCACGGTGCAGCTGACCCTTTACCAGCCTGGCTGCCTCCAGAGCCTCGGCAGCTCCCAGGCCGAACAGGCCGCCGCGGCGGCCCGCGGCGAAGCCATCCCCGGCGTGCATCCGATCGAGGCTCAACGGGCGCGAAACCAGGTCTTGACCCAAACGGCGGGCTATGTGGTTTGGGACGGAGACGCTTCGGCTGACGGTCTCGAGATGGCCGCCCCCAGCTCGCCGTTCACCGCCGCCGATTATCCGTCAGATTACGTCTCGAAATTCGGGCGCGATCGGGGGCATGTGCTCATGGGTGGCCGCCAGGATGACCGGCTGGCGGGCGGGATGGAGAACGACATTCTCATGGGTGGGCCGGGAGCCGACACGCTCGCCGGAGGCGGGGGCGCCGACCGGTTCCTGTTCTGTGCCGCCAGCGACGGGCACGACACGATCCTGGACTTCGGCCTCCCGGAGAACGATGTGATCGATCTGTCAAGCGCGCTCCAGGGGATCTCAACCGACCTTCGACAGTACGTCCGTGTCCGTTCCGATGGCGGCAGCGCAATCCTGGAGATTGACGCCGATGGCAGCGGCGCCGACTACAAGGACCTGGCGATTGCCTTGGCCGGGCTTTCCGCCGCCGAAGTCGACCTGCACGACTGGGTGGACGCAGGCCGCCTGGTCTGCGGCGCGCTGCGCCTGCCGCCGCGGATCTCGATCGCCGCCACCCAGCCGCTCGCCAGCGAGAACGACCTCGCACCCGGGCAGTTCGCCCTGCAACGCACCGGCCTCGCGGACGAGGAGCTGCGGGTCGCCGTTGCCGTGGCTGGGTCAGCCCTCAACGGCATTGACTTCGCAGCGATCGGCAACACGATCACTTTCGCTCCCGGCCAGCGCCTGGTTCAGATGATGATCACCCCCTTCGCGGACAGCCTCGCCGAACCTTCGGAGACGGTCGAGGTGGCCGTCGTCGCCGGCGCCGGCTATGAAGTGGCGGGCAGCAGCCGCGCCACGCTCACGCTGGAAGATCTCAAGCCGGTGATTTCTGTCGAGAGCCTCGAGGCCCTCGCCGTTCAATCCCCGCTCCGGCCCGGCGCGTTCCTGGTGTCGCGGCGCGACCTGCTCGATGGGAGCGTGGTCGTCCGCCTCGAGTTCAGCGGCTCTGCAGGCAACCGGGTCGATTACGAGGGCTTGCCGCGCTACTTGACGCTCGCCTCGCGCCAGGCGAGCGCCGTGATCGAGGTTCTGCCCCTCCCAAGCGCCGCCCTGGGAATCAACGGCAAATCGGTGGACCTCACGGTCGTTCCCGATGCGACGTATCGCTTGGGCGGGATGGCCAAGGCCCGAGTGACGCTCATCCCGGAGGAAACGAGCTTCGCGGCGTGGCGTGCGCGATGGTTCCCCGGCGAACAGGGCGACCTCGCCGCCTTCGCGGACCAGGATCCGAACCGTCGCGGCATCCCCGCCCTGGTCCGGTACGCTTGCGGGCTCGACCCCGCCAATCCCGATCCCGCACGCCTGCCGAAGGCGGTCGTTCGCGGCGGCCATCTGACCCTGGACGTTTGGCGTCGGCCTGGCCTGGCGGACATCGAGTACATTGTCGATGTTTCGCCCGACCTCGGCCATTGGGATGCCTCGCCAGCCAGCGTGCAGACCGTGGCGGTCCCGGGCCGGGAGGACGATCCTGGCGCGGTCTCCTATCGCGCGATGTCGTCCGTCGAGCAGGCGCCCCTCCTCTTCATGCGGCTGAAAGTCGCCTACCGGCCATGAACGGGCGCGAGCCATCCACCCTGCGGCCGCTTCGGCAGGAGCTCGATCCTGCTGCTCGGCAGCGCATGGGCGCCCCTGTCCCTGCGGCGCCTGCGAGCCGGTGGTTTCCGCCGCCTTGGTGCCTGGCCGTGTCGCTGGTGCTGGCTTGTCTGGCTGGCTGCAAGAAAGCCGAGCAATCGCTGGTGCTGGCGAGCGTCGGGCAGCATCAGATCAGCATGGATGACTTCCGAAAAGAGATCGAACGGCGCCAGGCTCTCCGGCAGCCGCTCCCGGATCGCGAGGCGCTGCTCGAGGAGATGATCGCGCACCAGGCCCTCCTGCAGCGCGCCCGCCAGGCCGGCCTCGAGCAGGATCCGGCCGTGCAGCGGGAGATCCAGGTCCTGCTCATCAGCCGGCTCCGGGAGCGCCACCTGGCAGCGCGACTCGCTGCGGTGACGGTCGCACCGGAGGAGGTCAAGGCGGCATACGAGCAGGATCTCGCCCGCTACACCCAGCCGGCCCAGATCCGCCTTGCGCTGCTCTTCCTCAAGAAGGACCGCTTGATGAGCGAGGCCAAAGCCAAGGAGCTCCGCTCCCGGATGACCGAGGCGCGCGAGCAGGCGATCGCCCAGCCCGCGTCGGGCGGGCGAGGGCCCGCCGCCCAAGGATTTGGCGCGCTCGCCATCCGCTATTCGGACGATCCGGCCAGTCGCTATCGGGGCGGTGACATCGGGTGGATGGAGCCGGACAACCTGAAGCCGCGCTGGCCCCGAGCGGTGCTCGAGGCCGGTGCCGCCCTCGAACCCGGCAAGGTCAGCGACGTGATCGAGACCGAGGATGGACTCTACCTGGCGATGAAGACCGATGCTCGCCCCAGCCGGATCACACCGCTCGATGAGGTGAAAACGGCTCTTCATCAATCGTTGCTCGCCCGCAAGCGACGCGCCCTCGATGCGGGCTTTCGGCAGGAAGCGGCCCAGCAGGCCGGCGTGCGCATCCACCGGGATGTGCTCTCATCCATCACAATGCCTGCGGCGGTCGCGGCCCACGCGCAAGGCCAAGAGACCAACCCGCCCGCCCTGCCGGCCGCAGACGACGCAAGAGACAGGAACTGACCGGCTACGGCCGGCCCGATGGGAACCAGCTATGCAACCAGCCAAGAGACTTCAAAGCCGTCAGAGGAAGGCGGCCGTTCGCTCCGCGGCCTTCGTCTTGAGCTTGCTTCTGACGATGCCATCGGCGTTGGCGGCCAACGCGCCACCGAGTTTCACCAAGGGCGCCGACCAGACGGTTGGCGAGGATCCGGGCGCGCAGACGGTGACCGGTTGGGCTACCTCAATCAGCCCGGGCGAGGGCGAGTCGAGCCAAACCGTGACGTTCCTGGTCGAGCACGACAACGCGACGCTGTTCAGCGCGCAGCCGGCGATTGCCGCCAATGGCACATTGACCTACACGCCGGCCGACAATGCGAACGGGGCGGCCACGGTGACGGTTGTGTTGATGGATGACGGCGGCACCGACAACGGCGGTGATGACACCAGTGACCCGCAGACCTTCACGATCACAGTCAACGCGGTGAACGACCCGCCGAGTTTTACCAAGGGCGCCGACCAGACGGTGAACGAGGATGCGGGGGCGAAGACAGTGACCGGTTGGGCCACAGCAATCAATCCAGGCCCTGGCGAGTCGAGTCAAACTGTGGAGTTCTTGGTGAGCGATGACAACCCGGCGCTGTTCAGTGCACGGCCGGCGATTGCCCCCGACGGCACCTTGACCTACACGCCGGCCGACAATGCGAACGGGGCGGCCACGGTGACGGTCGAGTTGAAGGACAACGGTGGCACTGCCAACGGCGGCGATGACACAAGTGACCCGCAGACTTTCTCGATCACCGTGAGCACCGTGAACGACCCCCCGCAGGTCACTTTTGGCTCTCCCGCTCCCAGCCCCATCACCGATAAACAGACCAGCGAGCCGCTCAAGAAAATCGACCTCGCCGACAGCGACGATGGAGAACAGCTTTCCGCGACCGTCAAGTTCCCCGACGGCGTGGGGAGCTTCCCGGTCAGCGCCCCTGGCTTCACGAAGGCCGTTTCCGGCTCCGATGTCATTTACACCCTCACGGCACGATCCGTTGCGGATGCCAAGAGTTATCTCAAAGCGCTCGTCTTCACGCCCGTCCAGAATCGCATCCCCCTTGGCGAAACGGAAACAACAGTTTTCACCGTCACCGCCACCGACCAAAGCAGCGCCTCCGGTTCGGCCACGGTGTCGCTGGCGGTCTCCCCGGTGAACGACGCGCCGCGCATCGTCGGCTCCCTGCCAACCTCAGTCAACGACAACGCCGTCGCCTCGATCTTCTCCGCCGTGACGGTCGAAGACGACGACAAGGTGCGGGTCGGCGGGAACGTCGTCAGCCAATCTGTGACAGTCAATGTCACCTGGAGCACCGATACGGGCGCGGGCACGATGCTGCTGCCTTCAGGGACGACCTTCCCGATCACGGACACGCCTGCCGCAGCCACGACCAAGCTCCAAGGCGTGCAGTTCCAGCCTGTGGCGAATCGCCAGCCGGTAGGGCAGACGGAGTCCTTCGCCCTCACGCTCACTGTCACTGACGCCGCCGGCCTCAGCGCCGCCCAGAATGGCGAGCGCACTTTCAGCATCGCCTCGGTCAACGATGCGCCGACGCTGAGCGTCTCAGCCAGCCCCGCGTCCTTCAAGGACACGCAGACCGTCATGCCGTTCCGCGCGGTCATCACCGACCCGGATGTGGGCGAGAGCTTCACGCTGACCCTCCAACCGGTGAGCGATCCGGGTTTCACCTATGGCGTCCTCGAGCCCGCCTCACCCAGCCTCGGCGGAGACGCCGCGGCCGTGCAGAATGCTCTGCGCGGCGTCGGGTACCGTCCCACTCCCAACAAGGCCAACAATACCGCAGTCACCTTCCAGGCAACCGTGGCCGACGCCCAAGGCGCCACCGCGTCCGGCACCATCACGCTCACGATCCAGAGCGTGAACGACCCCCCCAACATCACGGGCGTCACCACCGAGATCCTCCGCACCACCGACGACCCCAACCAGCCCCCCGTCCTGCCTTTTCGCACCGTCTCAGTGACCGATCCTGACCAGGGCGACCCGCTCAAGGTCGCCATCACCCTCGACGATCCCGGGATGGGGACGCTGTCCCAGACGACGTTGAGCGGGACGGCCGCGCAGGTGACTGCGCAGATTCGAGCGATCACGTTCCGCCCCGCTCAGAGGCCCGACCGCGTCCTGAATGCGACCAAAACAGTCACGCTGACAATCACGGTCGTGGATAGCGGCCACACGAGCCGTGCCAACAGCGCAACCCGGATCGCCATCACTTCGGTCAACGGCGCTCCCCTCATCTCGGGCATCCCCGAAGATGAGCTCCAGCCCGTCTTGCTCGACCCCGCCCCGCCGGTCGTCCCGTTCGCCGCCGTGTCCATCGATGACGACGATCGTGCGGCGATCACGGTCACGGTCTCGATTGACGACAAGGACAAGGGCGCCTTCGATCCGGCCCACTTGGGCGGGTTCGTCCAACAAAGTGGCACTGGAACCTATCGCTTCACCGGCACGCCAGCCGAAGCGACGCTGGCCTTGGCGGGCCTCCAGTTTGTGGTGAATCCCGATCACCTCTTTCCGCCGAACAGCCCCGGCGGCACAACCTTCAGGATCGAGGCGGTTGACTCTGTCCTGAACACCGCGCGCAAGAACCTCTCGATCCTGCTCCAGGAGGCCCCGCGCAACTTCTTGGTCACGCGCGCCGAGGACGACGAAGACCCCGGCTCCCTGCGCTATGCCGTCAGCCAGGCCGACAACAACGATGTCATCACTTTCGCGCTCCCGAGCTATCCCGCGCTGATCCGCCTCAACCACCAACAGGGACCTTTGCTGCTCGAGCGGAATCTCACTCTCAAAGGCCCTGGCGCTGACCTGCTGGTCATCAGCGGCGACTCCGATGGCAATCGCCAGCCGGATACCCAGCTGTTCCAGGTCCGGGCCGCCGTGGTCATCGAGGGCGTGACGCTTACGCATGGACGCAACCGCCTGCCCAGCGGGGCCGACACCTCAGGCGGCGCGATCTACGTGGGCCTCGCGGGTCAGCTCACGCTGCGCGCTTGTGCCGTCACGGAATCCACCTCCAGCCTGTGGGGCGGGGCCATCGATGTCGATCAAGGCGCCTTGGCCGTCGAGAATTGCCTGATCCGCCGCAACTCGACCGGCGCCGCCCAAGGCCTGGGCGGAGGGGCGATCTCCCTCTACACGGATCAACCGTGCTCGTTTGTCAACACGACCTTCTCGGGGAACCGCCAGCTCTCGCTCAACGGCTTCGGCGGCGGCGCCCTCTATATCGAGAACCTCACCCCGAGCTCCGAGCTCCCCGTCCAGGTCGCGCATTGCACCTTTGCCGAAAACGTCGATGCCGCTGGCCGGGGCAGCTCGATTCGCGCGAATGTCTTCGGCACCATGGTCCGGGTCCAGAACTGCATCTTTGCCGATGGCTGCGGGAAAAATCTCGGCGTCGAAGGCGCCGGCCGAATTGTATCCCTCTCGGGCAACGTCTCCGATGACAGCACTCGAGTGGTGCTCACCCAAGGCGGCCAGCCCAAGGAGATCTTCCTCCTCGATGCGGCCGAGGGTGACCTGACCCAGACCAATCCGCTGCTGGTCCTGCCGCTGGATGCGCGCATCCGCCCCACCGCTGCCTATCGCCTCCAGCCATCCAGCCCGGCCCGAGGGCTGGCGGTCTATCCCAGCGCAACCACGGACCAGCGGGGAGCCCTGCGCGACGACGGCGACCCGGACGCGGGCGCGCTCGAGACCGAGGCATCAGCCCGCATTGTCATCAATGAAATTCATTTCGATCCGAACCCGAGCCCGCCTGCAGACGAGCCGGCCTGCGACTTTGTCGAGCTGCACGTGCCCCGGGATTCCGTGCCCGTTGACCTGGGGGGCTTCAGCCTGTGGGCCGGCGGCGGCCTGCGACATCTCTTCCCCGCCGGCACCGTCGTTCAGCCGGGACGCGGCATCATCGTCGCCGACTCCTCCTTCAGCGCCGGAACGGTCGAATACCCGACGCCCGTCCAAACACCCTCCGTGTCGGTCGCCATCTCCCGCTACGAAGCGGCCTCGAATCCGGCCCAGGTGGTCGTTGTGTCGCCGGACCACGGTTTGGCAACCGGCGAGCGAATCGTAATCCAGGGCGCCCCCCTATCCGCCTACAATGGCGAGCAGGCCATCACGCGGCTCGGGCAAGACAAGTTCTCTCTCGATGCCCCTTACCGGCACGCGATCGCCGACTTTGCCTCCTGCAACGGCGGCGCCGCCGTCCAGGTCACCTCTCCCGGGCACGGCCTGGCGACCTTGGACCGGGTGACGATCGCGGACACCATCACCGACTACAGCGGCGACCATAGCGTCACCAGGATCGATGCCGACACGTTCTCCGTCCCGGTCGCCTTCACCACCAATCCAGCCGAGAAAGGGAGCTGGACGCCGGCGTCCAGCGGCGATCAGGGCGCCTGGATCGCCCGGCTCAACCTCGAGCAGCGCGGGCGAATCCGCCTGTTCGACGCCGGCCATAACCTCGTCTCCAGCCTGGCCTACGTCGCCGAGTTCGTCGACCCGGACGGCGTGCTCACGCCCGATAACCTCGCCCATAGCTCGATCTCATTGACACCCGATTTCGTCGGCTTCGCTCTGCTCCCCCATCGCGTCCTCGGCGCCGCCTTGCCCGGATTCGTTCGGTTCATCGACGGCAAGCTTGATCCCAATGGAGAAGCCACGTCGCCGGGCTTCGATACCCACGGCACGGCGTTCGGTTCGCCCAACGCCAAGCCGACGGCCGGCTCGGATGTGTGGTTTGTGGATGAGGACCTGGCCGCTGACATCCCTGTGCTTGCCAACGACGCCGATGCCGATGGCCTCGACCAGCTCGTGCTCGTGGATGTCAGCGCCACCACCGAGCCTGGAACGGGCTCCGCAAGCTCGGTCGAGACTCTCGCCCAAGCCAGAGTCCAGGTGTATCCGGCGGACACGCCTTTGCGCGGGCTGGGTCTGATCTACGACCCGCGCGTGTCCCAGGCCCTGCAGGCGCTGCCCGCAGGTGAGGAGGCCGTCGAGGTCTTCTATTACGAGATTGTCGATATCGGCGCCGGCCCGGTCCGGCAATACAAGCCGACTTCGCCGCCGCAACCCAATCAAACGGTCGTCGTCTCTCCGGGACACCGATTGGCGAGCGGCGCCTGGATCATCCTTTCCGGCGCCCTGTCGGATGCCGGCGGAAGCTCGCCCTACAACGGCACTTTTTCGATCGAGCCTGTCAATGACGATGAGTTCATCATCCCGGTCGCGTTCGCTGATGATCCCATCGTCAAAGGCGGCTGGATCACCCGCGATCCGCGCCAGGCTGGCTCCCGGGCCGAAGGCGACGTCACCGTCACTGTCATCGGCGCCAATGACCCGCCCGCTCCCGGCGAAGATCTCGTGACCACGGACGAAGAGGGCGTCGTTCGAATCATGGGCGATCCCGATCTCGCCGGCGCCGCCTGGGCGTTCGACACCGACAGCGAATACCCTGTCAAACCCGTCATCTCCGCCGTCAGCCTGCTGCCCAATGACGACGATCCGGACAGTGACGACGGGCCCGCCTCCCTGACGCTGGTGGGCGTCGCGGCAGGGGTCCAGGCCATCTTGGACTTTGCGCCTGGCGACACCGCCGGCACCGTGAAGGTCCACTCGCCCAACCATCAATTGGCCGACGGGACCGTGATCCTGATCTCCGGATACGGCGGCTATCGATCCTACAATGGGTTTCATCGCGCCGCCCTGCTCGGTGATCCCGACTGGTTCTCGATCCCGGTCGCGTATGTGGACAATGCGGACGCCAAAGGAGAGTGGGCCATCCTCAACGATGTCAACCGCCTCACGGCGGTGACCGCCTTCGGAGCTGCCGTCCGCCTCGAGCTCCGCGCGGACCGCATCGAAACCAGCATTGTCTACAACCCTCGCGCTTCCGCCTACTTGAATGGCCTGGCTCTGGGCGAGAGCGCCGATGACTCGTTCTACTACGCAGTCCAGGACCGCCATAGCGCTGTCAGTCTGGCCCGCGTGACCGTGCGCGTCGCCGGCGTCAACGATCCCCCGGTGCCGGGCCCTGACCCGGCCTCTCTCTCCCAGCTCGATTCCCTCCTCCGCCAGCAGGGCCTTACGCTCGAAGAGCTCATCGCCCAGCTCGACCTCCTCTACTCCCTGCCTGCCGCTGCCGGATCCGACCCGAGGGCCCAAACCTGGGTCCAGTTCGCTCCCTCTGGCTCGAGCGAGCCCCCGGTCCAGCTCCTCCTGACCGGCCTCTGGGCCACCGATGCTGCCACCGCCATCACGCTCGCCGCCGCCGACCTCAAAGGCAACGATTCCGATGTCGACCGCACCGATTCATGGAGCGTTCTGTCCGTGGCCAGTCCGAGCCGAGGCGGCGCCCAGATCACCCGCAGCGCCGACGGCGCAACCCTGACTTATGATCCGGCGGACTCGGTCCGGCTGCGCCAGCTGGCTCGTGAAGAGCTCTACCTGGACTCCTTCACCGTAACGGTCAGCGATGGCCAAGGCGGCAACGTCGATTCGCTGGCCGTCGTTTTGGTGAGCGGCCTGAACGAGACGCCTGGAGCTCTTGATGATTTGGCGCAAACCACCGAAGATCAACCTCTGGTGTTCGCTCCAGATCCCCCGGCAGACTACCCAAGCGTGCTCAAGAATGACGAGGACGACGACATCGACGGCTTCGAGCCGGACAATGTCCTCCGCCTCGTTCCTTTCACCGGAGCTCGCAGCTCGCCGGGTGAAGCCTTCGTCACGACGTCGGGATCGAGCCTCACCTACGACCCGACCGTGTCCCCCATCCTCAACGCGCTGATCGAGGGGGCGCAATATGCCGATACTTTCACTTACACCGTGATGGATGGCAGTTTCCTCTTTGCCAATGACGACTTTTTCCGAGCGGCGGCGGACAGCGCTGCGATGGAGCTCGAGGTCCTGCGCAATGACCGGAACCTGACCCGCACCGGCCGCGCTGTGCAGGCGTACCGCGCCGCTGCCAGCCCGGCCCTGACCGTCGTTGTGGCTCCCGCTCACGGGCTGGCCACGGGCGCAGCCGTGGCGATCGCCGATTGCGCCACCGCCGGCCTCTACAACCAGGTGCATCATGTCACGGCGCTGGACGCCGATACGTTCTCGATTCCCGTCCCCTTCGTGGATGATCCGGCGCAGAAGGGCCTCTGGGTTCCCCTCACCATTACGAAGGTGACCGCGGCCAGCAGCGGTGGAACGATCGAGATCAACGCCGCCGCCAGCGCCCTGATTTACCGGCCGCAAGTCAATTTTGTCGGCGACGAGACCTTTGCCTACACGATCAGCGACGGCCAGGGCGGAATCGACAGCGGCACCGTCACCGTCCGAGTCACGGTCGATCACCTCAACGGAAACCTCCAGGCCAGCCCCGACCAGTTCAGCATCGCCAAAGGACAGTCGCCCGTTCTCGATGTTCTCGCCAACGACGGCATCGTCCCCAACGCGAGCCAGAACCTGGCCATCACGGGCCTCTTCGACACGCCGTCCGACGATGTTGTCGAGCTGGTGAACGGGTCGATTGTCTACCGCCAGAAGGCCGGCGAGCAGCCGCCCTATACGCGCACGTTCTGGTACGAAATCTCCGGCGGCGGCCCCGCCCGCGCCGTCGCCCAGGCCAGCGTCCGCGTGGTCGACCGTCAAAACTCGCTCCCGATCCGCAACGACGCCTTCAGCGTGGCCGTTGGCAGCCGCAGCAACCCGCTCGATGTCCTGGCCAACGACAATCTCCTGCCCGGTTCAACCGCTGGCCTGGCTATATCGAGCTTCAGCAGCCCGACCCACGGCCAGGTGACCCGCGGCGCGACCGATGCTCAATTGCTCTACACTCCTGACTCCGGTTTCAGCGGGACCGACACCTTCACTTACGTGGCGGCCGACGGCGTGGGGGGAACCGGCGAGGCCGCTGTCACTGTCACCGTCGGCCGGTTGATCGCCGCGCGCGATTTCTTTGCCGCGCCGTTCGATCGCGCCAGCGATCCCAGTGACGATGCCCGCACCTCGACGCTCGACGTGCTGGCCAATGACGGCCTGCTGCCGCCCGACGGCGCCGTGCTGAGCATCGGTGGCGTCGCTCCTCAGACCAGCACCCTGGGCGAGTTGAGGATCGCCGACGACGGGCGCAGCCTGGTGTTCGATCCTGCTCCCGGACAGCTTGGAGAAATGACCTGCACCTACACCGTGCAGGACGGCTCGGGCCATGAGGCTTCCGCCGAGGTGACCATCGCCGTTTTCGCCGCCGGCGCCAAAGCCAGCCCGGACTTCTTCACGGTGCTCGCCGATAGCAGCGCCAACCCGCTGCCGGTGCTCCTGAACGATGCGTTCGTGCCCGGTCCGGGCCGAATGCTCACCGTGGTCGAGGCCGGCGCCGGGCTCGACGGCCCCAATCACGGCGGAACCGTCGTGGTTCAGCCGGACGCTCTGTTCTACACCCCGGCCCCCGGCTATGTTGGGGAGGAGACCTTCACCTATACCATGACCGACTCGCGGTCCACCGACATGGCCAGGATCGTCGTGCAGGTGAGCCCCGGCACGCTCTATGCCAACAGCGACGCCTTCACCGTCTTTTTCGAGTCGTCCGGCGCCGCCGAGCTGGGACGGGAGTTCTCGCTGCCGGTGCTCGCAAACGACGGTGTCATCCCTGATCGCGGGCAGTTCCTCCGGATCACCGGCGTCGGCATCGATGACGCGAACGCTCAAAACGCGCCCGACAAGCAAGGGCAGGTCCGGATCAGCGCCGACGGCTTGAGCCTGCTCTACGCGCCGATGGACCAGGACTTCCCTTACACGGAACGGTTCACGTACGAAGTCTCCGATGGCACCAGCCGCCGGGCCGACGCAAAGGTCGAGGTCCTGGTCCAGCAGCGCGCCAACATTAGAGATCTCGAGACCCACAACGATTTCTTCAGCGTGGCGCGGGACAGCGCAGCCAACATCCTCGCTGTGCTCGGCAACGATGGCGTCAAGCCAGCCTCGGCCGACGGCTGGCGCATCACGAATGTCGAACGGCCTGCATTCGAAGGCGCGGCCGTCGTCCGCGGCAGCGCCATTTGGTTCACACCTCAGCCCGGCTTCGTGGGCACAACCACCTTCCGATACCAGGTCTCCGACGGCCTCGGCGGCACGGGCTCCGCCGCCGTCACGGTCAAGGTGGGCGACCACCCGCTGGCCCCCGACCTCTTTGCAGCCTGTTCGGGAAGCGCGGATAATGTCCTCGACGTCCTCGCCAACGACGCGCTGCGCCCCGAGACGGCCGACGCCTACCATCTTCTCGACGCGGGCGGCGCGGATCAGGGCGGCGCCGTTTCGGTCCGCGATGGACGTCTGCTCTACACGCCCGACGAGGGCTATGCCGGCAGTTACCCGTACACGGAGCGATTCGAGTATCGCGTGGCCGACGACTCAGCGGGCGCGGCTGTGGGCCAGGCGGCCGTCGTGGTCCACCGCGACGGATCCGACCGAGCCAGCGCCGTGCTTCACATCACCGTTCAGGGCGTCAACGATCCCCCGGTCATCACCGGCACATCCGATCAGTACGCGATCACCGACAAGGATCATGTCAATCCGTTCGCTGGCGTCACGATTACCGAGGTGGATGCCTTCGGAGACCAGCCGCTGACCATCGAGATCATGATCGACAATCCGGAGAAAGGCATTTTGGACACTCGAAATACCGGTTTCATTCAGACCGCTCCCGGGACCTACACGTTTGCCGGCTGCACCGCCGCGTCCGCCACCGCTGCTCTGCACAATCTGGTGTTCTGGCCCGCCGAAAATCGAATCACGGTTCCCACCACCGAGGTGGCTCGTTTCACCCTCAAGGTCGACGATGGCTACGTCGCTGCTCCGGTGACCGACACCGTCACGGCCGTGGCCGTCACGGCGGTCAACGACCCGCCGATCATCCAGGGCACCGTCGCCGGCTTGACCGTCTATCACCAGCTCACCATCCGTCCCTTCGCGGGCGTCCTCGTGACCGAGGTTGACGATCTGGCCCTGCAGCCCCTGCGCATCACGGTTGCCGTGAGCGACCCCTCGCACGGCTACTTCACCGACCTGGGAAGCTTCGTTCGCACCGGCCCGGGCGATTACGTGCTCGAGACCACAACCGGTGCGGACGGGACCCTGGCTTTGCGCGGGCTGGTCTTTGTGCCAACCACCGACGGGCGTGTCGTATTCCAGACCTCCGAGACCACGCAGTTCACCATCACGGTCGATGATCACTTCCAAACACCGCCGGTCAGTGACAGCCTGACCACGGTCATCGCAATGCACGGGCTGATCCAGAAGCTCATGGCCAGCGACGGTTCCAGCTTCGACGAGTTTGGCTTCGCCGTCTCCGCCAACCGCGATCTGGTGGCCGCGGGCGCTCCTTTCGATGATCCCATCGCCAGCCAGTCCGGCTCCGTCTACCTCTTCGCCCGGCAGTTCGGAGATCCCGAGTCGTGGATGCAGATCCAGAAGATCGTTCCTGCCGACGCCGCCAAAGAAGACCAGTTCGGTTGCTCCGTCGCCCTCGAGGGAGGCACGCTCGCCGCCGGCGCCCGCAAGGACGTCCATAACGGCATCAAGAGCGGGTCCGTCTATGTCTTCGAGCGCGGCCAGGACGGCACGGAGGCCTGGAGCCAGGTCCAAAAGCTCGCCCCGTCCAACGGCACCACCGACAACGAGTTCGGCCGGGCCATCGCCTTGAGCGGCGACTTCCTCGCCGTCGGCGCGCCCCGTCCCACGCGCTTGAACAAGCGGTCCGGATCCGTGTATCTCTTCGCTCGCAACCCAGCCCCTGGCCCTGCGTGGATTCTGGTCCGAGAGATCGTTCCGGCGGACGGTCTGGCCGGGGATTACTTCGGCTGGGCTCTCTCCTTGTCCGGCGACGGGCTCCTCGTCGGCGCCCCGCTCGCCAACGCCCCGGCAACGGGTTCCGGCGCCGTGTACGTCTTCTCTCGCAACCAGGGCGGCCCGAACGCCTGGGGCCAGGTGCAAAAGCTGACTCCAGCCGACACGGCCGCCGGGGATGGATTCGGCAGCGCCGTGGCCTTGAGCGGCAGCTGGCTCGCCGTCGGCGCCCCTTATGACGCTGACTTCGGCGACCGCTCCGGCTCGGCCTATCTCTTCTCCCGCACCGGAACGGGCGCCACGCCTTGGCTCCAGGCCAGGAAAATCCAGGCCGCCGATCCCGCGCGCTACGACGAGTTCGGCTGCGCTGTGAGCCTCGACGACGGGCTCCTGCTGGTCGGCGCGCGGCTCGATGACGACTCCGGCTCGAAATCCGGCTCCGCCTATCTCTTCGGCCAGAATTGCGGCGGCGCCGACGCCTGGGGTTTGGTCGAGAAGCTAGCGCCTCCGATGCTCGATGCGTATTACGAGTTCGGTTCCGCGGTCAGCATCCGGGATCACACGATCGCGATCGGCGCCCGTCACGAAAGCGAGACCGGAAAGCGCTTCGGCGCATGTTACATCTACCGCGCCAAGTTCAACAACCCGCCCATGCTCGCCACACCCATCCCCGATCAGTGGACGCTCGTTAACCAGAGCTTCACCTATGCCTTGGCGCCGGGGACTTTTGGCGATCCGGACGTCGGCGACATGCTCACCCTGGCTGCCACGCAAGACCCAGCCAGCCCGCCTGCAAGCTGGTTGAGCTTCAACCCGGAGACTGCGACGTTCAGTGGAACACCCTCCGCCCCCGCCGATCACACCATCATCGTGGAGGCCGCGGACGAGGACGGCGCGGCGGCGAGCGACAGCTTCCAGATTCGCGTTCTGACCTCGGCGCCGGGCGGCCTGGCGATCGCAGCGTTGGCCGCCCCCCCGCTCGACCTCCCCGCCCGCCTGGATTACCCCACCCTGTTCCTGCAGGAAGGCCCATACGGTCTCTGGGTCGACCTCACCTTCCGCCGCCGGATCGACGATCCCCAGCTGGCTTACTGGATCGAGAGGTCAAGCGACCTGGCGACCTGGGCCTCCGCCAGCGCCGACATCGTCGGCCAGCAGTCCGTGGCCGTGAACGATCGCTACGAGTGGGTCACAGTGCGGGTTCGCACGCTGCCTGCTGCTCAGTCCATCTCGTTCTTCCGCGTTGCCATCTGCCCATGATCTAAGGGGCTGTGGATGCACAGACCCTAAAGGAGGCGGCCCAGGCCATCGCAGCCTGGCTTTCGAGCGCGCGCGAACTGCCCGCCGCCCTGGAATACTTGTGGCGGATTGTCCAGGGCCGCGATATGTTCTGCGGGCTTGAACAGCGAACGAAAATGCAAATGAAAACGTGGAAGGCGACAATCGAATCGGCAGCGATGGCGGCGGTGGGTTTGATGCTGATGGGGGGGCGATGTGACGGCGCGGACTGGCCGCAGTTCATGGGGCCCAACGGGGATGGCACCTCGCCCGAAAAGGGGCTGAGCTCGAGCTGGCCGGCCGAGGGCCCTCGGGTGCTTTGGACCGTCAAGCTCGGAGCGGGCTACGGGGGCGCAGCTGTTCGGGATGGCCAGGTGTTCCTGATGGACCGCGCCGATCGGCAGCAGGACCTGTTGCGATGCCTGGATCTGGAGACCGGCAAGGAGCAATGGTCGTTTGCCTATGACGCGCCCGGGCGGATCAGCCACGACGGCTCGCGAAGCACCCCGGCCGTCACCGCAAAGCACGTGTTCATCATCGGTCCTTTCGGGCATTTGCACGCCCTGGATCGGGCAACGCACGGGGTGGCATGGAAGAAGAACCTGCTGGCCGATTTTGGCGTGCGGCTGCCGACCTGGGCGGTTGCCCAGTCGCCGATCCCGTATCGGGACATGGTCCTGGTGGCGCCGCAAGGTGCGCAGGCGGGCCTCCTGGCGCTCGAGCAGACCACCGGCAAGGAGCGGTGGCGTTCCGGGCCGGTGGGTTCGATGGGGTACGCATCGCCGAAAGTGGTGAAGCTGGGCGGAATCGATCATGTCACCATCGTCACCCCGGAAGGCGTCCGCGGCGTCCGCGCCTCGGATGGCCAGCTGTTGTGGAGCTATGGGCATCCCTGCAAAATCCCGATTCCGAATGTGACGGAGCTGGGCGGGGACAGGCTGTTTGTGACGGGTGGCTACAACGCAGGCAGCGCGATCTTCCAGGTGTCCGGCCAGGGCGATCAATGGAGCGTGAAGGAGCTGGCCCGCATCGACCAGATCGGCGGCCAGTGCCATCCCGCCCTCGCCTATGAAGATCACTTGTTCGTTCTCTGCAACACCAATGAGCGCGCGGATGGGATGGTCTGTTTCGACTTCGCCGGCAAGCTGATCTGGCAGACGCAGCGCAGCCCCTATCTCTGCAAGGGCGGATCGATCCTGACCGCGGACGGTCTGATGTACGTGATGGATGGGCGCGAAGGCGAGCTCCATGCGGTTCGGCCGTCGCCGGCCGGTTTCAAGTCGCTCGCCAAGGCCAAGCTGCTCGAAGGCCGGGAGATTTGGGGCCCGCTGGCATTGTCGAATGGCCGGCTCCTGGTGCGCGACCAGACGCAGATCAAATGCGTGGATGTGCGGGGCCGGTGAGTGGGCGGCTGCGCCCGGATCATCTCCCCCCGAGCAGGACAACACCCGCCACAACGGCCAGCCCGGCCAGCACCGCCAGCAGAATCTTGACCCAGCTCTTGGGGTAGCGGCCGGCGATGGCCCCGGTCGAGCCGTTGACGACCACCTGGAAGGCCCGCGCGCCATAGTGGTAGCTGAGGAGCCACACGGGCACCAGGATGTGCTTGAACGTCTGCCCGGTGAAATCGGAGCGGACCCGCAGGTTCCGGTGTGTGTCTCCGGGAACTTGCCGGGCGCAGAGCGATATCATTTTCTGCTCCATGATCTGGCGCGCATGCTGGGCGGCGGCGACCAGGTCGATCTGGTAGCGTTCGACCACCCACCCGGATAGAAAGCCCGCCTTGTAAGGAGTGAGGGTGTCGGTGGGGAACGGCTCGACGCGCCGGAGCAGCTCCGCATCGACACCGCGCGAGGCTGCGATCAGCTCGTCGTCGAAGAAATGATCCAGCGAGCCTGAGGACGGCTCCCAGCGGGTCTTCTGCACCTGCCGGCTCTGGGTCTTCCCATTGGCATCGGTGTAGGTCTCCGTTTCGTAGTAGTAGTAGCCGGACTCGGCGGTCCACTCGGCGCGGACCTGTGCGTCGAAGGTCCAGTAAGGGATGTAGAGGCCGCGAACTGTGTCGGTCAGGGCCGCCTTGCGGAGCCGGTTCGGAGCGAACCAGCGGCTGCCGTACCAGCGGCGGATGCTCTCCCGGACCTGGGACTCGCTGACCTTCATGGGCAGGAGGCTTTCGGGGCGGAAGGCCTCCTTGATCTCGTCGTGCGGGACAAGGGCGGAGGAGCCGCAGAAGTCACACCGCTGCCCGACGCGCTCGGGATCGAACACGGAGATGGCTTGGCAGCTCTGGCAGCGGACCGAGGTCTTCTTGGCCTGCCACCCGCGGGCGTCGTCGGGAATCGCCCGGAGCGCGGCCGCGAGATCCAGCTCCCTGACAACCTGGGTGCCGTCGGCGGCAAGCTCGATCTGGGCGGGTGAAGCGGTTCCGCAAAAGGCGCAGACCAGCGCCTGCTTGGCGGGAGTCCAGCTCGCCTCGGCGCCGCACGCCGGGCACGAGAATTTCTTCTGAGCGATTGCCTCAGCCATGGATCAGTGCGCGAGAAATTCGTCCAAAGCGGCCTTGGTGATGCGCCAGGCGGCGCCGATCTTCTTGCCTTTGAGCGACCCGTCGGCAAGCGCGGCCACAACATCCGACTCCGTGACGCCCAGGGCGCGCGCGGCGTCGGCAGGGCTGAAGAGCTCGGGGAAGCCGGCGGGCGCCGCCGGCGCCGGGCTGGTCGCCGCCGGCGCCGCAGCGGGCGCGGCCTGGCCGGCGTTCATGGCGGCCATCATCTGCTGGCCCATGGCCAGGCCGGCGCCAAGCCCCGCCCCCGTTCCCGCCATCCCGCCCGCCTCGCCCCCGCCTTTGGTCATCGCCTCCGCCATCTGGAACTTGACGTAATCGTTCAGATTGCCCACGGCAGCCATGCTGCTGCGCTTGTCGATAGCCTGCTCGACCTCCGGCGGAACAGACACGTTCTCGACAATGAAGCTCGGGATCTCGAGGCCGTATTTAGCCGTCACGGCCGGGTTGATCAGCGGGAGCAAGGCGTCCCCAAGCTCGGTGTAGCGCGATGCGATGTCCAGCACCGGCACCTTGGCCGACGCCAGGGCATCGGTGAACACGCTCACGATCCGCGAGCGCATGGTGTCGGCGAACTCATCGAGCCGGAAGTGGTCGTCGGTGCCCGCAACCTCCTTGAGAAACGTGCGGGGATCCACGACATGGAAATCGAACGTGCCGTATGCGCGGGCGCGGACGATGCCGAAATCCGCGTCGCGCATCATGATCGGGTTGGCAGTCCCCCACTTGTTGCCGGTGAACAGGCGGGTGTTGACGAAATAGACATCCGCCTTGAAGGGAGACTCGAATCCGTATTTCCACCCTTTGAGAGTCGAGAGGATGGGGATGTTGTCGGTGGTGAGGGAGTGCTTGCCGGGGCCGAACGTGTCGCCAAACTGCCCGAGGTAAACGAACTGGGCCACCTGCGACTCGCGCACGATCAGCTGCGCCCCCCTCTTGATTTCCTTGTCTTCATCCGGAAAGCGCCAGGAGATCACGTCGCGCGAGTCGTCTTGCCATTGGATGATGTCGAGGAACTGCGATTTGATATAATCCATCAAGCCCATACAAAGCCTTTCGTTTGCCTGTCGTGCAGCAGCAAGGAAGATTATGGGCGAGCCGCCGCGACTGGAAAGAAAAAAGTGCCCCCGATCGCGGGCTCGGGTGTAAGGGTCTGTGCAAAAATTAATTCCGATCTTGGCGGGAGCGCCGCCGGGCCAGATGCGAGATAGGCATGAAAGGGATGCTCATGCAGCTCGATGACTAGTCACACTTCTTCGGCGCAAAATGCGAGCCCGCTCATCGGCCTGTTCAGGCACCCCCGTTGGTTCACAATGGCGAACAGGGAGAATTGCTGACGGCTACCTTGCGCCATTCCCTCCCCCCGCTCGTCCCTCGCGGGGGGAGGGAAACTTCCAGTGACGAGAAAGTCGCGGCACGCCGGGCAGCCAGATTGGGCCGGCTGATCTACCTGTAAGTGAGGGTCAGGGCGCTGCCATCGACGCGGATGGAATCGATGCGGGTCGAGGCCGGCCCGATGAGCCGGTAGAACCGGGGCGCTGTGGGCACAGGCAGCGTGATGGTCCCCAATCCGGGTGAGACGGTGGCGGCGGGATCGTCCGCGTAAGGTCCGCCCACCGCGGCAGCGGACTGCAGCCGGAGGGCCAGCTCGATCCGGGTGAATGCCCGGATGCCGCCCGCCTGGGTGAGATCGTTGATCAGACGGCGCTGGCCGGAGCCGGGATCGACGAAGAACCACTCGACATGAGCGCTGCCGCCGCGCTCGTACCAGATCATCCGGAACGGGTAATGGCCGGCCTCGGACACGATGAAATCGAAGGTCTCGTTGGCGGTCCCGTTCCGGAATTTGAGCGGCGGGGTGGTGGATCCGAGCGGCTCTGCCCCGGAGGCGATCTTGTAGCCGTCGTCGCTGTGCACGCCAAAGCGATAGGTGCCCGGCGACAGTTCCAGGTAGGCGAAGATCTCCATCGCGATGTCATCCGTTCCGTTGACCTCGGGCTCGAGACCGGGAACCAGGACATCGCTGGCGAACGATCCATTGGCGGTCCCGTCGGTTTGCGAGAAGTTGATCAAGGGCGCAATCACATTGGTGTCGCAGAACTCGGCGAAGGGCGAGCCGGATGAGAGCTGGAGCTCGGCGCGGGCGATCGAGCTGTCGAGATCGGACGGGGCGAGCGCCTGGACGACTCGAACGCGGAAGCCCGGGTCGCGGCCGGTGCCGATCTTGCGAGTGGCCGGATCGAGCGACAGATACAGGAGCGTGAAGGACCACTCGTTGGTCTGGAACACGCCGTCGCTATCGGCGAACACCAGGCGGGCGGTGTTCACCTGGCCGGAAGGCGGCAGCGGGCTGATCGCATACGTGACCGCCGCCCCATCCGCGTTGGTCTGGATCGTGGGCGCGACTTGCGCATGGTTCAGCTCGAGAACGATCGAGTCGGCGCGGACGCTGGTGTCGCGATTCTGGATCACGGCGGCGATGACCGGATTGAGGCCTTCAGCGGTCGAGTTGGGTGCGGGGGCGAGGCTGGCCACGCTGGCCCGCTGCACGCCGGGATCCTGGGCGGGCACCAGAACCAGGTAGTTTTGTCCGATGAACATGGGGTCGCCATCCGGGGTGACCTGGCGAAGACGGAGCGTCTCCTGGCCGAACAGCTTGACAACGATCCGGTTCAAGCCCAGGCCGTCGGTCAGCGGGAAGTTGCGGTACACGTAGCCGGTTTTTTCGCCCAGGAACGATCCCAGCACCTGCGCCGTCTGGTTGGTCCCGCTCACATCCCCAGCGACCTTCTCGAGGATCGCCTCGGTGGTCGTCATGTTGACGACCGATTGGCGCAGGTAGACATGGTAGGAGCCGGGCGCGAAGGTGCGCGTGTAGTTCAGCCATTCCCCAGCCCGCACCTCGCTCACGTCGTAGTCGAAAACGCTGGCTGCCACGCCGCCGGCGTCGCTGAACTTCTTCCGGACGAGGTCCACGGAATGGAGGGTCACGACCGGATCCAGAGGCCGGTAGACGTAGTCCTCGGGATCGCCAGCGTCGGGCGTGGCGCGGGTGTCATGAAAATCGATTCCCTCCAGGCCCTGGTGGCCGCCATACGCGTTCTCCACCCATGGCCCGAACAGATACTCGGGCGTCGGAACGGGATGATCGTAGAAACGGCCGCCGATGAGCTCCCAGACGTAGGGATCCAAAGGGCTGGGACCCCATTCGGCGTAGTTGAAATCCTCGGCCTCGATCACGATGCTGTCGTCGGTGAAGGTGTCGAAATAGCGCGTGATGGCAGCCGTTTGGCTGTCGCTATCGGTTGCGGCGAGGCGGGCGATGTAATTCTGCCCGGCCGCAAGGCCGCCGAGCGCGACCTGGCGCATCGAGCCGGTCCCGGTCACGGCCAAGCCGTTGGCGCGCGTGTAAACCGTCCCGTTCAGAGTGACGCTGATGCCATCGTCGGCCAGCGGTTTGTCGTCGGTCACCTGGAATGAGATCGTCGTGGTCGCCGGTAGGAAGTTGGCGTAGTTGGCGGGTTGCACGTTGCTGATCTCGGGCGCTTTCGAGGCATCGGACGGCGGCGCCCAGACCACGGCGTTGTCCAAGGTCACCTCATAATGATCGGTTCCGGCCAGGTAATCCTGGTAGAGGAAAAGGACGAACCGCCCCGTCGCCAGGTAGGGCGTGGAAGGGTTCTTGTCATCGCCGTCGCTGAGCACATCCTCGGCCGGCGTGTCGACGAAGGTCTGGTCGAACAGGACGGCGTTGGCGTTGTCCTTGTCGAGGATGCGTCCGCGGATGACGACGTTGGCGCCCTCGCCGGTCAGTGTCAGGACCAGCGTGACGTTGGTGTTCTTGATGGCAGGCGTGGGGTTCTCGTTGTAGAAGTACTTGCCGATCCCTTTGGTGATGAGGACGTCGGTCGATGACTTGGCGATGGCGTAGCCGGCCAGGCTCTTGGGGTCGTTGGCCGTGGGGATGAAGCCCAGGACCGCAAACGAATCCTGCCCGTAGCCGTCGACCATATCGATGCGAAACTCGATGGTGCGCCCGTCCTGGAGATCGAACGTCTCGGAGGTCTTGACCGATCCGGAGAAGATCGGCTGGCCGACCGGGGAGGGCGTCTGGTAGAACTTGAATTGTCCGCTGCCCTCGGCGGGAATGCCGAAGTCGGGAATGAATGTGAAGTCCTCCCAGCTCGTTTTCACACCGTCGTTGAAATCGTCCAGAACACGGCCCTGGAGCCCGCCGCTTGCGATCAGGCACAGGCCCAGGCTGAAATAGACCATCCGGCTCAAATAATGGGCCACACTCGAAGGGAACAATCTCATCGCGGGGATCCTTGGGTTGAAGGGTTGACGACGATCAAGGCCCGGGCAGGAAAGAGGGGTTCGCCGCTCATGCGCTGCCCGGACCGGAACACACGGGTCCGCTGCTGATGCTCCGTCTGGCTGATGTGCTTCGACGGTTTCACGTTGCGGATGACGGGGATCCTAGGTATATCCCCGGATCGCGTCAACCGGAGAAAACGGCCTCGCGAAACAGGGCGCGATCCGCCGAAGAGCGCGGAGCCCGCAGCCCCGGGCGGGCGCTGCGGGCTCTTGCGAGGGTCGAGGAGGCGGAGATTCGCCTCCCGGCCGATGAGGCCGCCGGCATTCGCGCCGGCTCGAGAGAAGGATCTACTCCTGCCACCGGAACCGGCCGCTGCCAAGGTTCTTGATGGTCTTGATCTTCTTTCCTGTCTGCATGAACCAGGCGTAGACGTTCCGATCCTTGTGCTTCAGCTTGGCGGCCAGCTCCTGCACCGTCATGCCGTTCTTGCCCGCCGCCTTGAGCTCGGCCAGGATCTTGTCGCGAAGCTGGCCGCGCGGAGTCGAGACCCGCGGGCCGGCGGCGCGCCGCGCCCGACCCCGCCCCGCCTTCGCCGGCGCCGGCCGGCCGCCCGGCTCGAACCGGGACAGCTCCGCGTCGATGGACGCAATCTTGCCCAACAGGGCTTCCTTCTTCTTGAGCAGCGCGAGGATCTTCTTAAATGTCGCAGCCGATATGTTTGTTAGATTCATGTCTATGACATATTACGGCGCACGCTTGAATGGGCAAGCAATAAATTTTTAGACAATGGAAGAGAAACATCGCGAGCCTTTCTCCGGCACGATGCTATCTATCTCGAGCGCGATCAGAGATGGGAGAGATGGGAAAAGCGGCTTGCGCGATCGCTCGCGCTCCGGTGCCGGGCCGGCCCTCGAGCCATGCCCGCCCCGGTTTACCGCTCTCCGCCCTGCAGCCGGTAATGTGCCCCCGCCCGGTCCGGCCCGCGGCCTCCGTGGCGGGAAATTCCGCGTTGCAAATCGAGGTGGGATTGGGGATCCTGGCGCCGAGACCGGGGACGGGCCCATAGCTCAGCGGTCAGAGCAGGCGACTCATAATCGCTTGGTCGGCGGTTCAAATCCGTCTGGGCCCACCCGGATGCCGGAGTGTTGATTATCATTCCGTTCTCGCCGCGGGAGCCCGTATCGCCATGGCTGACACCCCAATCCAGGCTGAAATGGACGTCGAACGGCAGAAGCTCGAGGCTGACATTGTCTGCATCGGATTCGGTCCGGCGACGGCCGGATTTCTCATCGAGCTCAGCCGCCACATCGGCGGGGAAGAGGGCGCGCCACCCTTGGCCAGCCGCTGCCAGCCGGGGATGCCTTTGCAGGTGCTCTGCTACGAGCGGGCCGAGGACCTCGGGTTCGGTGTCTCCGGGGTGGTGACCCGCGCGCGCAGCATCCGAGAGTCGCTGCCGGGATTGAGCCCGGCAGACATCCCCCTCGGGGCCGCCGTCACAAGCGAGCGCATGGTCTATCTGCTCGACCCGGTCGGGGCGAGCCGGCGCTCGAGGACGGTGCGGATCGGCGATCGCATCTTGCGGCTCGCAGGAGGAGCGCTGGGCATGCGCGATGACGCGTGGGAGCTGCCCTGGATCCCCGGTTTCCTCCACAAGACGGGGGGGTGGGTTCTCTCGATGGGCCAGTTCATGCAATGGGCCGGCATGAGGCTCATGGGATCGGGCCTGGTCCAGCTCTGGCCGGGGATGCCGGTGAGCCGGGCCGTGCTCGATGGCCAACGCGTCGTGGGCGTGCAGTTGCTGGACCAGGGGACGGACCGCCAGGGACGCCCCTCGGATGGGTTCCTGCCCGGCATGGAGGTCCGGGCCGAGCTCACCGTCGTGGGCGACGGGCCCGTCGGATCGGTCGGAAGACAATTGGACGAGCGATTCGGCCGGCCCAGCCGGAGCGAGGCGCCCTCGGATTGGGCCGTCGGCATGAAGATGGTGGTCGACTTGCCCGAGAACAGCCCGCTGGCCCCGGGAGCGGTCTATCACACCTTCGGCTACCCGGAACCGGAAATCTTCGGGTTCATGTATGTGCATCCGGACCGGGTGGCGTCGCTGGGGATATTTGTGCCGTCCTGGCTGAACAGCCCTGTGCGAACCGCGTATCGCTGCCTCCAGCACTGGATCCAGCATCCTTACCTGGCCCGCCGGCTCGAGGGAGCCAGGCTCCGGTCCTGGGGGGCGAAGACCTTGCAGGAATCGGGCCGCCGAGCCGAGCCGTTCCTGGTCGGAGATGGTTTCGCGCGGATCGGGGAAGGCTCGGGCAGCACGAACGTATTGACCGGCTCGGGCGTGGACGAGGCATGGGCGACCGGGGCGCAGCTGGCGGCGGGCGTTGCCGAGCTTTGGCGCGCGGGCCTGCCGATGAGCCGGGATCGTTTGGAGGCCGCCTACGAGCAGCGGAGGCGCTCGAGCTGGGTCGAGCGCGAGGCCCGCGTGGCCGAGCGATCGCGAGACGGTTTTCGCCGCGGCATCGTTCGAGGCATGCTCGGGATGGCCTTGGCCGGCTGGACCGGCGGGCGGCTCTGGTGGCCGGGCGGCAGCCGGTCCAAGCCGAGGCCGATCGAGTCCCTCGAGTCGTTCTACCGCGGCCGCCTGACGCCGGAGGAGATCGATGCCGAGCGCCGGCGGTCCCAGAGCCAGGGGCTGGCCCTGCACGAGGTCCTCATGGAACGGGCCGGATGGCCCCCCATTCCGCACGATGGCCGGCTCCTGGTATCGCACCAGGACGCCCTGCTGCTGGGCGGCAAGGTCCAGGCCCCGCCCGGTTATACCGACCATGTGGTATACATGGATCCCGGCCTCTGCGAGACCTGCGGATCCCGCCTCTGCATCGAGGTCTGCTCCGGACAGGCGCTTCGGCCAGGAGAACGAGGCGTGCCGGCGTTCGACCGCGAAAAATGCGTCCATTGCGGCGCCTGCCTCTGGAGCTGCACACGGACATTGCCCGGACGCCCGGAGCGGTCCAACCTCGATTTCCGAGTGGGCGCCGGCGGCCTCCATTCGGCGGAGAACTGATCAAGAGCTATGGAACCAACTTGTGCGCCTGCGCTGCGCAACCAGCATCGCGCGTTTCATTTCCACACGCTGGACGATTTGCGCCGGGAGATCTCGGATCTGGGGCTGGAGCTGCCCGTGGCCGAGGATCCGCGCCTGCTGCTCGAGGATGCCGATCTGAGCCCTCGCGGTCCGCGCCTGTCGAACCGGATCGTGGTGCTGCCGATGGAGGGATGCGACGGGCGGGCCGATGGCGCGCCCGATGAGCTGACGTGGCGCCGCTACCGGCGTTTTGCCGCCGGAGGGGCGGGGGTGTTGTGGTTCGAGGCGACCGCGGTGGCAGCCGAAGGCCGAGCCAATCCCCGGCAGCTCTGGCTGCATGAACCCGTGAGAGCCGAGTTCGCCCGGCTCATCGAGGAGATCCATCGCGTGGCGCGCAACCATCACGGAGAGCCGCACCGGCCGCTGCTGGTAGTCCAGCTGACCCATTCGGGACGCTACAGCCGGCCGGGGCGCAAGCCCCAGCCCATCATCGCCCATCACTCCGCCTTTCTGGATGCGACGCATCGGCTGCCCGCCGATTATCCGTTGATATCGGACGACGAGCTCGAGCGCCTCGAAGACGCCTATGTCGAGGCGGCCCGCCAGGCCCGGGCGGCCGGGTTCGACGCCGTGGACATCAAGGCCTGCCATCGGTATCTGGTCTCCGAGCTGCTCGCCTCCCACACGCGCGCCTCCAGCCGCTACGGCGGCAGCTGGGAAAATCGCTCCCGGTTCTTCCGCAACGTGGTCCGAAAAATCCGATCCGCCGTCCCCGGCATCCTCGTGACCGCACGCATGAACGCCTACGACGCCATGGCCTATCCCTATGGCTTCGGCGTGGATCGCGAGAATCCATCCCAGCCCGATCTGACCGAGCCGAAAGAGCTCGTCGGTTTCCTGGCCGAGCACGGCGCCCCGCTGGTGAACATCACCATTGGCAACCCCTATTACAACCCGCATGTCAACCGGCCGTTCGATTTGCCAACATCGGGAGCCCCCATGCCCGAAGAGCATCCCCTGGTGGGCGTGGACCGGTTTGTGCGGATCGTCCGCGAGATCCAGCAGGCCCATCCCGCCATGGCGGTCATCGGGGGCGGCTATTCCTGGCTGCGCCATTTCTTCCCCCACGTCGCCGCCGGCGTTCTCCAGCGGGGATGGACAACCCTCGCCGGAGGCGGCCGGATGGCGTTCGCGCACCCCGATTTTCCGCGCGCCCTCGCTTCGGCGGGGCATCTCGATCCCCAGAAGGCATGCGTGGCATGCTCGGCATGCACGCAGATCATGCGCGACGGAGGCCGGACCGGTTGCGTGCCGCGTGACCCCGATCCATACGAGAGGATCTACCGCGAAGGCAGGGCCGAGGCCCTGGATTCCATCCTCGAGATGGCGCGATCCTGCCGGCAGTGCAACGATCCGACCTGCATCGGGCGATGCCCGGCGCGGGTCAACATTCCCGTCTTTGTCGGGCACATCGCCGAGCGGCGGTTTCGCGAGGCGTACGAGACGATCCGCCAGGCCAACGCGCTCGCCGCGGTGTGCGGTTATGTCTGCCCGGCGGAGGTCCTGTGCGAATCGACCTGCATCAACAACCATTACACGGCCAGCGTGCCGATCCGGCATCTCCAGCGGTGGGTGAGCCGCATGGCGGTCGAGGAGGGGTGGGTCGCCGAACCGCGCACCCAGCCTGCCGCCAGCCCGTGGCGCGTCGCGGTCATCGGGGCGGGTCCTGCCGGATTGGCTGCGGCGGTTCATTTGGCCAGCCTGGGGCATCGGACGGTCATGATCGATTCATCGGTCGAGCGGGGAGGATCGGTGGATACCGTGGTTCCCGCCGAGCGGATTCCGGATGCGATCCTGCGCCGCGAGATCCAGGATCTGCTTCGATCCTGCGGGGATCGGATCAGCGGCCGCCAGGGCCGGCTGGGCAAGGGGCTCACACTCGACGATCTCAACAAGGAAGGATTCAGCGCGGTCGTCCTCGCATTCGGCTTGAGCGAGTCGGTCCCGCTGCCCGGGGCGCGGCGCCCGCAAAGCGGGGTGGTGGGCGCGCTCGAGTTTCTGGCGCAGTGCAAGCGGGGCGGCCGCTGCCAGGGAACGGCTCTCGTGCTGGGGGGCGGCAACACGGCCATCGACGCCGCCCTGGCGGCTAAACGGGCGGGAGCGAATGCGGTGGCCATTGTCTATCGGCGCTCCTATGCCGAGATGCCGGCCTGGCCGCTCGAGCGCGAGCAGGCCATCCAGGAGGGCGTGTCGCTGCTGACCTTGACCGCGCCGCTCGATTACGAGATCGGTGGGGACGGTGCATTGAAGGGGCTGCGTGTGATCCGGACCCAGCTCGGGCCCGCCGATTCCAGCGGGCGGCGGAGGCCCGTCCCGATTCCAGGGACCGAGCACGTGCTGCCGGCCGATCAGGTGATCGAAGCCATCGGCCAGCGGCTGGACAGCGGCCTGCTGCCTGGCCTGCCCGGGCTGCGCTTGACGGAGTCCGGCCTGGTCTGGACCCAGCCGAACTCGCTGCAGACCTCGCGCGCGGGCGTGTATGCCGCCGGCGACCTGGTCAATGGCGGAACCACGGTCGTTCAAGCCGTCGCCGAGGGCGCGCGCGCGGCGCGCGAGGTCGACCGCTTTCTCCGGAGCGCCTGACGCGCGAATCGTCATCCGGCGTTGGTGCGCGGGAACTTTCTGCTTTTCTGGCAGGCAGTCTCGCGGCAGATTGGAGGCGCATGACAAGCACAGGGTATAACATTGTGGTTTGTGGCGGCCTGGCGCCCGACCCTCTCCAGTCTCTCGAGCCCGCCATGGGGCCGTCGGGGCCCGCGCTCAAGAACGAGATGATGCTGCCGGTGGTGCTCGACCCGTGGGCCAGCCATGCCCTCTACGAAGCTGCCCATCTCGCAGGCCGGATCCCCGGCAGCAAGGTCTGGCTGGTCAGCCTCGGGCATCGCGGCAAGCTCCAGCAGATGATGATGACCGTGGCCCAGAAGGTCCCGTTCGAGCTCGTCGCCATCGAGGGCGCCGCCGGCGGGTTCACCGATCCGGCAGAGACGGCCGCGGCCTTGGCCGAGGCCATCCGGTCCATCCCCGGCCTCGATCCGGCCCGCCTGCTGGTCTGGGGCGGCTGGGAGTCGGCCACGCGCGGAGCCGGGGTGACGATGGCCCTGGTCGGCGAGCGCCTAGGGATCCAGGATCAGTTCCAAGGGGTCGACGAATTCAAGGTCCAGCCCGATGGATCGTTCCGAATCCTCGAGCGCGTCGAGGGCGGGCAGCACCAGGTCTCGATCTGCACCGGGCCGCCGGTCCTGGCCGGCTGGGCCACCGGCAGCCTGCCCGAGCCCCGCAATAATCCGCAGATCGGCATGCAAAACATGCGCTCTGTCATGCCCGCCCTCCAGAAGGCCCGGACCGCCAAGGTCGGCGCCGAGGGGGTGCGCTTCGACCGGATCACGCTGCCCCAACAGCAGCGCGCCACTCGCGTGGTGAAGGACTTGTCTCCAGACCAGATCGCCGACGAGATCATCGGCTGGATCCGCCAACCGTAAGCGAAGAGCTCGCTTCCATTACTCAGACCGCTATGGACACGATTTTGTTATTGCTGCACACCGGGCCGGATGGCGGCTTGACCCGAGCCGCCCGCGAGACCGTGGCGGCCGGACAGCAGATCTTGCGGGATATGCCAGGGGCATCGCTGGTGGCGGGAGTCGTTGGAGGCCAGGTCCAGCCCGCGATCGAGCAGCTGGCGTCGAGCGGCGCCTCCCGGCTCCTGGCGGTCGAAGGCCCTGCATTCGGCCCCGCTCGGCATGCGACCGACGCCGCAGCGGCGGCGGCCCTGATCCGGTCCGCTCAGGCCACGCTCGTGCTTGCCGCCGGGACCTCGCGCTGGAGCCGCGCCCTGCCCGCAGCCGCGCATCGGTGCCAAGGCTGCATCGACACGCATGCGACCGGCTGGGCAATGGTGGATGGCTCGCTCGCCATCACGCGCTGGTACTACCGCCAGCGGATGGAGGCCCAGCTCCGCCGGACGCCCCGCCCGTGGCTGATCCTGTTCGATCCCGGCATTTTCCCGCCCTGGGACGGCGCGCCCGGCCCGGCTCAGGCCCAGCGCGTCGAGGTCGATGCGGATCCCAACCTGCAGCGAACCCGAGTCGAAGGCGTCCAGGCGCCCGCGGCGCAGGCTCAGACCATTCGGCCCGATGCGGACCTGCTGCTGGTCGCCGGGGCCGGGTGGACCAAGAAGCAAGCAGACGGCCGCGCGCATGTCCAGGAGGCGGAAGCGCTGCTCCTGGATTTCCTGGCGAAGTCGCGGGCCTCGCTGGGCAGCAGCAAATCCCTGGTCGACCTCAGCGGCGAGGGAGAGGCGGTGCTCTCGTTCTTGACCCATCTCAACCAGGTCGGACAGACCGGTTCGACGCCGCGCCATCCCAAAGGCCTGGCAACCTGCTGCCATGGCGAGGAGCCGCACGCGGTCGGCTGGCGTTTCATCCACGAACGCCGCGCGATCAATCTGGATCCCGGCTGCGGATGGGCTCGCGGCAAGGCCGATGTCCTGTATGTGGCGGACGCGTTCGCCGTGCTCGCCGCCGTCAATGCCCGGCTCGCGCAAGCCGCGCCGCCGGCGCCCGGAACGCCCGGCTGAAATCAACATCAACCCGTTATCCTATATGATCCGAGTGCATGTGCATGTCCGGGTGAAGCCCGAGTGCAGAGGCGCCTTTGTCCGGGCCACAATGGAGAACGCCGGGCAGAGCCGGCTCGAGCCGGGCGTGGCGGAGTTCGAAGCCTATCAGCAAGCCGATGATCCGGATCAGTTCCTGCTGGTCGAGGTTTACCGCGACTCGGCTGCCGTCGGCCATCACAAGGAGACCGCTCATTACCGGCAGTGGCGGGACACGGTGGCGCCGATGATGGCGGAGCCTCGCCGCAGCGTGAAATACACGCCGGCGGCGGCCCAGCCCGGCCCCGAGGGTTGATCGGCCATGCAGTTCGAGTTTGCGACAGCAGGCAGCATTCGGTTCGGCGCCGGGCGGCTGCCGGAGGCGGGGCCGGCGGTTCGCGCCTGGGGCCGCCGGGTCCTGGTCGTTGGCGGTAAAAACGCCGATCGATCGGCAGCGCTCCGGCGGGCGCTCTCGGAGCAGGGCGTCGAGTGGCATCTCTACTCGGTGGCGGCGGAGCCGACGGTCGAGGTCGTCGAGGCCGGAGTGGCGCTCGCCCGCCAGGCCGAGTGCGAGGCGGTGGTGGCCATGGGCGGGGGGAGCGTCCTGGACGCAGGCAAGGCCATCGCCGGCCTGGCGCCCAACCCCGGCCACGTGCTCGATTACCTCGAGGTGGTGGGACGCGGGCAGCCGCTGGCCCAGCCGGGCATCCCCTGCCTCGCGGTTCCGACCACGGCGGGCACGGGAGCCGAAGTCACCCGAAACGCGGTGCTGACCGTCCGGGATCGGGCCCTGAAGGCCAGCCTGCGCAGCCCCTGGCTTCTGCCGCGGATGGCGCTCGTGGATCCGGCGCTCACCTGTGATCTGCCGCCGGAGGTCACCGCCGCCACCGGCATGGATGCGCTCACCCAGCTGATCGAGGCGTTTGTGAGCGTCCGGGCCAACCCGATCACGGACGCCTTCTGCCGGGAGGGGCTGTCGCGGATGGCGGCAGGCTTGCGGCGGGTTTACGAGGATGGAACGGATGCGGCGGCGAGGGCGGACGTGGCGCTGGCCAGCCTGCTGAGCGGGCTGGCGCTCGCCAACGGGGGGCTGGGCGCTGTGCATGGCTTGGCCGCGCCCCTCGGAGGCGCGCACGCGATGGCGCACGGGGCCGTCTGCGCAGCCCTTCTGCCGGAGGTCATGGCCGCCAACCTGGCCGCCCTCGAGTCTCGAGCGCCGCATCACGCCGCTCGCGCGCGCTTCGACGAGATCGGCCGGCTCCTCTGCTGCCAGCCGGAGGCGGGCGCAGCCGACGGCATCGAATGGGTCCGCGAGACCCGCCGCCGCCTTCGAGTCCGGCCGCTGGGAGCGCTCGGATTCCCGGCGGAGGCGATCGAGGATGTCGCGCGCCGCGCCCTCTCGGCCAGCAGCATGAAGGGCAATCCGGCCCCCCTCACGCTGGCGGAGTTGACGGAAGTGCTGGCTCGGGCATTGTAGAGAGGGAACCGGCAAACGATCTCGAACATGAACAACTCGGCAAAACTGGAACTGGACGGTCGGATCTACGAGCTGCCCCTTGTGGTGGGCACCGAAGGCGAGCGGGCGGTCGATATCTCGCAGCTCCGCCAGCAGTCGGGCTGGATCACCCTCGACGAGGGCTATGGCAACACCGGCTCGTGCCGAAGCAACATCACGTTCATCGACGGCGAGAAGGGGATCCTGCGCTACCGCGGCGTGCCCATCGAGGAGCTGGCCGAGGCGTCGACTTTCATCGAGACCGCGTTCCTGATCATCTATGGACAGCTCCCCACCCAGAGGGAGCTGCGCCGCTTCTCGGAGCTGCTGACCCGCAGCGAGAACATCCATGAGGACATGAAATATCACTTCGAGGGGTTCCCCTCGAACGCGCATCCGATGGCGATCCTCTCCTCGATGATCAACGCGGCCAGCTGTTTCTATCCCGAGCTGATGCGCGGGTATGATCCCGCCACGTTCGAGGCCCAGGCCGCCCGCCTCATCTCCCAGGTCCGGACCATCGCGGCGTTCGCCTATCGGAAGTCGCGCGGGATGCCGATCATCTACCCCAAGCCCTCCTTCAAGTACACCGCCAACTTCCTCCACATGATGTTCTCGGATCCATACGAGGATTACGATCTGAAGCCCGAGGTCGTGCGGGCGCTGGATCTGATCTTCCTGCTGCATGCCGACCACGAGCAGAACTGCTCGACGGCGACGGTCCGGTTCATCGCATCGAGCCAGGCGAACCTGTTCGCCAGCGCGGCCGCCGGGGTCTGCGCCTTGTGGGGCCCCCTCCACGGCGGCGCTAACCAGGCCGTCATCGAGATGCTCGACCACATTCGATCCACAGGCGATGACGGCTCGAGGTTCATCCAGGAGGTCAAGGATAAGAAGAGCGGCAAGCGCCTCATGGGCTTCGGGCACCGGGTCTATAAGCATTACGATCCTCGAGCCAAAATCATCAAGCGGAAGTGCGACGAGCTGCTCAACGCTCTCAAGGTCGAGGATCCGCTGCTCGACATCGCCAAACGCCTCGAGGAGACCGCGCTCCGGGATCCCTATTTCGTCGAGCGGCGCCTCTATCCCAATGTCGATTTCTACAGCGGCATCATCATGCGCGCCATCGGCATCCCGGTCGAGATGTTCACAGTCGTGTTCGCCATTGGCCGCATGCCGGGATGGATCGCCAATTACCGCGAAATCAGCATGGGAAGCGCCAGCCGGATCTACCGGCCGCGGCAGATCTACACCGGATCGAACCAGCGGCCTTATGTCCCCATCTCCGAGCGGGGATCGGACGGCGGATCCGCCTCGCGCGGCACCGGCCAGCCGGCGCAGCCCGCCAGGTAATGCCGGATCAGATCCGGAAGATCCGCGCTGTAGCCGCCTTCGAGGCTGCTGAAGAAGGGGCGGCGGATCTGCCGCAGGGAGCTGCCCAGCCAGAAGAAGTCCTCGGCTTCGAGCAGTTGATGGCCCAGCGGATCCCCCCGGTAGGCGTCGAACCCGGCCGACACGGCAATCAGTGCCGGATCGAACTCGGCAATCCGATCCAGTGCGTCCTCGAGCGCACGACGGTAGGTCGCGCGAGGGGTCCGATGCGCCTGCGGGAAATTGAGGCAGTTGCCGCGGCTTTGGCAGCCGGTGCCGGGATAGCCGGGGAACTCGTGGACCGAGCAGAACAGGCAGCCCGGACGCTCGAACATGATCTCCTCGGTCCCGTTCCCGTGGTGGACGTCGAAGTCCAGCACGGCGACCTTCGCCACGCTCGAGGCCAGCGCCTCCAGGACCGCAATGGCCAGGTTGTTCAGGTAGCAGAATCCCATCGACCGCTCCGGCGTGGCATGATGGCCGGGAGGGCGGAGCAGGCTGAACGCCGGCTGCCCGGCCAGCGCACAGCGCATCGCCAGTATGGCGCCGCCAGCCGCCTGCAGGGCGTGCCGCTGGATGTCCGGATGAGATGGCGTGTCGGGATCGAACGGGGCCGGCTCCTCGAGACGCGCCAGCATCGACGCTTGATGGGCGCGCGCCGCCTGCGCGACCGATGCCAGTGACGCTGTCTCCCAGCCGAGAGACCCTTCCGGCTCTGCGCGCAACCGGGTGATCGCACGCCGGACGCGCGCCGGCTTGTCCGGATGTCCCGGCGTGCGGTAGTCGCAGCACGATTCGTGGGTGACGACGATCATCGGCTGGCAGGCTGCGGCGGCGAAGGGGCCGGATCTTCCGGAAGGCCGGGCCCATCCGGAGCCGGGCCCGGCAGCTCGATCAGGCTGCGCAAGGGGCGGCTGGCCCGAATCGATCCGCCCGTCGCCAGGTAGAACCAGCCGCCGACCTCCCCCGCATCGATGTTGTCCTTGGATTCCCACGAGGCGTTCGACGCCGTGAATCGCGCCTGCCGCAGCGGCATCCATCGCCCGTCGGCCGCCCTCACCCCCCCACGGCCAAACCGCGCGCGGCGCGTCTCGCCCACGCTGCGGACGTCCCGGCGGAAATCCTCGATGAAGGAATAATAGCCGCGCAGGAGCGAGCCCGAGGCCTGGGTGCGGAAGGTCGCCAGCTTCTTCCAGGTGCCCGTCGCAGGCAGATAGAGCCAGCCCGTGTAGGCGGTCCGGTCGCTGTCCACGCGGGCCTGAACGGCTAACCGGTTCGTCTCGCCAATCTTCCACGGGAAATCCCACATGCACTGGCCGCCCGTGCCTTCGCCGCCAAACCGCCGGATCCGGGTTCCCTCGCCCGCAAAAAGAACCTCGACGCGGTCCTCCGCTTTGACGGCGTTGGGATCGTCTCCCCCGGTGGGATCCCAGACCGAGAAGATCGCCACCTTGTCTTCCGGCCGGCGCAGTTGCTGCAGACCAAAATAGCCCGTGTTCCAGCCGCAGGCCATGAAGTAGCTGCCGTTCACCGATTGCTCGATCACCATCTCGGTGTAGAACCATTCGCCCGGCTCCGCCGGGTAGCCGAGGTGCACAGAGCGCGCCGCGCGAAAGGGCGCCGGAGAATCGGCCGCCGCCGCGCTCGCAGCCCCCCCCAGCACCACGCCCGCCATCACCGCTCGAATCCACATCATAGGCACGCCTATAGCAGAGCTTGCGCAGCCTTGGCCAGCCCAATCGCCCCCCTCCCCTCCGCGGCAGTGGAGGGGAGGGTCGGGGAGAGGCGGGCGTTGGAACGAGCCCCTTTCCCTGTGCCCCCCCGCTCGTGCCTCGCGAAGGGAGGGAATTGCCTCCGGTTTTTCTGGTTGCTTAGTGGTCCGTTTCACAAATAGGGTTACGTGACCGTATTTGTGAAATGGACCACTTAGAATCTGTGAGTGTGACTGTGGATTTGTTGTCGGGCAACGAGGCGATCGCGCGCGGCGCGTTCGAGGCCGGCGTGAAGGTGGCGACGGGGTATCCGGGGACGCCCTCGACGGAGATTCTCGAGGCGGCGGCCGCCTACCGGCCCGCCATCTATTGCGAATGGTCGCCCAACGAGAAGGTGGCGATGGAGGTCGCCGTCGGTGCATCGCTCGCAGGCGCGCGGTCGATCGTGACGATGAAGCACGTCGGCTTGAACGTCGCCGCCGATCCGCTCATGACTTTCGCCTATGTCGGAGCCGTCGGCGGCATGGTCGTGTGCGTCGCCGACGATCCCGGCATGCACTCCTCCCAGAACGAGCAGGACACCCGCCATTACGCCCGATTCGCCAAGATCCCCCTCCTCGAGCCGGCCGACTCGCAGGAGGCCCGCGATTTCCTCAAGCGCGGGCTCGAGATTTCAGAGCGGTTCAACATGCCGGTCATCCTGCGGACCACGACCCGGGTGAGCCATTCGCGGGGCGTGGTGCGGCTCGAGGAGCCGGCGGCCGATCGCCCGCCGGCCGAGTTCCATCGCAACCCGCCCCAGTATGTCCCCATCCCCGCCTGGGGCCGAGTGATGCGTGCGCGCCTCGAGGAGCGCCTCGCCCGCCTCCGCGAGGCGGTCGAGGTGTCGCCCCTGAACCGGATCGAGCCCGGAGATCCCTCGCTGGGCATCATCACCTCCAGCATATCGTATCAATACGTTCGCGAGGTGTTTCCCGAAGCCGCCGTCCTCAAGCTCGGCTGGTCGTATCCGTTCCCGGACGGCCTGATCCGGCGGTTTGCGGATTCGGTGCGGCGGCTGCTGGTGGTCGAGGAGCTGGATGATTTTCTCGAGGAGCATGTGCGATCGCTCGGACGGGCCTGCGAGGGGCGCGCATGGGTGCCGGGGATCGGCGAGCTTTCGCCCGCCCGCCTCGAAGCCAGCCGGGCCCGGATGGAAGGGCGCCCCGCCCCCCAGCCCCCCGACCCCGGCATCGGGGCCGACCTGCCCGCGCGCCCCCCCGTCCTCTGCGCCAGCTGCCCCCATCGGGGCGTGTTTCAGGCGCTCAAGGAGTTCGATGTCGTGGTGACGGGCGATATCGGATGCTACAGCCTGGGCGTGCTGCCCCCCTTGAACCGGATGGATACCATCCTCTGCATGGGGGCCGGGGTGTCCATGCCCCAGGGATTCGAGAAGGCCGGCGAGCGGCGAAAGATCGTCGGCATGGTGGGCGACTCGACGTTCTTTCATTCCGGGATCACGGGCCTGCTCGATCTGGTCCATAACCGGGGAACCTCCACCATCATCGTGGTCGATAACCGGACGACCGCCATGACCGGGCACCAGGATCACCCGGGCACCGAGCGCAACCTCATGGGCGAGCCGGTCCCGGCCGTCTCCATCGAGGCGATCGCGCGCGCCTGCGGCATCGAGCATGTCGCAACCGTGAACCCGTGGGACCTGGCGGGAACGACCCGGGCTCTGCGCGAGGCGATCGAGTCGGGCAAGGCCGCCGTCGTGGTCTCTCGAGGGGCCTGCCCCCTCTGCGCCGGAAAGCCGCGCGGCGCCCCGCGGGTCGTCGATGATTCGATTTGCCAGCAGTGCCAGCAATGCCTCGACCTGGGCTGCCCCGCCATCGAGTTCACGGAAGGCAATCTCCATATCAACGAGTACCTCTGCGGCGGCTGCAGCCTCTGCCAGCAGGTCTGCCCGTTCGAGGCGATCCGAACTCAGGAGGGTGCGCATGCAGACTGAACCGGCAACCAGCCTCGTCCTGGCAGGCGTCGGAGGGCAGGGGATCCTGCTGGCCAGCGAGATCATCGCCCGCGCCGCCATGGCGGCCGGATTCGACGTCAAAACCAACGAGGTCCACGGCATGGCCCAGCGGGGAGGATCGGTCGTCGCCCAGATCCGGTTCGGGCCGCGGGTCTACAGCCCCCTGGTCCCCGCCCGCAGCGCGCGCATCCTGGCCGCGCTCGAGCGCGTCGAGGCCTTGCGATACGTCGATCTGGTCGCCCCCGACGGCCTCGCGGTGGTCTCCAGCCAGGCCATCGTCCCCGTCACGGTCTCCAGCGGCGCCGCCCGCTATCCGGACGACGCCGAACCGCGGTTGCGGTCGGCGTTTGCCCGGCTGCTCTTCCTGGATGCCGCTTCGATCGCCCTCAAAGCCGGGAGCATCCGGGCGACCAACGTGGTCGTCGTCGGCGCCGTGGCCGCGGATCTCGCTCTGCCGGCATCGGCCTGGGAAGAATCGATCCGCGCGTCTGTCAAGGAGAAATATCTTGACTTGAACCTTCGCGCGTTTCAGCTCGGCCGCGACGAGGCGCGACGGGTCCTCGGCGCCTGACAGCCCCCCCCGCCCGCGCTAGCCAAATCGCCGCGCTGGCGCTATGGTAAGGCGCAGGAAAGGTCTTTCCTGGCATTGTGAGACGTTCGACAACCGAGGCCAGCCCCGCAGGGCAGGCGCCGATCGAAGGTGTGCGCGGCGCCGGCCCGGCATCTCCCCATGCCGGGCGCTGCCGGCGGATGATCGCCGTGGGAGGGGCCGCGGATTTCTGGGCGAGGGTCAAGGACGGGCTCGAGTCGCTGGATGGCCCGCTGGCCCAATGGGAGCACGCCGCCGCGTGGAGGCCGGACGCCATGCCGAGGATGCGCGAGCCGGCCGACCTGGTTTGGCTCGATGCCCAGATCGGGGCGGCCGCCATGGAGGTCTCGATCGGATGGCTGGAGTCCGAATGGCCGCTCGCGGCGATGGTCGTGGTCCAGGACGCCCCAGGAGGCGGTGTCGAATGGATGGCCCGGGGCGTGATCGATGTCATCCTGCGCTCGAGGATGGCCGGAGCATCGCTGGGTGAGACCTGGGACATGGTCAGCGCCCGCGCCGGCGCCTGGCGCCGCCTGCGCGACAATCTGGCGCGAACGCAGCGGCAGCTCGGGGCGATCGCCGATTATGTGTTCACGGTGATCATCGAGGCAGGCCGGCCCGTCGCCACCTATCATGCCCCGGGCTGCCTGGCTGTCACCGGCTACACGCCATCGGACTACTCCGCGGATCCTTTCCTGTGGCACCGAATGATCCACGAGGAGGACCGCCCCCAGGTCCTCGACGCGGTCAACCGCGTCCTGGCCGGCGCCCCCGGGCCGCCGATCGAACACCGAATCATCCACCGCGACGGCTCGGTCCGCTGGGTCCGTAACTCCACCCTGGTGCACCGCAACGCCGCCGGCCAGATCCATGCCTACGACGGCCTGATCAAGGATATCACCGAGGACCGGGCCAAGACCGAGGCCCTCGCGCGGGAGCGGATCCTCCTCCGCACCTTGATCGACAGCATGCCCGATTTCATCTACGCCAAGGACATGTCCAGCCGGTTCATCGTCGCCAACCGGGCCGTCGCCCGCCACATGGGCGCGCTCGGGCCCGACCAGTTGCTCGGGAAGACGGACTTCGATTTCTACGCCGCCGATCTCGCCCGGCAGTACTTCGAGGATGAACGCCGGGTGCTCAGCAGCGCGCAGCCCCTCATCAGCCAGGAGGAATTCTCGGTGGACGTCCACGGCAGCCCCCGGTGGATCTCCTCGACCAAGGTGCCCCTGCGCGACGCCAGCGGCAGCGTCACCGGGCTCATCAGCGTCGGGCGCGACGTCACCGAGGAGCGCCGCGCCCAGCGCCAGCTCGAGCAGTTCTTCCGCCTCACGCTCGACCTGCTCTCCGTCGCCAATTTCGAGGGCCGCTTCCTCAGGCTCAATCCCGCCTGGGAGGAGACGCTCGGATACTCGCGCTCGGAGCTCCTCGATCAGCCCTATATCGGCTTCGTCCACCCGTCCGACCAGGAGGCCACGCGGGCCGTCGCCGAGCGGCTCAGCGCCGGCGATGTCGTGGTCACCTTCGAGAACCGATACCGCTGCCGCGACGGCAGCTACAAGTGGCTCTTGTGGAATGCCTGCCCCAGCTTGGCCGAGAGGCTCATCTATGCCACCGCCCGGGACATCACTGAGCGGAAGTCGGCCGAGGCCGAGCTCCAGCAGGCCTACGGCGAGCTCGCCCATCGGGAGTCCGCCTTGCGGCAGGCCCTGGAGGAGCTCCGCCAAACCCACCGCGCCCTCAAGGCCTCCCAGCTCGTCCTCATCCAGGCCGAAAAGATGGAGTCTCTCGGCACTCTCGCAGCCGGTATCGCCCACGAGGTCAAGAATCCGCTGCAGATCCTGCTCACCGGCGTCCAGGTCCTCCAGGGGCAGCTCGCCGCCGCCCCGGGGCCCGCCGCCCAGGTCCTCCAGGACATGCGCGAGGCCGTCCACCGCGCCGACGGCATCGTCCGCATGCTCCTCAACTACGCCTCCGCCCATCATCTGGAGCCGCAGGTCCAGCCCCTGGGCCCCATCATCGAAAACGCCTCCGGCCTCGTCAAATACCCCCTTCAGCAGCACCGCGTCGATTTCGAGAAGGACGTCCCCGAGTCGCTCCCCGATCTCTCCCTGGACCGGGCCAAGATGGAGCAGGTCTTCGTCAACATCTTCATGAACGCCATCGACGCCATGCCCGACGGCGGGAGGCTCGCCGTGAAGGCCCGGGCGGTCCGCGAGGCGCCCGAGGGCTTGGATCGTGAGTTCCCACCCGGCGCCGAGCTCGTCCAGATCTCCATCCTCGACACAGGATCCGGCATCTCCGAGGAGTGCCTCGCCAAGGTGTTCGATCCGTTCTTCACCACCAAGCCCGTGGGTCAGGGGACCGGGCTCGGGCTCTCGGTCGTGCGCCAGATCATCACCTGGCACGGGGGCCATGTCCGCATCGGGAACCGGCTGCCCCGCGGAGCCCGGGTCGATATCTATCTCAGCCCGGCCCACCGGCCGTCCGTGGAGCGGATCGAAACCCATCAGGAATACAGCATATGAAGCGTCGCAAGCGCATATTGATCGTCGATGACGAAGCCAGTCTCACGCGGCTGCTCAAGCTCAGCCTCGAAGGCACCGGCCATTACGAGGTCCGGGTCGAGAACGAATCGGCGGCCGCCCTCGGCGCCGCGCAGGAGTTCCGTCCGGACCTGATCCTGCTCGATGTTCTCATGCCGGGGCTGGACGGCGGCGAGGTGTGCCATCAGCTCGAGCGGCAGGCAGGCGGCCAGAAGGCGCCCGTCGTCTTCCTGACAGCTGCGGCCAAGAAGGAGGAGATCGACAAGCGGGGCGGCATGATCGGCGGGTACCCATTCCTGGCCAAGCCGGTCGATCTGGAGGAGCTGGTCCAGTGCATCGAGAAGCACTCGCCGGCCCCGGGACAATGGGGTCGCATCTAAATATTTGACAATTCGCGCCTCAGCTGCTCCACAAAACGGCTCCGCGCCGGGTCCTTGTCCAAGCCCTCTCCGAACCGCAGCACCGCCTGCGCGGCCGCCTGATACATCATCCCCTGCTGCCCCGCCACCTCGGGCAGCCGAACCCCGCCGTGGCGCACCGCCACATACATCGTCGCGTCCCGCCCCCAATCGCCATGGCGCTCCGCCCATTGATCCCACTTCATGCCTCTGACCTTCTCGGCGGCCTGGACGACCTCCTCCCATCGGCGCCGCCGCCGTATCCGCCGGGCCGGGGTCTGCTCCGCCTCATCCACCTTTTGCCCCGAGAGCACCTGGCGCGCAAACCCGCTCTCGCCCAGCACAACTCCGGCGACCAATCCCTCCCACGGGCTCTCCAAAACCCCTTGCCGGATCGGCTCCTCCGTGTAGGACCTCAACGCCGCCACGCGCTCGGCGCGGTTCCGCCCTCCGCAGCTCCGGCCGATCACATCGATGGCCAGCCATTCCGGATTGGGCTCCGCTCCGCTGTAAACCCGGTAGGAGCTCCACGGATACTCCCGCAGCCGCTCCACTCGGCGCCGGACCAGCTCCGCCCCCGGGTTCGCGCACCCCAGCACCCGGGCCCGGCGCTGATCGATCTTGCTCAGCCCCAGGCCGCCCACCCGCACCGGATTCAGGTGGATGTAGCGCGCCACCGCCACCGCTTGGCGCTCCTCCTGAATCAAGACCGACTTGAACCGGCCCTGGAACAGCGTCCCGTGGCAATGATGCGCCCAGTTGAACTGGATCGCGTAACGCACATTGAGCCATCGGATGGCGTGGCTTAGATTGGCCGCGCCGGTTCGGACCAGCAGGTGATAATGGTTGGGCATCAGCACAAAAGCGTGCACCTCCAGCGCAAAGCGCTCCGGCAGCTGGGCCGCGGCGCCGAGAAACCGGCGCCGATCGGTGTCATCCAGGAACAGCGCGCCTGCGCGGTGCCCGCGGTTCATCACGTGATACCAGGCGCCGGCAATGTCGATTCGCAAGGGTCTTGCCATGGGCCCAACGATAGCACAAGGGGCGCGCCAATTGTCAACTATTTAGATGCGACCCCATTGTATCAGCGGCCGCGGCGCTTGCGCTCGTTCATGGCGCGGATGAGCTCGCGCTCCTGGGCCTCGAAATCGTCCTTGGCCTGCTGGATGCTGGGGGAGCCTTCGAGCTCCTGCTTGGCGTTGAGCGATGCATCCTGCGGGGTCAGGAGGATCTTGGGGCGGAGGAGGACCAGAAGCTCGCTGCGGTCGTTGTTCTTGCTGTTGCTCCGGAACAGCGGGCCGAGCAGAGGGATGTCCTTGAGGAGGGGGATCCCGGAATTGGACCGGCTCTTGGAGGTGCGGATGAAGCCGCCGAGAAGGATGGTCTCGCCGTCGCGGACGGAGACGGTGGAGCTGGCGCTGCGGGTGTTGGTGTTGGGGGCCTGCTGGCCGGGGCTGATCTCGGTGTAGCCGGCCAGCTCGCTGATCTCCTGGGCGATCTCCATCACCACAAGGCCGTCGGGGGTGATGTAGGGTGTTACCTCGAGCATGATGCCGACGTCGAGGAACTGGGCGTAGGAGTTGGCGCCGGTGCCGTACCCGTAATAGGTCCCGGCGGAGTAGGCGACTTGCGAGCCGCTGTTGAAGGTGGCGGTGACGGCATGCGTGGTCTGGATCCGCGGGCGCTGGAGGACGGTGGCCTCGGTCTTGTCGGCGATGGCGCGCACGACGATGTCCAGGTCGTCGCGGTAGCGCGTCCAGTAGGTCAGGCCGCCGAGCAGATTGCTGAAGGTGCCGCCGGCCGAGGGCGCCGCGATGCCCGCGTTGGCCATCCCGCCGGCATAGGTCCAGTTGCCCGACTGCAGCTGGCTCTGGACCGCCGAGATCCCGAAGCTGAGGTTGTCCTTGAGGTTGACATCGATGATGACCGCCTCGATCAGGACCTGCGCCAGCATGACGTCGAGCTTGGCGACGATGTTGGTCAGGATGGAGAGATCATGTTTGTTGGCATAGACGACCAGCGAGTTCGCGCGCGCGTCGGGGATGATCTTGGCGTCGACCAGGAGCTCCTCGCCGCCGGCGGCGCGGTTCACAATCTGCTGCAGCCGCCGCTGAAAATCCGTCTGCGCCCCTGTCGCCGCCTGTGGCTGAACCGGCTGAGCGGCCTGGCCGGGGTACATGCCGCGCTGCTGCTGCTGCGAGGAGGAACGCATGCTGAGCCGGCTCCCGCTGGTGCGGCTGGCCGTGCTGCGGGTGCGCGACGTGGATGCCCCCGCGCCTCCCCCGCCGGCGCCGGAAACCAGCCCGCTCATCACGTCGACGATATCCTCCACCCGGCCGTACTTGATGGGGATCACCTCGAGCTGGTAGTCGGAAGGAAGCGGCACATCGATCTTCTGGATCACCTCGAGCATGCGCTTGATGTTGATCGCGTAATCGCGAATGACGAGAACCTGGCTGCTGTCGATGGGGACGATCCCGCCGGGCACCTTGGCAAAGGGCTGGACCGAGGCAACCACCTCGCTCGGGAGCGCGTTGGTGAGCTGGACGATCTCCGTCATGAACTGGGCGGCTTCAGGCAGGTTGGTTGATGCGACGCTCGAGAAGGCGTTGGCCTCCTGCAGCGCCTGGGTCACCGGAACGGCAGTCACGAACTTCTCGCCCATCGGGATCATAGAGACATTGTTGAGCGCCAACACGGTGTCCAGAGCTTGCCGGGCTTCCTCGCGCGTGAGCGGCGTCCGCGCTTTCAGGTTGATTGTGGAGGTGGCCTGGAGCGTCGGCGCCCGCAGGATCGTCCGGCCCACCAGTTCTCCATAGAAATCCAGCACGCTCTCCAGCGGCGTATTCGGGAAATTGATGATGATGCCTGGGATGGTTGATTCGGCCGCCGGCTGCCCGACCGCGCCCGGCGACGGAGGCGCTGGCGACGGAGGCGCTGGCGACGGAGGCGCTGGCGACGGAGGCGCTGCTGGTTGAGGAGGTGCGGGAAGTGAGGGGAACGATGGTGGGGCGGCAGCGGGTGCAGCAGCGGCGGCGGCGGGCGTGCTGGTGGCGGCGGCGGCCGGCTGCGGAGGAACCCATGCGGGAGGTGTATATCGCCGTGCTGCCGTGCCCGTGGCAACCGTGGAAGCGGATATCGGAGGCGCAGTCAGCCGGGACGAGGCGGGCGCATTGGATTGTCCGGCGACCGGTAGAGCCGCCGGGCGGCTGCCGGAATAGATCGCGCGTCGAGCGGGTGCGGCAGTCGAGACAGTGGGCAGGGCGCCCGGCGCGGGCGGGGCGAGCGTTGACGTTGAAGGGGCGTTCGTGGATGCCGCCGTGCCGGGCGAGGGCGGGAGTTGAGCCAGGAGGAAGATGGTGGTGGGCAGCCCCACGGCGGTCAGGAGGATGTAGAGGTGTTTTTTCACGGTTTTTTGGCGGTTGCGCTCGCGGCCGGTGCGGCGGGGGTGGCCGGGGGCGTCGTGGCTCCGGAGGGGGGCGGGGCGGGTTTGGGCCGGCTCTTCTGATAGCTGGCCACCAGCGTGATCGAACCTTGGAGGCGGGTCTGCGATGGATCCGGCCGCAGGGTCATGCTGCGTACCCGGATGATCGAGTTGGTCGATCCGAGAGAAACCAGGAAATCCACCAGCTCCTTCTCGCCCGTCAGCACGGTGATCAGGCGCGATTTCTCCTCGAAATACTCGTTGGTCCGCGTGTTGCTCGAGGTGACGACCTCGCTTTGCGAATTGATGGTGACGCCGCTCTGGGCCGCCTGGGACTGGATGGCGCGGATCAGATCCAAGGATTGCTCGGCGGGGAGAACGGACGAGCCTTGGCCTTCGAGCTCGGCGAGCCGGCGCTGCAGCTCGACGATGCGCTCCGCCGCCGTGTCGCGCTCGTATTCCGCCAGCTTGGCCCCGACGCTCTTCAGCTCGGTCCGGGCCTTCTGGAAATCGCCGAAATGCGGCCAGAGAAACCAGAAGTTCAGCACGGCGAAGACCACGGCGGCGACGCCCACGACCAGGCGCCGCTCCTGGGGGCGAAGGTTGAGGCGGTCAAAATACGAACTCATTCCACCTCCGTTCGTTTGAGTTCGCAGGTGAAGTTCCACGCCACCATGGCGACGCCACCGGGTCCGGGCCGGGGCGTCGAGTTGTAGGGATTGACCTTGGCGAAGAGAGGGGGCTGGTTATCGCCATCGCCCCGGTATTGGCTGATGGCCTGGTTGTAATCGATGATCTGGCTCACCTGGTCGGCAGGCGCCAGGCCGTGGATGGTCAGCGTGCGCCCCTTGTCGAATATCAGGTCCGTGAGGCGCAGGTCGGTGGGGAGCAGCGTGGCGGCGGCCTTCCAGGATTCGAGGGCGGCGTATTTCAGGTTGACCCGGTCCTGGAGCGCCTGGACGCGCGCCTTGAGCTGCATGGCCTGGCGGTAGGATTCGCCCATGGCTTCGATCCGCGCCTCCAGTCGGTTCTTCTGGAAATGAACGACCTGCACGGCCAGCAAATAGGCCGCCACAATCGCGAGATAGATGACCACCACCGCCGCCAGCCCCCGCATCCAGAGGCGATCGATGAATTCCTGACGGTAGCGCGAGACGTGCTCGGCCGGCAGCAGATTCGAGCGGGTTTCCTGCCGGGCGATACGCTCGAGATTCAAGGCCGCGAGGGCGGGGCGGGCCATCGGCTCGCGCACCGCCACAGGCTGCCCGCTCCACTCCTCGAGCGCGGGCGCCCATCGGCCGGCTATCTCCGGCGCCGCGACCAGCTCGCACTGGACGGGCGTCTGCACCCAGCCTTCGATCTCGCCGGCCCAGGCGATCTGGGTCAGCTGCTCGAACAACACCGGCGCCCATTGGGGCGACGGATCGACCGGCAACAGGTTCAGGCTCTCGAGGCGCCCCTCGTGCCACCACGCCGCCAGGCACCTCGAGGCATCCGGTGCGGCATCCGTATACACCGATAATCCGCTCCCCGATCGCGGCGCCGCCAGCATCTCATGCACCAGCGGCAGCTCGAGCCGATCCGCCAGAAACCCCCGGCTTTCCAGCTTGCCCAAAAATTCCTCGACCCGGCTCCGGGGCGCCATGATCACGATGGCAGCCAGGTTCTGGCCCGCGCCCGAGGCGTAAGGCTCGACGGTCCAGACGATCTGGGTGACCGGCAGCGGCGAGATCTTCTCGAGCTGCAGTTCGACCATGGATACCAGCTCGGCCGGGTTGGCGGCCGGCAGTTCGAGCACGCGCAGGAAGACCTGATCCGCCGGCAGCCAGGCCAGATTCAGCGCGGGCTGCCACAGGGAACGCCAGTCCCGCTTGATCCAGCGGGCCGGCAGTGGCTGGCCCGAGCCGGCCGCCGATTCGCCTTCCAGGCCGACCTTGCCGTTGCTCACCGAGAATCGCCATAGCGAGCACTGCTCGCCGGCCATCTCGATGACGTTGCCATGGTGAAAGCGCTGGCCGCGAGAGCGCCGCGCGGGCGGAGATGGACTCGGCTCGGCATCGGGCGAGGCCGGCCCCGCGGGGATGTCCGCCCCGCCTCCGCCGGCGCCGTCCTCACGCGGCGATCGAAAAGAGAGCAGCACGAAGGCCAATCCGCCGGCCAGAGCCGTCGCGGGACCGGCGCTCAAGAGCTCCCCCCAGCCCATGACCGGCATCAGCAGCGCCAGCCCGATGAGCAGCAAGCCAAGGTAGCGGCGGGATTTCATGGGGCGGGTTGGAAGGCAGGACGAACTGCGGCGCCGGACCGCGCCGACGCCCGGCTCCAAACCGTATCACGTGGAAGGGGGCGATTCATTTGACCCACACCTCGGCCTTGGGGTCGTCGACCAGCGCATTGAGGTGCTCCTCGACCTGGGTGACGCGCAGCACCTCTTCGATTGTGGTCTTGCCGGAAAGCACCTTGTTCCATCCATCGGCGCGGAGGGTGCGCATCCCCAGCTCGATCGCGCGCTGGGCGATGGTCGACGCCGGAGCCCGGTTGAGGATCAGCGGCCGCAAGGTTTCCTGGAGAATCAGCAGCTCGTAGATCCCCATCCGCCCCTGGTAGCCGAGCTGGCGGCATTCCTCGCAGCCCCGCCCCCGATAGAACCGCGCCGACTCGACCTTCTCCTGGGGGAACCCGATCCGGTGGAGATAGGCGCGTTCGACCTTGTGCTCCTCCTTGCACTGGGGGCAGATGGTGCGGACCAGCCGCTGCGCCATGACGCATTCGACGGACGACGCGACCAGGAACGGCTCGATCCCCATGTCGATCAGCCGGGTGAAGGCGCTGGGGGCGTCGTTGGTGTGCAGGGTCGAGAAGACCAGGTGGCCGGTCAGCGCGGCGCGGATCGCGATCTCGGCGGTCTCGAGATCGCGGATCTCGCCGACCATGATGACATTCGGGTCCTGGCGGAGGATATGCCGCAGGCCCATTGCGAAAGTCAGCCCAATCTCGGGGCGCACCGCGATCTGGTTGATCCCCTTGAGCTCGTACTCGACCGGCTCCTCGATCGTGATGATCCGCTTGTGAACGGAGTTGATCGTGCTCAGAAACGCGTAGAGCGAGGTCGATTTGCCCGATCCCGTCGGGCCCGTCACCAGGAAGATCCCGTGGGGCTTGACGATGATTTCGCGGATGGCCTGCTCGTCCTCGGGGGCGAACCCGAGCTTCTCGAGGCTGAGAAAGATCTTGCCGCGCGTGAGGAGGCGCAGCGAGACGCTCTCGCCATACACGGTGGGCACCGTCGAGACGCGGATGTCGATCTCCTCGCCTTTGATGCGGACGTTGATGCGCCCATCCTGCGGGAGGCGTTTCTCGGCGATGTTCATGCCCGACATGACCTTGATGCGGGAGATCAGGGCCGCCTGGTAGCGCTTGAGCTGGGGCGGCATGGGGGTCTGGTGCAGGATCCCATCGATCCGATACCGAATGCGCAGCTCGTCTTCGGCCGGCTCGAAATGGATGTCCGTCGAGCGGTCCTTGTAGGCCTCCCAGATCACCTGGTTGACGAACTTGATGACGCTCGCCTCCTGGTCGTTGTCGGTGATCTCCTTCTCCTCGCCCACGAGCAGCTCCAAAGGCTCGTCCTCGGCGATCTCATCCAGGGTCTCCGCCCCCACGCCATAATACTTCTTGAGCGCCTTTTCGATCTCCGCGCGCGGCGCCAGAGCGAACTCGATCGGGCACCCGGCGTCGAACTGCACGGCGTTCAAAAGGGCCGGATTGAACGGATCGCATATCGCCACCTGCAGCCGGTTCTCCTCCAGCCGCGTGGGCAAGACGGTGTATTGAAAGGCGACCTTGGTGGTGATCTTCTGGCGCGCTTCCGTGCTGACATTCAGCCGGGGCAGATCGAGGTAGGGCCAGCCGAGCGCCGCCGCCAGCTTCTCCAGGAACCGGTCTTCCGCCAGGCCCAGCTCCCGAAAAAAGAAGGCCAGCTGCGATTCCGTCGAGCCGCTCTCCACCGCCGTCCGCCACGCCCGAAGCCATTGGTCCACCTGCTCCGGAGCAGCCAGACCGGCCCGCGCAAATACCGTCTTGATCGAGGCAAAAGCCATGCGTTTCCCCAATTCTCAACAACGGACAGTAGAAAAAGTTGCGCGGTGGGTCAAAGCATTTACCGGCGCCCAACGCCATTCGGGCTTCACCCGCATGCGGACGGGGACCAGCCTGCGCCGCGGCGGCTCTGGCAGGCTGCGCTCCAAGACGCTTCGCGCGCAGCGAGGGCGTGTCCGAATGGGCGTCAGCCTCGTGGAGTGCGGCAGTCCTCTGCCGCTTTCCGCGCACGAAATGACGAAATGACGCGGAAATCCTGTTCTTGGCCAGGTAGGGACGCGTCGCCGACGCGTCCGCTTATCGGCCAGCATTTTCATCCCCTTGATCGCGTAGCCGCAGCTTTCAAGCTGCGGCTGTATCTCACCACGAAGTTCAGGGCATCCAATTGCACGCTGCTGCGGACGGGGACCAGCCTGCGCCGCGACGGCTCTGGCAGGTTGCGCTCCAAGACGCTTCGCGCGCAGCGAGGGCGTGTCCGAATGGGCGTCAGCCTCGTGGAGTGCGGCAGTCCTCTGCCGCTTTCCCCGCACGAAATGACGAAATGACGCGGAAATCCTGTTCTTGGCCAGGTAGGGACGCGTTGCTGACGCGTCCGCTTATCGGCCAGCATTCTCATCCCCTTGATCGCGTAGCCGCAGCTTTCAAGCTGCGGTTGTATCTCACCACGAAGGCGCGAAGGCCACGGAGGGGCATCCAATTGCACGCTGCTGCGGACGGGGACCAGCCTGCGCCGCGACGGCTCTGGCAGGCAGGCGTCCGCGGTCCGTAAGGATTCGGAGCGCGGGCCTCCTGGCCTGCTGTGGCGCCCTCACTCGGATGGGGGCGGGAAGGATCGGATCGGGCTGTATCGGGGATAGGACTCCCAAATCTCGCCGCCGTCGAGGACGCGCGGGTCGCCCGTCTGGCGCAGATAATCGTCGAGCTGGCGGGCCAGCCTGGCTTTCGTTGCAGCCCAGCCGGGGTGTCCGGCCAGGTTGTTGGTGCAGCCCGGATCGGCGCGGACATCGAACAGCTCCTCGGCCGGGCGCTTGTCCACGGCCAGGTGGAAGAAAGGTCCAATCGCCGGCTGGTCGCGATGATCGACCATGAACTTGAGCGTGGGGCTGGCGTCGATGTCATGGTATGCGCCGTGCATCGGACCGGGCTGGCCGTCATCCCGGAGCGCCTGGGGATCGCCTGCCGGCCAGCGGTCCGGACGGAAGTTCCGAATGAACAAATACTCCGGTGTCCGAAGACAGCGCTGAGGATAGCCCCGATTCTGGTAGCGGGAGGACGAGTGCCGCTCGCGCGCGGCGTAAACGGCGGTTCGCGTGGGATCGACGATTCCCTGGCGGCCCGAGGTCAGGACGTCGAGGAAGCTCCGGCCGGCAATGGGATAGGGCGGGCCCGGGTGGCGGACGCCTGCGGCATCGAGGATTGTGGCGGTCACATCCACCAGCCCCACCAGATCGTCCACCGCGCGCCCGCCCGGGACCCGGTCGCCCCAGCGGATGGCCAGCGGCATGTGAAATCCGAATTCGTACAGATTCGCCTTGGCGCGCGGGAATGGCATCCCGTTGTCGCTGGTGACGATCACCAGGGTCCGATCCAGCTCCCCGGCCTTCTCGAGCAGCTTCAGCATGCGTCCCAGGTGCTCGTCGAACCACTCCACCTCGAGGCAGTAATCGAGAATGTCCGATCGCACCGTGGGCGCGTCCGGCAGGAAAGGAGGCGGGGCCGCGTCCGCCAGCCGCTTGCCGGAAGCGAGCCCGGCGCCGGCCTGGTAGCCGCGATGCGGTTCCGTCGCTCCATACCAGAAACAAAACGGCTGGCCGGCGGGCCGCCGCTCGAGGAAATCGGCGAAATTGCCGGCATAATCGTTGGCGCCGATTCCGGAGTGAGGCGGCTTGAGCTTGCGGCTGGCGAAGACCGGCCCGGCCGGGTTCCGGGTGCGGCCGCTGGCCTGGAAGTTGCCCGGCCCCCAGCCTTTGCCGGTGTATCCAACCCAATAGCCGGCCTGTTCGAGCAGGTCCGGATACACGATGTAGCGGGTCGGGAACGCGCTCGCGTGAGTGCCGGCTTGCTCGATCTGCCAGGTGTGGCGCCCGGTCAGCAGCGCCGCTCGAGTCGGGCTGCATCCGGGCGAGGGCGAGAAGGCGTTCCGGAACCAGATGCCCTCCCGCGCCACGCGGTCGAACGCCGGGGTGCGCACGCCCGGATAGCCCGCGATCGATACATGGGCGAAGGAGAGGTCGTCGGCGATCGCCAGCAGGATGTTCGGCCGGCGGGCCGCCGGGGCTGCGCACTCAGCGCGGGGCGTGCCGTATCCCCAACACGCGCATGCCGCCAATGCATAGCCGAGGGCGCGCACGGAGAACCTCGCCCCGCGGTCGGATTCGATGCTGTCCATAATCGGGTGGCCGGGCCCGGACAAACGGCGGTTGCGCGCGCCGGCGCCGGCTATTTCTTGAAACTGATCTCCATCCCGTCGTTCTTGTCCATCGACGCGCGCACGGTGGTCGAGTCATAGAGCGGGCTGGTCCGGACGTAATCCAGGTAATCTCTCATCTGCCGCTCGCTCTGGATGACATTGTCGGCCACGACCACCGCGCCCGCCTTCAGCTTGGGCTCGATCGCCTTCAGGTATTTCAGATAGTCCCGCTTGAGCGCGTCGATGAAGACGAAGTCGAACTCGCCATCGAGCGAGGCGAGGACCTTGAGTGCGTCGCCTTCGACCACGCTCACCGTGTTGTCCAGACCAACCTTTTTCAGGTTCTCACGCGTCGCCCGCACCATCGCCGGATCGATGTCGATGGTGATCAGCTTCCCGTTGTTTCGCTCGAACCCGATCCCCATGTGAATCGCCCCATACCCGGTGGCGGCCCCCACCTCGACCCCTCGCCTGGCTCTCGAGCTCTGGACCAGGATCTGCAGCAATTTGGCGTCGCCGGGGGCGGTGTTGAGGCCGATCCGACGGAACTCGGCGATGAATTTTTCGCGGCCGGCCTCGGTCGTTGAGACGGGTTCGGCGGCGGTTGACAGGTGCAGAGCGGCGGTCATCCAAAGGGCGCAGGCCCAGAAACTGCTTTTTTTCATGCGGCTTGGTCGTACATTGTGCGTCCGTAAACGGCGGCTGGATCATTCCAGGCCAGCCGCCAAAAGCAAGCATGCATTGAACGCCGCCTCCGCCATGCGCAAATACGGGCGCGTGACCATCGTGGGCATCCAGAACACGATGGTCTACCGCGTGAACTTCCTGTTCCGCGGCCTGCTGGGGCTCGTCCCGCTGCTGGCAACCATCTACCTCTGGGAGGCGGTCTATGCCGGCCGCGCAGGCGATCCCACCTTGGCCGGCTACACCCTCGCCGACATGATCTCCTATTACCTGGTGGTCATGGTGGTCGACTCGCTGACGGCCGTCACCGACGATGACTGGCAGATTGCCGCCGATATCCGGGACGGCCGGATCGGCCATCTGCTGCTCAAGCCCATCGATTACCTCGGGTACCGCCTCTGCCTGTTCACCGCCGGACGCCTGGTGTACTGCTCCGTGGCCGCCCTCCCCATCGCCGCCTTCCTCCTGTGGCAGCGGGATCAGCTGGTCTGGCCCGCCGATCCGGTTGTCTGGATGGCCTTTGGCGCGTCCCTGCTCCTCACCGGCTTGCTTCAGTTCCTGATCTCCTATGCCACGGCGCTCCTGGCATTCTGGCTGCTCGAGATCTCGACCTTCGTCTTCATCCTGTTCGCGTTCGAGAACCTGGCCGGCGGGCATCTCTTCCCGCTGGACATCCTGCCCCCTGCCGTGGCCAGCGCGCTTCACTGGACCCCGTTTCCCTATCAGCTGTTCTTCCCGGTCAGCGTCTTCCTGGGGCGCGTGAGCGGGCCCGAGCTGTGGGAAGGCCTCGCGATCCAGGCCGCGTGGGTCGTCCTGATGTGGATGATCGCCCGCGCCGTCTGGCGCCGGGGCATTCGACACTACGTCGCCGTCGGCGGATGATCGCGCCATGAGCTCCACCCCATCGAACACACCCTCTGCTGCGCCCCTGGGACCGCGGTGGTGGCGCCGCTACGGGGCCGTCTATGCAGCCCTCTGGCGCAACTCCGTCGCGCGCGAGATGGGATTCAAGTGGAATTTCCTGCTCTGGATCGTCGTCGAGATGCTCTGGTTCGCCCTCCAGTTGATCTTCGTGGCCGTGCTGTATCAGCACACCGATCGGATCGCCACCTGGTCCCAATGGGAGGTGGTGCTGCTCATGGGAACAAGCCACTTCATCCAGCAGGTGTTCGGGGGATTGTTCCTGGTCAATTGCGCCCAGATCTCCGAGCACGTCCGGACGGGCCGAATGGATTTCATGCTCCTGCTGCCGGTCAATGCCCGCTGGGTGATTTCCGTGCGGCAGGTCGATCTGGGCGCATTCGTCAATGCCGGATCGGCCGTGGCGGTGATTGTCTATGCACTGAGCCAGCTGGGGATCCGGCCAGGGCCGCTGGCGATCCTGGGTTTCTTGATCCTGAGCGCCGCAGGCGTGATGGTCCATTACGCACTCATGTTCCTCCTCTCCACCATCAGCTTCTGGACCGTTCGCGCCCAGGGCATCGTCTGGGCCTATTACAACATGTTCCAGATCGCCCGGCTGCCCGATGCGGCGTTCCGCGGCTATTTCCGTGTGTTCTTCACCTTCGCGATCCCGATGCTCCTGGTGGCCAACGTCCCCGCCAAACTGCTGGCCGAGAAGATCGAGTCCCCGCTCGAGATGGTGCTGCTCCTGGCCTTGTGCGGCCTCTGCCTGGCGGTCTCCGAGCTCGGCTGGCGGCTCGCCCTGCGCCGTTACACCAGCGCCAGCTCGTAGGGTCTGTGCAGCCTGCAGGATCCGTGCGCTCCCCTGCGCTGACGCCGCTTCCGAACCCCTCCTGCCCGCGCCGAGCCTCTGGCAGTTCGTTAACCCGATCGACAGCCGGGACGGATCCCTCCGCCGGCCACGGTCCATGAATCGGGCTCGCCCGCGGAGAGATCACGGGTAAACGGACCGGTAGAAGCGGGCGGGTTGGCCGGGAGGCGGTGTGTCGATGAAATGGAGCTCGCCGGCCGCATTGGCCGTGACGCTGCCGAGAGTTTCCCACTCGGCCGATTCGAGGTCCAGAGTGAATTGGATTCGATAGGTCTTGTCGGGGACCCCACCAAACTGGAGACGGAAGGAGCCGTTGCCCAGATTCACGATGCTCAGGTTGGATGCCGGGACGGTGTCAGGAGTGACAATGATCTGGACCGTTCCCAGAACTGGCGGGCCTCGCCCGTCGCTGATCTGATAGGTGAAAGCGTCGTCCTCGTCGAGGTCGGTCGGCGGCGTGTAAACGATCCAATCGTTCGACAGTGTCAAAGCGACGCCACGGTCGGTGGTGGCGCTGAACCAGATGACGGCGAGCTCGTCCCCATCTCCGTCATGGTCGTTCTCCGCCAGAGACGGGATGGCGATCTTGGTGCCGCTCCCCGCCAGGCGGTAGATCACGTCCGCGATCGCCACTGGTGGGGTGTTGACAAGCTGAGCCGGCGACAGCGTCGCGCTGGTGGGAAGGAAATTCGCGCTGCCCAGGCATTCCGTGGAAGCCCAGTATGCCGGCAGCAGCGATTTCCTCGGAACCGCCGCCGTGCTCTCGCCCGCGCAGTTGGTCAACACGCCGCCGTCAGCCGGTCCCGACACGATCCTGCGCACCGCCACCTCGGGCGCCAAGGCCGCCATCTCCGCGTTGCTCGCCAACGATTCCGACGCCGACGGCGATACCGTCACGCTCGTGGCCCTGAGCAGCGCCAGCGCGCAAGGCGGGACGGTGTCCCAATCCGACGGCTGGGTCCTTTACACGCCCCCGGACGGGTTCGCCAGCGACGACTCGTTCTGCTACACGATCGGCGATGGCCGGGGCGAGCCCGTGCCAGTCACGGTCTCCGTGGTCGTCCTTTCCGACGAACCGCCCGCGCCCAACCTGGCGATCGTGAATCTCGGGGATGGCACCTGCCTGCTCTGTTTCGACGGCGTCCCGGGCATCACCTACCGCATCGAATACAGCGAAGGGCTGGAGCCTCCCGGCTGGCAGCCCCTGGGCCAGGCGGCCGCTAACGGCAGCGGCCAGTTCCAATTCGTGGATTCCCCGCCTGCTGGCTCCGGGCTTCGGTTTTACCGCTCGGTCTATCCGTGACATCCGCCGCGCACCGCGGACATCCCCGGCAGCAGCAAAGAATTGTAAATGTAGTAGTATAAACTACATCATATCGAAGCAAAAAAAATATGAACAGGCGCTCCGCGCGCGCGGCGCAACCAGCCCGCCGACATCCACCCCCTCGCTCCATCACCACCGAGGGCACAGAGATGTTCTTCCCGCGAAAGGACGAAGGATGGTGCGTTGGTAGGCCGGAAGGTAGGGACGAGCCGCCGGATCGGCCGCTTGTCGGCCAACTCTTGTACTCCCTTGATCGTGTAGCCGCAGCTTTCAATCTGCGGTTCTTGAACCACCAGGTAGGGACGCGTCGCTGACGCGTCCGCTTGTCGGCCAACTCTTGTACTCCCTTGATCGCGCAGACCGCAGCTTTCAAGCTGCGGTCTTTTTTCACCACGAAGCCCGCGAAGGTGGTGCCCGCGAATCACACGAATCGGAATGCAGAAAGCCGACAGCTGGAATGTAGGGCGGCCACTCCGTGGACGCCGCTTGATCTCTTGCCACTCAACTGTCGATTCCCTCGCCCCGCACCAGCGGGGAGAGGGTCAAGGGAGAGGGGAACCAGCATCAATTCTCTCACCACGAAGGTTAGAAGAAGAATGTTCTCTCGCAGAGACGCAGAGGCACAGAGACTTTTAACCCGTAGGCGCAGGTTTTAACCTGCGCATTTTCAGTCCGCGGAACACGTGGAACACGTGGAAGTTGACTCGAAATTGTAGCCGCCGAGGCGAGAAGGGCGCCGTTTGAAGTGCCAGGTGTCACGTGTCACGACCTCCCCGTGCCGTCTCCTCCATTGAACATGGAGGCGATCGATTGACGAGAAAGCGCGCACACTGACGCACTGACGCACCGACGCACCGACGCACCGCCCTCCGCCACCTGACACTTGAAACCTGCTCCCTCCTCCTCGCCCCGCGTCAGCGGGGAGCCGGCTACGGCTGGATGTTCGACATGATTTTCTTGGCCTCGCTCAGGAGCGGTTCCTTGAGGCCGGCATCGATCGCCTTCTGAAGCTGCTCCCTGGCCGGCGCCGCCTGCTTGCTCTGATGCTGCGACATGCCCAGATAAAAGAGCGCCTCGGGATCGTTCGGACGCCCCCGCAGATAGGACTGGAGCAGGGTGATCGCATAGCGATAATCCTTGCGCCCGTAGCTCAGCAGCCCCAGGGCGCGCGCCACATCGGCGTCATCCGGGTATGCCTCGCGCGCCTTGACCAGCAGATCATAGGCCATCGGCGCCTGCGCGGGATCCGCGGCCAGGATCAGGCCGATCTCACGGCTCGCCGGCGTGAATCGCGGGAACGCGCCGAGGATCTTTTCGTAGATCGGCATCGCCGCCCTGGTGTTGCCCCGCGCGCGCATCAGGGCCGCCTGGGCCATCAGGGCCGGCCCGTGGTTCGGATCTTTATTTAGCGCCTCCTGGATCTGCGGTTCCGCGCCGGCCAGGCCGTCCGGATTCAGGATAAGCCCCGTCATCGAGACGAATGTGCGGGCGGCATCGGCTTGGTGGAATCCGGGCTCGACCTCGAGGGCGCGCTGCATGGCCTGGCTGGCATCGGCGATCCGGCCGACGCTGAACGCGGCCCAGCCGAGATCGAACTGGACATCCGCGCGCTGGGGGAGCCTCTGGGCGGCGGTCTGGAGGAGGCCGTAGGCCTGACCGTGATCCCCGGTCTGGAATGTCATCCGGCCCAGGAGAAGGGTTGCCTCGGGATCGCCGGGCGCGAGCTCGCGCGCCTTGCGGGCCAGCTCGAGCGCCTTCGCCTGGTTGTTCAGCGGCCCTACATTCAACAGGGCGAGCCGGAGCGCCGCTTGCGCCGCGCGCGGATTCTGCCGCAGAATCTCTTCGTATTCGGCCGCGGCTTTGGCGAATTGTCGATCTGTCTCATAACCGGCGGCGAGGCGGGTTCGGGCGGTGAGATCCCTGGGCTGGCTCTGGACGAGCTTTTCGAGGGCGGCGAGATCGTCGGCGCCGGCGACAGCTTCCTGGCCGCCCAGGACTGCCAGCTGGCGCTGCGCTTCCGCCTTGCCCGTGAACGGCTCCGGCGATGCCGCCGCCCGCTCCAGGGCGGTCCGCGCCGCATCCGTCTGCCCCAGCATGTAGTAGGCCATGCCGGCATGATACTGGATCTCGGGCGCCTCGGGATTCTTGCCGGCGGCCTCGCGAAGCAGGATCAGCGCCTGCCGGTGATCGCCCCGCTTGTGCAGGATCCAGCCCAGGGTGTCCGCGACCGACGCCTCCTCGGGCGCAAGCTGGCGGGCCTTCTGCGCCAGCTCGAGCGCGCGGTCCAGTCGCGGCAGACGCTCGGTGTAGACGTAGGCAAGGTTGTTCAGCGCAGGGACGAACTGCGGATAGGCCTGCACGAGCTGCTCGTATTTGTCCCGGGCTTTCTCGGGCTGATCCATCCGGTCGTAGAGAGTGGCCAGGATCATCAGCGATCGGACGTCATTGGTTCGTTGAGCCACGAGATCCTCGAGCTCGCGGGCGGCCCCGGCCAGGTTGGTGTTGGCCAGGTAGATGCTCGAGAGCAGCTGGTAGGAGAGGGAGAAGGACGAGTTCAGCGCGAGCGACTGCTTCAGCGCCGCCTCCGCCTCCGGCCACTGCCGCTGGGCCGCATGCACCCGGCCCTCCAGAAACCGCAGCGCAGCCGTGTTCGTCCGCGCCAGCTCGGTCTGGACGATCTTCATCGCTGCCGGCGCATTGGTGGCCGCAATCTCGAGGTCGACGATCTGGTAGAGGGCCATCGGATTGCCGGGGGCGAGCTCGAGGCTCCGCAGGAATCCCGCGCGCGCCTCGGGCACTCGCCCGCGCTGCCGCTGGAGCATCCCCAGCACGAACTCGAACGACGGGTTGTCCGGCACGTCGCGAACCAGGGCCTGGCAGGTCGCTGCCGCGTCGTCCAGACGGCCTGCGCCGCGCTGGGCGTCAATCAGGAGAACGCGCGCCTCGGTCACGTTGGTCCGAACCAGAAGACGCTCGAGCGATTCGATCGCACCGACCGGGTTCGAGCCTTCGATGTCGAGCCGGGCGCGCAGCAGTGTGGACTCGATGGCGACCGCATCCAGGCGGTTCGATCCGAGCCGGATGGCCTGGTCGACGGCGGCGATCGCCTTGGCGGAATCGCCGTTGGCCACGTGGGCCCGGGCCACCAGCAGCTTGATGAGCGGGTTCGGACGCAGGCTCTGATCGAACTGCTCCCACTCGAGCGCGGCCTTTTCGGGCTGGCGCATGACCACATGGAGCTGGCTGCGGAGCTGCCGCGCGTTGAGGTTGAGCGGGTCCCGGGAGACGACCCGGCTGGCCAGGGCCATCGCCTCGTCCAGTTTCCGCTCCTGCATCGCGATCCGCGCCAGCAGAAGGGATGCCGGCAGGTAATCGGGCGCATGGCTCAGCACCTCGTCCAGGATTGCCCGCGCCTCGTCCGGCTTCGCACGGGCCGCTTTCGATTCCGCGTAGGCGATCCGAATCGGCGACCGATAAGACGCCAGCCGGACCGCATTCGAGAAGGATTGCTCCGCCGCCGCCAGGTTGGTCCGCTGCAGATGGACTTGGGCCATCTGGACATGACCGTGGACCAGGTTCGGATCCAGCTGCAAGGCGCGCTGGAGGATCTGCTCGGCGGGCTGGACCTGGCCCCGACGCAGCAGCAGGATCGATTCGGCCAGGAGAATTGGCGGGGAATCGGGGTGGCTCTGACCCAGCCGCCGCAGGTAGGCCGCCGTGTTCGTCTGCTCCGCCGGCGCCGCCGCCGAGACCGCCAGAAGCCGCAGCGCCTCGCCGTTCGTCGGCGACTCCGCCAGCACGGACATCAGATCGCTGCGCCCCGCTGTGCTATCGCCGTTGGCGATGCGGAACTCGGCGATCCGGCATCGCACCGCCGCATCGTCGGCCTGGATGTCCGCGCTCTGGAGAACCTGCAGCGCCCGCAGCGGCGAGCCCTGCTCGCAGAAGATCCGCGCCACGCGCACGATAACCGTCCGATTCGTCGGTTCCAGCCGCAGCACGCTCTGATACTCGATGAGCGCCTTTTGGTAATCCTCGGCTGCAAAATACTTCTCGGCCCGGCCAAAGTGCCGGTCGCGCTTGGCGGCGTCGCTGCAGCCGGCCGTCCACACGGCGACGGCCGCCGCGCAGAGGAGAGCAGCATGGGAACTGGATAATGTCATAACGATCTAATTCATGTGTCAGGTGTGACGTGTCAGGTGTCAGGTGGCTTTTCCAAGCCGAAAGTTCAAGGGTAGGGCGGCCACTCCGTGGGCGCCGCTCGATCTCTCGCTAGCCAGATCCCATTCCCTCGCCCCGCGCCAGCGGGGAGAGGGTCAAGGGAGAGGGGAACCAGCATCAATTCTCTCACCACGAAGCTCGCGAAGGACACGAAGAGGAATCCAGCTGCAACCTGCTGCGGACGGGAACCAGCCTGTGCTGCGGCGGCTCCGGCAGGCAGGCGCCCGCAGTCGGTAAGGGTTCGCAAATGTCAAATAATTAGATGCGACCCCATTGCTCATTCGTCATTCGTCATTCGAACGGCCTTGCTCTCGCGCGGGGGCCGCTGGATGTTGAGCTTCTCCATCAGCTCGTAGAATGTCGGGCGGCTGATGTCGAGCTCGACGGCGGCGGGCGAGATCTTGCCGCCGTGTCGCTCGAGGGCGGCCTGGAGCACCTCGCGCTCCGCCGCCTCGCGCGCCTGCTGAAGGGTCCGAACCGCATGCGGCGCCGTCGCCGCGGAGCCCAGCTCGAGGTCCTCCGGCAGGATCCGGGCGCTGTCGGCCATGATGACGGCCCGCTTGACGCGGTTTTCGAGCTCGCGGACGTTCCCGGGCCAGGAATGGCTCTGGATCGCCGCCAGTGCCTGCGGGCTGAAATCGATATGCTCGCGTCCGATCTCCTTGGCGAACCTGTGCAGAAACGCCCGGGCCAGCAATTGGATGTCCCCGGCCCGATCCAGCAGAGGCGGGATCCGGATCACGATGACCGCCAGGCGATAGAAGAGATCCTCGCGGAACCTGGCCTCGCGGATCGCCTTGGTCAGATCGGTGTTCGTGGCTGCGATCACCCGGGCGTCCACCTCGATCTGAACCCGGCCGCCCACGCGCTCGATCGTGTGGTCTTGAAGGAACCGCAGGAGCTTGACCTGGATCGACAGGGGCAGATCCCCTATCTCATCCAGGAACAGGGTCCCGCCGACCGCGGTCTCGATCCGCCCCTTCCGCTGGGCGTTGGCGCCCGTGAACGACCCTTTCTCGTGCCCGAACAGCTCGCTTTCAAGGAGGGTCTCGGGGATCGCGCTGCAGTTGATCGGGACGAAGGGGCCGTCCTTGCGGAGGCTGCGGCGGTGAATGGCCAGCGCGGCCAGCTCCTTGCCCGTGCCGCTGTCTCCCAGGATCAGGACCGGGGCATCGTTGCCCGCCACCTTCCGGATCGTGGTGAAGACCTGGAGCATCCCCGGGCTGTTGCCGAGCATGCACTCGAAAGCATCCTTGTGGAGCTGCTGCTGGAAGTCGCGATACTCGCGCTCGAGCTGGGCCACATGGTACGCCCGGCGCAGGATGATCTTGATCTCCTCCAGATCGACAGGCTTACAAAGAAAATCGTAGGCCCCCGATCCGACCGCCTGCAGGGCGTTCTGCTTCTCGCCCTGCCCGGTGGCCACGATCACCTTGGCGAGCTTGTCGATGGCCAGGACCTCGCCGATCACCGCCAGCCCTTCCTCGGGCGAGGCCGGATTCGGCGGCAGCCCCAGATCCAGCAGCATCACCGCAGGCCGGCGGCTCTGAAACATCTCGAGCGCCGCCCGGCGATCCTCCGCCAGAAGCAGGTCGTAATCTTCCCCCAACCCCCACTGAAGCTGGGAGCGGATTTCTTCGTCGTCATCGACGATCAGCAGGCATGGTTTCATTGGTACTTCAGGTTGCAGCTTTGGTGTGGACCCGGCCCGCGGAGCCAAAGGACAGGCAATGAGAACCGCGAGCTGGGCGGATTAAAGAACATGTTCACGGCGAAGAGGCAGGCATTGCGCCTCCCGTAGCCGCAGCTTTCAAGCTGCGGTTCTTGAACCACCAGGTAGGGACGCGTCGCCGACGCGTCCGCTTGCCGGCCAACTCTTGCACCCCCTTGATCGCGCAGCCGCAGCTTTCAAGCTGCGCTCTATTTTCACCACGAAGCTCGCGAAGGACACGAAGAGGCATCCCCAATTGCATGCTGCTGCGGACGGGGGACCAGCCTGCGCTGAGGCGGCTCCGGCAGGCAGGCGTCCGCGGTCCATAAGGATTCGCAAATGTCAAATAATTAGATGCGACCCCATTGCTGTTCTGTCGGGGTTTAGAACAGCGAGAAGCGTTCCGGGACATAGACAATATCGGAAGGCCGGAGATAGAAGTGGGTGGCAACGGTGCCTTCGATCACCGGTTTCAGGTTCAGGACAATGTTCTTCTGGCCTTCGCCTTCCCGGCGGATGACACGCACGGCCTTGAGGTTGGCTCGGGTTTCGTCGAACCCGCCCGCCTCGAGGATCGCCTCCAGCACCGTGATGGGACGGTCCGAAACGACCTTGCCCGGGCGCAGGACGCATCCGGTCACATAGACCGAGAAGGCTGTGGACTCGAGCGTGACGGTGACGTCTTTGGAGAGGAGCTGCTCGCCGTAGACGCCGAGGATGGCCTTCTCGAGATCGGCGGGCGTGCGGCCCGCGGCCCGGATATCGCCGGCGAGCGCCAAATTGATGTTGCCGTCGCGACGGATCTGCTGGGTGGTGTTCAGGTTCGGGGCGCCGGGGAAGGTCACCTTGAGAACGTCCCCTTCCCGCAGCGCGATCGTCCGATCCGGCCCCAGGGCATCGTCCATCAGGAAGGTGGTTTTCGGCGACTGGCACCCCGCGAGGAGCGCAGCGGCGGCCAGGAGGACGAGCGAGATGCCGGATCGGAGCGTCCGGCGGAGGGCTTTGGCCGCCTGAGGTTGGGATTGGGCAGGCCGCCGGAGAGCGGAGATCGAATCGCCGGTCTCGAGCGCTCGAGCCGGGCGGACGGCAGTGGGCGTGAACATGGTTGGGTTCATCCTTTCGTGGTTCCTCGGTCAATGCCGAGCTTGTCGATCAGATTATAGAACGTCGTCCGGCTAACGCCCAGCTCGGACGCTGCCGATGACACATTGCCGGCGTGCTTGCGCAGCATGTGGAGGATCGCCTGGCGCTCCGCGGCCTGCCGCGCATCCTTCAAGGTGTTGACTGGCGAGTCGGCATCCTCGGCGGCGAGCTCGAGGTCGGCCAGGCGGATGCTGTCATCCTCAGCCATGATGACGCCGCGCCGGATCCGGTTCTTGAGCTCGCGGACGTTGCCGGGCCAGTGGCAGGTGTCGAGTGCGCAGAGGGCGGCGACGTCGAAATGGAGCTTCCGCCTGCCGTATTGGGTGGCGTAGTGCTCCAGGAAATGCTGGGCGAGCATCCGGATGTCCGAGCCGCGCTCGCGCAGCGGCGGGATCCGGATCACGACGACAGCCAGATGAAAAAAAAGGTCGTGGCGGAACCTGCCTTCGGCGGCGGCCGCTGCCAGGTCCCCGCTGGCTGTGGCGATGATCCGGACGTCGATTGCGACCGATCCGGATCCGCGGACCCGTTCGATCTGCTGGCGCTGGAGCAGCCGCAGCAGCTTCACCTGCAGGACCGGAGACAGCTCGTTCAGCTCCTTGAGCAGGAGCGTGCCGCCGTTGGCCATCTCGATCTGGCCGAGCCGGGACGGCGTCGAGCCAGGCAGACCGGTGGATTCCAGGCCGAACAGCTCGATCTCGAGCGCGTCGCTGGGGATGGCCGTGCAGTTGACCTCCATAAACGGGCGGTTCTGACGCGGGCTGTGCTTGTGGATGGCCAGTGCCGTGGTCCTCTTGCCCGTGCCGCTCTCGCCCAGGATCAGGACCGGCGCATCCGTCATCGACACCTTCCGGACGGCCGAAAAGACGTTCCTCATGCCGCGGCAATCGCCCAGCATGCCCTCCAAATCCTCCTCCGTATCCTGGTGGTGGATCCTCAGATACTCCCGCTCGAGCGCGCTGAGAAAATGGCACCGCTGAAGGCGGCGCTTGAGATCGTCGATCTCGATGGGCTTGGAGACGAAATCGTGGGCGCCTTCGCCCACGGCGCGAAGCGCGGTCGCCCGGTCGCTGTGCCCGGTGATCACGATGACCTTGGCGAGCCGGTCCAGGTTCAGCATGTCGGCCATGAGCGCCAGCCCCTCGGTCGGCTGGGCGGGCGAAGGCGGCAGCCCCAGATCGAGCAGGGCCATCTCCGGCCGGTTCTCGCGGAACACCTCGACCGCGCTGGCGCGATCGGCCGCTAACAGGACATCGTACTCCTCGCCCAACGCCCACTTCATCTGAAGACGGGCGTCCTCTTCGTCCTCCACAACCAGGATTTTCGGTTTCATGCTCTCCTCTCTGTTCCGCTTTTCACACGGGATTTCGGCGCGGATCCCTCGGCCGCGGACCCGCACCGGCCATCCCTCGCGCAAGGCGATCGGGAATAGCGGACTGGACTCATTTAGATTTTGACAGATCCCAAAGGCAGCCGGACGCGGAAGACGGTCCCTTGACCCTGTTTGCTCTCCACTTCGATTCTGCCGCAGTGCGCTTCGACGATCTTCTTGCTCTGAAACATGCCGATCCCCAGGCCTTTCTTCTTGGTGGTCTGAAAGGGACGGAAGAGGTTCTGGCTCATAAATTGAGTGCTCATGCCGCACCCGTTGTCGGCGACGGTCACGACCGCCCACCCGTCGCCCCGGGAGGTGCCGATCCGGATCTGGCCGCCTGCGCCGACCGCTTCGCGGGCGTTCAGCAGCAGGTTCTCAAACACTTTGCCCATCTGGTCCGGATCCAGCCGCAGTCGGGGCACCGGTTCGAGATCGGTGATCACCTCGATCCCTGCCGCGCCATTCAGGTGGACCAGCGAGGCTTGAACGAGCTGGTTCAGATCGGTCTCAACCGACTGGATCCGCAGCCCGTGCCGGAGCAGGGTGAGCCGTCCGATCAGCTCGTTGATGTGGGCCGCCGCCTTGCCAATCCCGCGGAGGGCATCCTCGCGGAATGCCGGGTTGTTGAAATGCACCGGCAGGTTCTGCAGCATCAGCGACAGCGTCGAAGCCGTGTTCTTGAGATCGTGGATGAAGAACGCGGACATGGCCTGGAACGTCTCGAGCTCGTTGGCCTCGAGTAGCTTGCGCGAAAGCTGGAGATTGAGCAGGCTCGCTGCAACCTGGTCGCCAATGCATTTCAGCAGGTCGTAATCCTCGAGAAGAAACCGGACGCCGCTGACGCGATCGGCCAGGGTGATCAGGCCCTGCACCTGCCCCGCGGCGACCAGCGGGATGCAGACCCGATTGCCGCCCTTGTGGAAATAGTCCGGATTGCACCGCTTGAGGGTCTCGAGCCAGGGCGCCTTGGAACGGTCGATATCGATCGGCTGCGGATGATCGCACAGGGCGGCCGTCAGCGCGGCGAAATCATCTCCGATGTCGAGCAGCTCCGCTGCCTTCCCTTCGGTGAGGGATGTCGAGGCCCCAAACACGAGCTTCTGCCGGTTCGGGTCCATCAGCCAGACGGTCACGGACAGGACGTTGAACGTCTCGGCAATCAGTCCGGCGACCGCCTGGCACAGCTCCGTCCGCTCCACGCACGACGTGGTGCGCTCGGTGAACGCCGCCCAGACCTTCCGATAGTCGTAGAGCGGCCGCCGCAGGTGCCGGCTCACGAACAGCTGCGTGCGCTGGCGGATCCGATCCGACAGCAGCAGGAGCGTCAGACCGACCAGGGCCAGGAGGATGTAGAGCGCCTTCAGCGCGAACCCAATGTCGCCCCCCAGCGCGCTGGCCACTTTCGCCAGCACGCCCACCACCAGCAGGTAGACCCCCGCGACCAGCATCGTCAGCGACCGGTAGATCAGCGCGTGCGACGGGTAGACGTCGATCTCGGCCAGCCCCGACCGGAGCGCCGACACGGTCATGAGCAGGCACGCGATCAGCAGCGCGCCCGCCTGCAGGGTGGCCAGGGAGGGGTGCATCCCCGAGAACAGGATCGCCTGGCTGCTCGTGTAAAGCCTGGCCCCGAACAACACGCCCAGTCCCAGCATGAACAGCTTGATCCGCCATCGCATGATCCCGACTGCCGTCCGGAATGTCCGCTCGAGGTTCATGAGGATCAGGACGCTGCCGATCAGGATCAGCGCGTGGAGCGCTTTGCCGGGCAGCGCCAGCCCGATGAACCAGCTGGTCCCCGGCTCGAGGTTGCTGACGCCGGTCAGCAGACCTTGGCCGAATCCGGCTGCGAGAAGCATCGGGACCGCGAACGCCGCTGCGATCGGCAGCCGCCATTGCGACAGAAACTCGCGGTAGTTCCCGCGCGAGTAGCACAGGCTGAACGCAAGCCACAGCCCGGGGACCATCGCCGCGCATGCCAGCCGGTAATGCTGCCAGCGCAGAGCCCGGTCCGGCGTGGGCGCGCCGAAGCTGATGCTGGCGCACACGGTCTCGATCGCCAGGATCGCCATGCCCAGCGCGAACATGGCGTTCTCGATGCTGCGGCGTCGGAACACCACCCACGCGACCGCCAGGCATCCGCCGTACGCTGTTGCGACAGCGACCAGTGTAGAAGACAGGTTCAATTTGGTTTCACCCGAGGACGTTCCGTGTATCTCAGGAAGGCGACCAGGGCCAGGAACGGCACCAGCGACAGTGCAAAGAACAGCGGGCCGCCCCGGTGATGCAGCGGCGAGTTGATGATATCGACATCCACATGGACGCACAGGATCGCCAGCGTGAAGATCCGGAATCCGTTCCTGATGATCCCCAGCGGGATCACAGCCGCTGCCAGGATCGCGCGCCGCCATTGGGTCCGCAGCAGCATGTGGCCCGCCAGCAGGCTCGTGATGAACAGCACCAGGCTCGACCGGATGCCGCTGCATTCCTGTCCGACCCGGATTGAAATCCCTGGCAAGTCGAACTCGAGCCCGGTGCGCAGGATCGGCGTGCCTGACGCCGCGATCAGCAGGTAGGCCGCCTCCGCCGACGCATGCTGAAAGAACACCTCGATCGCGTCCACGGCCGCCGTCGGCAGCGGGATCATGAACACCAGGAACGCCCATGGAAACGACAGCGTCCGCATCGCCCGAGCACCCAGGCAGACGAACACGCCCGCAGCCAGCAAGCTCAAGTAGGCGAACACCGTCAGGCACAGGACGTCGTTGGGACGCGGCTGCCATCCGCGGGCCATGAGAACCCAGTGCGCGGCCAGCGCCGCCAGGCCGCCCAGGGCGAACAGGGCCGCCCATGCCTGCGATCCCGGGCTCGATCCGGTCCGGACCTCGCCTCGCTTCTGCCATCCAAGATAGACGCTTATCAGAGGGATCAGCAGCGCGTGCGAATGCAGGTCCGAGGACAGCGCGTGCCGCGCCAAGTCGACCATCGTCTTCGCAAAAAGCAGGGTCAGAACACCCGCGAAGATCCCCAGGTTGATCCATGGACGATTCACCGTCCCGGCAGCCGTCGGCGTAGGTTGAGACATGTCGTTCGGCTCCATGGATCGATCGAAACAACATCTCGCCGCGTGGGGGCACGCGGCCTGCATCGCGCGCGTTCGCTTTCATGTAGGCCGGGTCACCCGACCCGGCGCTGCCCCGCGCTGCCCGCGGTCACCACCGGTATAGGAGGTCGACGCCGACCTGGTCGCTTGAGTAGGCGTAGCCGCCCTCGTTCGAGCTGTTCTCGCTGTGGTAATAGAACGCGCCCACGGTGCCCCGCTTCAGGAAGGTCGTGCTCAGCCGGGCCGAGAAGAACGTGTAATCGTCCTCGCGGGTCACCGGGGCGAACTCGGACGTCGTCACATAATTTCCAAACCGGTATCCGCCTCCCAAATCGAGATAGAACTTCTTGAGCAGGCGCTGACGGAGGTTCGCATGGACCTCCGTGCTTTCGGTGACCTGATCCGAGAAATACGACGGGCTGACCGTGCGGTTCATGCCCGCCGAGAGCGTGGTGACGTCGAACGGCCTGTATTCGAGCGTGGCGCCGAGGATCGGGTTCACGAGATCGGACACGCCCGAGCCGTGCATTTGCCGGTCTTCCACCCCGCCGTGGACGACCAGATCGACCTTGCCCGCCACCTGCCAGATGATCCGCCCCAGGAGCTGCTCATACATCATGTCCGAACCCCGCTCGACGTCCACGTAGCCGAACCCGATCCCGATCGCGCCCGACAGCTTCGAGTTAAACTGGTAGCTGATCCAATCCATCGTCGACCATTCCCACGCCTCGGTATAGTTCTCGGGCAGCCGGATGCTCTGGTCGACGCCCAGCTCGAGGGTCGTCCGCGTGTTGAGCGGTGTGCTGGCGCTGAGCGCCGTGACGAACATCTCCTGGTCCGTCTGCGCGCCGGTCTCCACCAGCGGGCTCGAGGTGAACGCGTAGCTCTGCTGCAGACCGAATGTCCAGTCCCGATACGCCGCCGCTCCCCGGAGAGAGACGCTGTGCTCGACGGTGTCCTCGAAGGCGTCGCTGGAATAGAAGCTGAGGGTGGGGGTGTAATCGAGCATCCAATGCTTGCCCAGCGCGAAGCTGATCCCCGGCGACAGGGCGTGGATGGCCGTGGTCGATTCCTGGCCCTGGCGGGCCTGGATGCCGTCGCCGTAGGAGAACCGATAGCCGAGGTGCGGATGGGCCTCGACGGGGCCCCATCGGAACGCCGAAGGCACGGTGGACGGGGCGGCCGTCGGCGCCGGCGGCGGCGCATAGACCGTCGATGTGCCCAGGGACGGCCGATACGCCGGCTCGATCCGTGTCCCGGTGATGGGATCGACGTTCTCCTGGGCGGCCGCTGCCAGCGTGGTGGCGAACAGCGCCATGAGCGGTCTCCCGCTGTGTTTATACGTGAATTGTCGCATTGGATTTAACCTCACCACCGAGGACACGAAGTGGTTGCCCGCGAATCACACGAATCGGAATGCCGACAGCCGAAAGGTAGGGCGGCCACTCCGTGGACGCCGCTCGATCTCCTGCCACTCAACTCTCGATTCCCTCGCCCCGCGCCAGCGGGGAGAGGCTGGGAGAGGGGAACCAGCACCAATTCTTTCACCACTGCCAGCGGCGGTCTGAAAACGGATTGAAAGCGGCGAGTTGAAAATGCGGTTTTCTTAGTACTGGATCTTCTTGGCCATTCGATCGAAACATCTCTTGTTCTCTTCTTTATCCGTTTTCTTCGGCGT